>JGI10216J12902_110635140_pt1 | contig 15966 bp, 12 predicted proteins | sample KanNatreferecore_FD_12902 | JGI IMG/M metagenome (IMG submission 12902)
GCGCGGCATGACGATTCTCAAACCCCCGCGGCTTCGGCGCGGCGATGTCATCGGGTTGATCGCGCCGGCCAGCGCTCCTTCCGATTCACGCAAGGTCGAACTCGCGGTTCGTTATCTCGAGAAGCTCGGCTACCGCGTTCGGGTTGGCAAGCATGTCGCCGCGCGGCACGGTTACTTCGCCGGCAAAGACGAGCAACGCGTCGCCGACCTGAACGCGATGCTCAACGATCCGAAGATCAACGCGATCTTCGCCGTGCGCGGCGGTTACGGCACTCCAAGGCTTCTTCCGTTTGTGGATTACGCCGCGGTGCGACGGCAGCCGAAGATCATTGTTGGTTACAGCGATCTCACCGCGCTGCAACTGGCGCTCTATCGGAAGACGCGACTGGTCACTTTTTCGGGGCCAATGGCGGCCGTGGAGTTGTGGAAGGATCCTGATCCCTACACGGAAGAACATTTCTGGCGGCTCCTGACTTCGGCGGGAAGGATCGGCACACTACCCAATCCGTCCGGGCGACGGCTGGTTGCCCGGCGTCACGGACGCGCGGAGGGACGGCTGCTGGGCGGAAATCTGTCGCTCCTCGTTTCAAACCTCGGCACGCCATTCAGCCCGGATTATCGCGGTGCGTTGCTGGTGCTGGAGGACGTGGGAGAACAGTTCCATCGGCTGGACCGGATGTTCACGCAACTGCGCAACGCCGGCGTGTTGGCACAGATTTCCGGGTTGTTGCTCGGCAGTTTCACGGATTGCGCACCGAACCAGCAGAAGGCCCCGCATCTTTCCTTGAAACAGATTTTCGCGGAGGTGCTGAGTTGGGTGGAGGTGCCGGCCGTTGAGCGATTCCAATACGGCCACATTCCGCGAAAGCTCACCATTCCCCTCGGTGTCCGCGTCCGGCTTGATGCCGATCGGGGAAGAGTGGAAGGGTTGGAATCCGCCGTTATCTAAAAAGCCGTCAGCTGAATCTGCCGGATAGTTTATGATGGTCTCCGAGGCGGCGTCGATGGGTGGGTGGCTGGGCTTTTAAATGGCCTGCGGCGACCCTGAGCACCCTGTCATGATCGCCGCCGGCCAGGTTCCCAACAAACTAATCCCCCTTTGAGGTCGACAGCTTATGAAGTGTGAACCCTTCAATGGAATAGGGTCTGTACCCCAATGCGGGCAGGGAGAATACCCACTGAGCTAAGCTAAGACTCTTATTCGTGAGCCTTGGTCTCACGGCTCTGGCTTCGATCGCTTCCGAGATTCGAAATAGGCGGTGACTTCGTCGCCTTGTGCGTCGCCAAGCAGTTCGTCGCCCGGCGCGCAGTCGATGAGTTGCCCCGCGCCATCGTGCACAGCGATGCAGGCCACGTGGTCCGTCACGCGCCGCGCCTGGGCGAGGTTATGTGTGACCAGGACGATGGTCCGCCTTTGTTTGAACTGGAGAATCAGTTCCTCGATGGCTTCGGTGGATTTGGGATCCAGCGCGCTCGTCGGTTCGTCCATAAGGATCACTTCGGGATCCACCGCAAGCGTGCGGGCCAGACAAAGGCGTTGTTGCTGGCCGACCGAGAGGAGAAGCGCGGACTCGCGCAAGCGATCTTTCACCTCATCCCACAAGGCGGCTTCGCGCAGCGCGCGTTCGGCCACGTCCGGCCATTCCTTGCGCGGAACCTTCCCGAGGTGGCGGGTTCCGAAAATGACGTTCTGCAGGATGCTCTTCGGGAACACCACCGGCTGCTGAAAGAGAATCCCGATGCGCGCGCGCAAAGAATCCACGTCCATGTTCGCGGCGTAAATTGATTCCTGGTGAAACCGAACGTCACCACTGACCCGAAGGCCGGGCGTGAGTTCAATGAGCCGATTCAGGCATTTCAACAACGTACTCTTCCCCGCGCCGGACGGGCCGATGATGCCGAACACCTGTTGCGGCGCGATTGAGAGATTGACGGCGCGAAGCAAGTCGCGCCCGCCGGCGCGCACGGTGAGCCCGCGCGTTTCAAGGACGAATCGAACATCCGTGGAATGGCTGGCAACGCCTTTCGCGCCCAGAAACGGGTCCGTTGATTCAGCCATGATGCGCCTCCTCGTGGATCTTCAGGCGCAGCGGAAGCGCCACCAGGCTCAACAGCAGGACCAGTCCCAGCAACGTCAGCGCCGTGCCCCAGAGTTTGGCCCCGACGGCCGGGTCGAACGAGTCCTGCGCCAGAATGAAGATGTGATAGGGCAGCGACAGCACCGGGCTTTCCTTGATGGCATGCGGGAACGTGGCGCCGGCAAAGATCGTGGCTGTGAACATGATGGGCGCCGTCTCGCCCGCCGCGTGCGCCAGGCCGAGCAACGAACCGGTGACGAGTCCGCTCAAGCTCTGGGGCAGGATCACGGACCAGATGATTTGCGATTGCGTCAGCCCCAGTCCCGCCGCGGCCTCGACATATTTGCCTGGCAGGCTCGCGATTCGCTCGATGAGCGCAATCGTGACGGTCGGAAGAATCAACATCCCGAGCAACACGCCCCCGGAGAGCCAGGATTTGCCGAGCCCAAAAAACTTCACAAAGACGATCAGCCCCAACAAACCGAAGAGAATCGAAGGGACGCCATTGAGGAGGTAGAGCAGCAGCGTGAGCCTTTCCCGATGGCGTCGTTCGCGCAGATAAACGCCATGCACCAGCGCCAACCCGACGGCGATGGGAGCGCTCACGATGAACGCCGTGCCGATGAGGATGAAGGTCCCGACGAGGTTGTAGAAGATGCCGCCGTCCGCGCCCACCAGGCGGATTTGCTCCGTGAAAAACTGCCATGAAATCGCCGGCAGTCCCCGCATGGCGATTGCCAGCACGATCAGCACGAGCACGCCGCACGCGAGCACCACGCACGCGCCGGTAGCGAATCTGAAGACGTGATGTTTGAACCTACGCATGGCCTTCCCTGGGTCGCATCAGTTGCGTGCCGACGAGCGTCACCGTGACGGTCATCGCCAGCAGCACCAAACCCAGGCCGACAATCGCCGCCCAATGCAGCGGGTCGCCGTAGGCGATGTTCGTCTCCGAACTCGCGAGTTTGCTGGTAAGCGTCTGGCCTGACTCGATAAGCGGCCGGAGAGAGAATGGGTTCGCGGGCCATTGGTTGTCCTGCCGGCCGACCACTAGGAATACCGCGATGGCTTCCCCCAGCGCCCGCCCGAGTGCGAGCAACACCGCGGCGACCATGCCGCGCGCCGCTTGAGGCAAACATACCGACAGAACAACCTCGGTCTGCGTCAGTCCCAGTCCGCGTGCCGCCTGTCGTTGGGCCGAGGGCACGCCGCGCAAAGCGTCGTCGCACAAGGTCATCACCGTGGGGAGAATCATCACGGCCAGAAGAATCCCGGCCGTAAGCAGCGTGTCCCCGCTGAGCGGATCGAACGGCGTCAGCGCCCGGTAAATCCAATCGCGCAAAAACAGAATGCCGAGCAGCCCGTAAACGACCGAAGGAATGCCCGCGAGCAGTTCGATCAGAACTTTCACGGCCAACTGGAGCCGGCGGGGGATGAACTCAGCGGAAAAGATGGCGGCCCCGATGCCGATGGGCGCCGCCAGCAGAAGCGCGATCAACGAGACGATGACCGTCCCATAAATCATCGCGAGGGCGCCAAACTGTTCCTGCGGATAGAACCACTTTTTTCCCGGGAGAAATCCGAGTCCTTCGTGTCGCCACGCGGGAATGCTTTGCCAGACAAACAGCACCGCCAGCACGACGACGAAGCCCGCTGCCAACGCCGAGAATCCGTAACTCAGCGAGCGCGTCGCGCTCCAGCGGCGGCGGGGGAGATTCCCGGCGAGCGATCGTGCGGCAGGGGCGACCGTGGTCATCAATCAATCAGGATGCGAGCGCGTTTACTGCTTCAAATCCTGCAGGCGCAAGTAACCGTGCTTCTTCACCAGGTCCTGCCCGCGCGGGCTGAGGACAAAATCGATCAGCGTCTTTGCTTCGGCCGTGGGCTCGCCGTTGGTGAGCAGAAAAAGGGGACGGCTCATGGCGTAAGCGTGACTGGCGGTGTTCTCTGCCGTCGGCTGGATGACCATTCCATCTTCGCCCTTGATGCCGAGCGCAAACACAGTCTTTCCATCAGCCCAGGAAAAGGAAAGCTGCGACACCGCGCCGCGCGTCGAAGCGACTTTGTTGCGGGTTTCCTCGTTGCCGCCGACCTCCGGAAAGTTCACTTGTGGCGCCTTCTTGGCATCGCCATACAGCCAGTGCGCGAAGACCTCCCACGTCCCTCGTCCCGGTTCCTTGTTGAAAAAGGCGATGCGACGATCCGGGCCGCCGACTTCCCTCCAGTTTTTGATCCGTCCTTCGTAGATCTCTCGCACCTGCGGTTTTGTCAACGCGCGGACGCCGCCCTCCCACACGTCGCGTGACACCGCGAGCGCGACGGCATCCTCCCCGATTTGGATTTCCTTGAAGGCAACCTTCGGATACCTGACGCGGTCGGCATCGCTGAGGTGTTTCGAGGACATCCCGACCTGCACCAGACCATCACTCAGCGCCGAGATGCCGCCGGCGCTGCCACCCTGCGTGTCCACCTCAATGTCCATCTTCTTTTCGGCACGAAGGATCTCGGCGGCTTCGGCCACGGGGAGGTTCACGGTTGTCGAGCCGTTGATTCTGAGGGTGGACGCCCCTGCCGCCCAGACCGTGGGAAGCAGGACGAAGAGGAGCGGGGCGAAGAGCGGGACGCGAAACGCGAGAGCCAGCCGTGCGTGCATACATGCCCAAGTGTGCATGTATGACTTCCGCTGGCAATGGAAAACTCGCAGGGGAGGTTTTGCCGGGGAATCTAATCGAACCGAAACGTGCAGCAGCCCAGGTCGAGAAGATTCCCGCGGCGCGTCAGACGTTTGCGAAAGTCTTCAGCGACGCGGCACTCCACGTGTTTGCCGCTCCGCTCGGTTTCGAGAATGCCCGCTTCGCGGAGGATGCGCACGTGTTTGGACACGTTGTATTGCGAGACCTCGATGCGCTCCACCAACCGTCCCACGGTCAGCGGCTCCCGCAGGAGTTCACGCACAATGCGCCAGCGCGTTTCGTCGGCCAGCGCCTTCAGCATCGGGATGCACTGCTCGCTCGGCATGCCGCAAGGATAACAAGCTTGTGACCGTCCGCCAGCGTTTCCTCGCGGCGCTGACCCAATGCCGCTAAAAACCGGAAAGGTGACCCGCTCAGCCGGGGAGGGTGAAATAAAACGTTGCGCCTTTGGCCGGTTCGGCTTCGGCCCAGACGCGTCCGCCGTGGCGTTGAATAATCCGCTGGACGATCGACAACCCGACGCCCGTCCCTTCGAATTGGTCGTCGCTGTGCATTCGTTGGAACACTCCGAAGAGATTCTGGGCATATGCCATGTCGAAGCCGACGCCGTTGTCCCGGATGAAATACACGCTTTCGCCTTCCTGCGAACCACAGCCCACCTCAATCATGGCCTGCTCCTTCTGGCGGGTGAATTTGAACGCGTTGGACAACAGATTGACGAGCACCTGCCTGAGCAACGAAGGGTCGCCGATGCCGTCCGGCAGTTCGCCGACCTGAACTTCAACGCGCCGTTCCGGCTGTTCCTTGCGCAATTGCTCGAGCACCTGCTGAACCAGAGACGAGAGGTTTACGGCCTGCTTCGAGAGAGGTTGCCGGCTCAGACGCGAAAAGCGGAGCAAGTCGTCAATGAGCCGTCCCATGCGTCGCGCGCCACCGACAACACTGCCCAGAAGGCGCTGAGCTTCGTCCGGCATCCCGGGTGAGAATTTTTCGAGCAGGATATTCGCGAAGCCGTCAATGTGTCGAAGTGGAGCGCGCAGGTCGTGCGAAATCGAATAAGAAAAGGCTTCGAGTTCCTTGTTTGCTGCCTCGAGTTCAGCGGTGCGCTGGCGCACGTGCCGTTCGAGTTCCGCATTTTCAATCCGCAGGCGCCGGACAGTCAGCGCGCGGGAGAGCACCGGCAGAACAGCGCTGAGTTTGAAGGGCTTAAGGATGTAGTCCAGCGCGCCGGTCTTCATCGCTTCCACAGCCGTATCGATTGTGCCCTGGCCGGTCATGATGATACCGACCAGGTTGGGGTCGATCTCCAGCGCCGCCCGCAGCAAGGTAATGCCGTCCATTTCGGGCATCATCAGATCGGCGAGAAGCAAGTCGAATTTTGTTTCCTTCAAGGCAGCCATCGCCTCCGTGCAAAGAGTGAATCCGAGGGTCTGATAGCCGTGATCGCGCAACGTGTCGCAGAGTGCCTTCATCAACGCCGCTTCGTCGTCCACGATGAGTATTCGGGTTGTTGGTGTTTCAGGCATGAATGACGGCTCTTTCCGGTTCAGGATCCCGCGGACTGACAGCAGTCCGCCAACGCCTGGCGCAGTTCACGCAATTTGGGCGGCTTGCTGAGGACGCGGTCCACGTCCGGTGGAACATCTCCCTCGGTTACCAGTCGTTGTCCCCAGCCAGTGAGCAGAATCACCGATGTGGACGCCGACAAGCCTTTTATGGCCCGGGCGACTTTGCGGCCATCGACATGCGGCATGCCCAGGTCGGTAATGACGACGGCGAAGGGCTCGGCGCGCTGCCTGGCGGCCTCGAACGCATTGATACCCGCCTGTCCGCCATCGGCCGCGGTCACCAGATGGCCGTCCGCCTCCAGCGTGTCGCGCAACGATTTGATCAGGAGCGGATCGTCATCCACGATCAGGATGCGCAGCCGCTGCTCCGGGCGCGCGGGAACAGTGGCGCGAGGAGATTGTGTTCCGGGCGCCGCCACGATCGGGAAGATCAGGCGTATCGTCGTGCCCTGACCCGGCGCGCTTTCAATTTCAATGCCCGCGCTATGGCGTTCCACCATGCCGTAAACCATCGCCAGGCCGAGCCCGGTGCCGCGCTCGCCTTTGGTGGTGAAGAACGGTTCCAGGCAACGCCGCCTGGTTTCCTCGTCCATGCCTGCGCCCGTGTCGATGATCTCCACGTGCACACAGGTGGCAGGCCCGCCGTTGCCGTTTTCAAGCGGGATGGAGACCGCGCGGCTGCGCACGGTGAGCGCGCCGCCTTCGGGCATCGCGTCCACCGCATTGAGAACCAGGTTGGTGAGGGCGTCGCGAATCTCGGTCTCGGCGCCCATGATGGAGGGCAGTTCGGGCGCGAGATCGGTTTGCAATCGGATGACGATTCCGCGTTCTTGCGGCATGTCGTTCCATCGGGCGCGCGTGAGATCAAGCACCTGTTGGACGAGGCGGTTGAGATGGACCGGAGCCAGGGACAGTTGCGGTTCGCGCTGGCGGTAGAACTCCCTCAGTCGGGCGACGGTCTGCGACACGTCTTCGATGGCATTTTGAATGGTGGTGAGATATTCGCGGGCGCGGGCGCTCAGGTTCGGCTCGTTTTCCAGGAGCGACTCCGTGTAGAGCGCCACGGGCGAAATGGCATTGTTGATGTCGTGGGCAATGCCGCTGGCCATCTGGCCGAGCGAGCGCAGCCGTTCCTGTTGCAGGACGGCCTGTTGGGTCTGGCGCAGATCATTACAGGTTTGTTGCAACGCGGAATGAATCTGCGCCTGGTGCGCGGCGAGCGCGACGTGCTCGCTCAACTGCCGAAGGAACTCGCAGTCCCCGCTGCTGAAACTGCACGGCTCCCGGCGCGCGGCCAGAAGGATGCCAAAGACGTGACTTTCCACGAGCAACGGCGCGGCCACCAGCGACCGGAGTCCCGCTTGCGCCAGTCGTTGCGGAAATGGGAAGGACACCTCAGCCAGGTCCGCCTCGTAAACCAACTCGCCGTGGACGCAACGGGACAGCCCATTCCGGTCGATGCCCATTCGGGCGTGCTCGGTCATGGCCAAGGCCGCGGTGAGTCCTTCGCTGCGAGCGCTGACACTGGCAACGGTCAGCTCCTCGGTCGCCTGGTCGTAAAGACAGACACAACCAAAGTCAATCGGCAGGTTCTCTTCGAGGCGGCGAATGACAACCTGAAAGATGCTTGGCAAATCCTGCCGTTCGCCAATGGCGTGGGTGATCCGGTTGAGGAGTTCGAGGCGGGCCAAATGGGCCTGTACCTTGTCTTCCGCCCGTTTGCGTTCCGTGATATCGAGCACCGTGCCGACGACTCCCCTGACCTCTCCGTGCGTGAGCAGCGGACTCCAACTGAACACGACGCTGGCCTTGGAACCGTCCTTTCTGACCGCGTCGATTTCCCGATACAGGAGCGGCTGCCGGTCGCGGAGGACGCGAATGAATTGCGGACGGAGCGCCGCATCATTCTCGGGCGAAAGCAGGAGGGAATAAGGTTTGCCGAGCAATTCTTCCGGCGAGTAGCCCATCAACCTGCCGAATTGCTCGTTGGCCAGTGTGAACCGGCCTTCCAGATCCAGCGCGGCGAGCCCGAACACGGCGCTCTCCATAACTTTGCCGCGAAACGCGTCGGCCTGTTCCAGTTTTTCGACGGTCTGCGACAGCTCGGCCGTGCGCTGTTCCACCCGCTGTTCCAATTCCAGATTGGCTTGCCGCAGTTTTTCCTCCGCGCGCTGCCTGGCTCGATTCGCGCCGGAGAACAGCAACAACAGGACAAAAAACAAAACCACGCCGACGATGGCCACGAGTACGGCAAAGCCCGCCGTTCCTTCGGCGTTTTTGTCCTGGATCGCCTGGCGCTCTTTCAGGAGCGCGGATTCCTCGGCCGTCATTTGGGCCGCGAGTTGCCGGATCGGCTCCATGGCTTGCTGGCCTTGCTCCATGAAGGTTGTTTGCGCCGGTACGTCCAGTCCGTTTTCCCGACGCGCCTGGATGCTGTTGGTTGAGATCATCAGCCGCTGGCGGATCATCTCCTCCAGCCGGTCGCAGGCGGCGGCGTGGCGGGGATTGTCCGTCGTCAGTTCCCGTAATTCCCGCAGCGCCACCTCGACATGCCCAACCTTGTTCGTGTGGTGCCCCCAAAATCGGTCTTGTCCCGACAGCACAAAGCCGCGCCGTCCGTTCTCTGCGTCGCTCAAATGAGTCACCAGTTCATTGATCTTCGTCAGTACGTCGCGCGTGTGCGCCACCCACGCGGCGGTCTGCCTCTGTTCCTTCGCGCTGCCCAACAGCATCAGCCCCACCAAGACCAACACGACGAAGGCCAGAGCCAGGCCGGCGAGAATTTTCTTTTCCTTTGGCCGGGTCATATCGGCTGGTTGATGTCGCATTTCATTTGGGTAAACCAGGTGGTCGCGTTCAAATCCTGCGCCGTATTTGGATGAAGCCGGTGAGCATCTTGATCGCGAGCAATACGGAGAATATCCAGAGGATCGGATCGAGGCTCCCGCGCCAAAGGTAGACCTCCACCGGAATCCAGGCATAAACCACCATGCGCGGACGGACCAGCCACGCATAAGGGATGGCCAGCGCGTTCCGAACCATAGCGAAGACGACCACCATGCAGTAGAAGAAGACGTACAACCCGCCCGGCCAGGCGTCCGCGTAGCCTGCATGAATCAGCGTCACTGTGCTGAAACTCACCACCACCTGGTCCGCCATCGTATCCGTAAAGGATCCCCGGTTGGACGCCCTGCGGGTGAATCGTGCCAATGGACCATCAAGACCGTCCAGAAGCAGGTGCGCCAGGAGCAAAGCGAACGCGGCGGGCCGGGAACCCCATAGAAAGACCGGACTGAACGCGAGGCCGGTCAACAGGGAAAGCAGAGTGAGATGATTTGGCGTAACGCGGACTCTGGCGAGCACGATGAGCAACGGAGCCAGCAAACGGCCACGGAACGTCTGCCATCGCCCCATCAAGTCGCCTTCGCCACCGGAATAGCAGGTGACGCCGGGCGGAGGTTCAACCGGAACAGCCATCGCAATTCACTTGTAACATAGATCGAGTGTCGAATGAAACCGGATCGATTGAGATTCGAACGATTACCCGGAAACCGCCGATGAACGCAGACAAAACTTTGCCGGCGCGCTTTTGGACTTCCGCAACTCCGTTTGCCATCGCTGCTGCGGCCGTTTATGGCGATCCGCTCCGAGACAAAACGGCGAACGATTCTCCCTCTCCCCAAGGGAGAGGGCAGGGGTGAGGGGAAAGGAGCCACTCGGATGGCACGCGCGTTCGTCTTGGACCTGGTGCGCGGGGAGCGCTCGAAGGGCGGCATGGCTTGTGAGCCATTCATCCATCCAAGCCTCCGGCTTTGCCGGAGGTCGATGCCACCGTCCAGGTGAGGGATACGGTTCTGCAATCGCTTTTTCCATCAGCGTTTATCTGCGGTTCAGCCGCCGCGATTTAGGATTGATGCCAGGCCGCGGCATGATCTTCACAAATCTCGAATTGGATGGGGTTGAAGGCCATGCCCCGAATGGCCGAGCCGCTGTTGTGGAAAACAACGCCGTTATGCCGGAGGCCCGAAAACGGCAGGTGCGTGTGTCCGAAATAACAGTCGCGAATGGCGCTTTGCCACCCGGGCCAGGCCGCATCGAGATAATGGACGATCCGCCCGACGGTCCGACTCGGGGGAAAATGTCGTTCATGCGCGAGGCGCGTGAGGCCGAGATGATCGGCGACGATGTACGCGCCGGTGGCGACGGGGCCGCGCTGCGGGTCGTCTTCCCAGGGTGCGCGATAGCGGCGCAGCCCGTCGGGGTCCATCAACTCGTGCGCACAGTCGCCGTGCAGGAACAAGGCGGGACCGAGCCGGAGGAAATGCTCGTGCCAGCGCAACCGGGGCAAGGTGGACGCGAGGGATGCCAGCTGCCCTCGAAAAGCGGCCAGGTAATCATGATTGCCGAGGACGTAATGGATGCGGCATTTCGGCAGTTCGTTTACGAGGGCGCGCAGCCAGTCGAGCGCCGCGGCGACGGTGGTCCCGCGGTCGCGCAGCGTGCTCCAGCGGAAATCGAACGTGTCTCCGTTCAACACGAGGACATCCGCGGAGGCGAGGTCGGCGCGCAGCGACTGGAGGCAGTCCGCCGCCCGCGACCGACGGGCGAACAGATGGAGATCGGAGAGTACGATTCCGCGTCCGGGATTAAGTCCGTTGACGCCGTCCATGACGGTCTGAGAATAGCACATTTTCCGCGCGGGTGAAAACGCAGATGCAGAGTGAGAATAACGTCCGCCCAATTCCCGCTTGGTCTCCGGTTGTGCCGGTGGTTGAATCGCGTGCATGAGCCAACCCGAAGTCTTCGAGGCCGCGCCGGACATCTATAGGATTCAGAGCAAAGCCTCGGGGCCCGCCGGCAGCCTGCCACTGACGGAGGATATGCTTTTGAACCAGCCGAGCGGCGATGTGTTTGGACTGACCCAGAACGCCGGCATGGGTTGGGACCCCAGCGAGCTTGGACGAAAGCAATTCCTCATCCTCAGTACGCAGGGCGGTCTGCGCGCGCCCGATGGCAAACCCATTGCGCTGGGTTATCATACCGGCCATTGGGAAATCGGTCTGCTCGTTCAGGCGGCGGCGCAGGAACTGCGCGCGCTCAAGACGATTCCTTTCGCGGCGTTTTGCTCCGACCCTTGCGACGGCCGCACGCAAGGGACCCTGGGCATGTTCGACAGCCTGCCTTACCGCAACGACGCGGCGCAGGTTTTCCGACGCCTCATTCGTTCGCTGCCGACGCGCTCCGGCGTCATCGGTGTTGCCACATGTGATAAAGGGCTGCCGGCGATGATGATGGCGCTGGCGGCGATGCGCGACTTGCCGTGCGTCCTGATTCCCGGTGGTGTGACGCTGCCGCCCGAGAACGGGGAGGACGCCGGCAAGGTCCAGAGCCTCGGCGCGCGTTTCGCACATGGAATGATCTCATTGCAGGAAGCGTCGGATCTGGGCTGCCGCGCCTGCGCTTCGCCCGGGGGCGGATGTCAGTTTCTCGGCACCGCCGCGACCTCACAAGTCGTCGGCGAAGCGTTGGGTTTGTCGGTGCCGCACTCGGCTCTGGCTCCTTCAGGTCAGCCGGTCTGGACCGACATGGCCGTCCGTTCCGCGCGCGCCATCTGTCACCTCGAAGAGCGTGGAATCAGGATGCGGGATGTTCTCACCCCCGCGAGCATTCGCAACGCGATGACGCTGCACGCTGCATTCGGCGGCTCAACCAATTTGCTGCTGCACATCCCCGCCATCGCGCACGCCGCCGGTTTGCCGCGTCCAGCCGTGGACGACTGGGTCGCCATCAATCGTCGCGTGCCGCGTATTGTGGACGTGCTGCCCAACGGCCCGACGCATCATCCGACGGTGCGCGTGTTTCTTGCCGGGGGAGTGCCGGAGGTGATGTTGCACCTGCGGCGGCTTGGGCTGCTTGACACGAGTGTGTTTACGGTAAGCGGAAGGACGCTGGGCGAAGTGCTCGATGGATGGGAGAAGTCCGAACGGCGGGCGCGCTTCCGCGAAATCCTCACCCAACAGGACGGCGTCGATCCCGATGATGTGATCCTTTCACGGAAGAAAGCGCGCGAGCGCGGGCTGACCAGCACGGTGACGTTTCCGCGCGGAAATCTCGCGCCCGAAGGGTCCGTGATCAAGAGCACCGCCATCGACCCTACGATCGTTGATGCGGACGGCATCTATCGCCACGAAGGCCCCGCAAAGGTATTCGTGCGCGAGAAGGATGCCATCGCCGCTCTCAAGAAGAATCAGATCAAACCGGGTGACGTGATGGTGCTCATCGGTTGCGGCCCACTCGGTACCGGGATGGAAGAGACGTATCAATTGACTTCCGCATTGAAATTTCTGCCGTTTGGCAAGCATGTCGCGTTGATCACTGACGCGCGCTTCTCCGGGGTTTCCACCGGCGCGTGCATCGGGCATGTCGGCCCGGAGGCGCTGGCTGGCGGTCCCATCAGCAAGGTCCGCGCTGGTGACTTCATTCGCGTCGTCGTTGATCGAAACAAGCTGGAAGGCAGTGTCGATTTCATCGGGGAAGGCGACCAACGTTTCACGTCCGAGGAAGGTGCGAAGGTACTTGCGGGGCGGGCCGCGCACCCGGATCTCGCGCCCCATCCGGCGTTGCCGGCGGACACGCGCCTTTGGGCTGCTCTACAACAGGCTGGCGGCGGGACGTGGGGAGGTTGCGTTTTTGATGTGGACCGCATCGTGGAGCTGCTCGAAGCCGGGCGGAAGGTTCGGTGAGGCGCGAGGGGAGAGACCGGAGTGTCACGGCGTTCTTCAAAGTGCGGAGGGCTCTGTGAGCCGCAGGCAACGTCCGAATTCCGATGCGTCTCATGTCATTTCACGCGCCTACGGCTGGCAAAGTCGCTGCGATTCACAGACTCGCGCTCCGTCCCAAGGCAATCGGTGCGATTTTGAAAACACGTCCCAGGGCTATTTCCAGGGGTGGTATCGCCAGCTTGAAAAGCCGATTGCTCCGCGGCTCCGAACTGGTAAAACCACCGCGTGAGTCACAATTACTGGGGCACGTTTGTTGAGCTGATCGTTACCCCGTTCCAGCACATTGAGATGATCTGGGGAATTGTGCCGCTCTACTTCGCACTGTTGCTCAACGAGATGACTTCGGCCAAGGCCAATTTCCGCACCGCCATTCAAACGGGTTTCAGTTTCCTCTGGGCCGGCGCTCAATGGCTCTATCCTTACTTCAAAGCGCGCCCCGCGAGCGCGCCCCGCCTCGAACTGGGCGCGATGCTGCCGATCAATCTGCTGGTGACTTTCCTGGTGCTGGGCTTTGGCGCCGTCGCCTTGGTCAGCGGCATCCGGCGGAAGTATCCGAAGTACGGCTCATTTCTGGGCCATACGCGGTTCAGCAACTATTTCATGATCGCGATCTTTCCCATCCAGGCGCGAGCTCTCGGTTGGACCTGGGAACGGCTGATTGCGATCGCGATCTTCGCCGTCCCCATCTGGCTGGTGCTGCATTTCGGATTGATGCCGGTCCGAAACCGGAAATGAACCGGGGATGGCCCGCGAAACACGCAAAAAACGCGAATCGAAAGCAAAACCGAGTTCGCAGCGCGACCGGTTCGCGGTCGCAGCAGCCTCGATATACACGGTTGCACCTGGAGTCATTGGAGGGGGTCACTGGCATCCGGACCCGCTGCCCGCCGGGACGTTGCGCGCTCCGTCAGCTTTCGGAGCGCGCCCATCCTGGGCGCAGCGGCTCCGAAGACCGCGGATGCAGGAAAGTTTTCCCAAGCCGGCTGCAGATGCCGCGGTCCCGCGGCCTGGGTTTTTCGGGCGCGGCGTTCGCGCGCGCCGTTTCAGCATTCTTTGAATCCGAACGGGTGGTACGCGCATTTGAACACCGGTTCAGCTTCGCGTTTTTCACGGGCGGGGCCGCAGCGCGGACAATACTGGAAATGAGTTTGTCGGCGCGCTCATTTCCCGTCATTCAGAAGGAGTTTCTCCCGCAGCCGATCAAGAAACGGATGTTGCGTCTCCTTCATCTTCCTGCGGGCTTCAGGAATGGCGAAGAAGCCCACGCGATCAATCTCCGGAAAAGTCTGCCTCCGGCCTGACCTGGGCGGCCATTCCATCTCGAACGTGTTGCTCTTGAGAACACGCGACTCGTCCCAGTCGCCGGCAAAGGCCCATCCGTGCACGATCTTTCCTCCCTTTTGTCGGATGGCGCCGAGCGGGATGAAGTCGCCGACGGGCGCGAGGCCAACCTCCTCCTCAAATTCACGCTTCGCCGCGTCCAGCAGATCCTCGGCGGGGCCGATCTCGCCTTTGGGAATGCTCCAATGGCCGTCGTCCTTGTTCTTAAAGAACAGTCCGCCCGGATGCGCGAGGAATACTTCGAGCCGCCTTTCGCGAATCCGATACATCAAGAGTCCTGCGCTGACTTTGCCTTGCGCCTTTGTCATATTGACTTGTCCGTCCTCGTCCTCATCGTCGGAACCAAGGCCGCCTTTCGAGGACGGCAACGTCACGACGATGGGCATGAGACGGGATCGCGTCGATATTTTCAAGCGGCCTGATGGCGCGCGGTTGACGTAGTCGCGCGAACTGGCGCGACAATCGGCGCAGCGACGAGCGCGTAAAGTCCGACGCCGGCCAGCGCCACGTTGGAGACAACGGCGGTCTGGAGCCCGCGGCTGGCCCGCGCGCCGTTCGCCGCCCCTTGACTCTCGAACCCGATCAACGAGAATCCCGTCAGTGACTATTGTCCAGATCACACCCGGCGCGGGGGGAATGTATTGCGGAAATTGTTTCCGCGATAACGCCCTGGTCGCCGAGTTGCGAAAGCTCGGGCATCAGACGCTGATGGTGCCGCTCTACCTGCCGATGACGCTGGACGAGGAGGACCAAAGCCGGGGCACGCCGATTTTCTTTGGCGGCGTGAATGTCTATCTCGAACAGAAATCGTCCCTGTTTCGTCATGGGCCGGCGTGGTTGCACCGTTGGCTCGCGTCGCCAGGAGTGCTCCGGTGGGCGGCCGGCCGCGCCGCGAAGACTCGGGCGGAGGATGTCGGCGATATCACCATTTCGATGCTGCGCGGCGAGGAAGGCAATCAGGTGCGCGAACTCGATGAGTTGGTTGAATGGATGAAGCAGCAGGTGTCTCCGGACGTCATCTGTCTCTCCAACGCGTTGCTCGTCGGCATGGCGCGCAAACTCAAGGCAGAGCTGCGGACCAAGATCGTCTGCATGTTGCAAGGGGAGGACTACTTTCTGGATTCACTTCCCAGGGCAGACCGTGAACTGGCGTGGAAAACCCTGTCCGATCGGGCACGGGACGTGGACCTGTTTATTGCGCCGAGCTGCTACTTCGGCGAGTTGATGGCCCGGCGCGCCGGTTTGCCGACGGACAAGGTCAAAGTAGTCTATAACGGCGTTCATCTGGACGGATATGGGGAAGCGGCCAATTCCTCGCGGCTGCTGGAAGAAACCCCTGCTCCCGAGCGGCCTATTCTGGGCTTCTTCGCCCGGATGTGTCGGGAGAAAGGTTTGGACACGCTTGTTGAGGCCTACATTCTCCTCCGCCAGCGCGGCCGCATCAGGAATCTCCGGCTTCACATCGGCGGCGGGTGTGGACCTGCGGACGAGCCGTTCGTTGCTT
>JGI10216J12902_101569562_pt1 | contig 15964 bp, 10 predicted proteins | sample KanNatreferecore_FD_12902 | JGI IMG/M metagenome (IMG submission 12902)
ACTCACGTTGGCAACGTGATGCTCTACCAGGCTGAGCTACGCTCGCTTCCTTTTAAGCGGGCCAAAACTAAGGGAACATCGCCCAATTGCAAGTCCCGTTTTTGCGGGTTATTCAAAATCGTAAACCACCACCCGCTGGCAAACCCGCTTGAACACTTTTTCGACGAACTCAACATGCAGAGGGTGGACCTGGTAGTCGTCCTGTGCCTTTTTGTCGTTAAAGACGACGTTCAGGGCAACTTGATACGATTGATCCACGACGGGGCGAGGGCTGGGCGCCATTTTTCCGACATGGAAGTGCACGATCCCCGGAATCGGCGCCAGATACTTCTTTGCCCCGGCGATCAGTTCATCCGGCGCCTTGGAATTGGTCGGGTCGGTCCAGAATACTACAACGTGCGAAAACATAGGCGCATCCTAGGTAGCTGTTTGTGGGGCAGGCAATTCCTTTTTGCACGATACCGGCGGCGCATGGGCGTTGCGCGCCGGAAAACGTCGCCAAGGGCTTTGATCGCACCCTGCACGTGGGTGCGTTGCGTTCCTCCCTCACGCTGACCCTCAACCCGTAACGATGCAGTTAGAAAATTGGCTCGCCTCACCCTGGCCCTCTCGCCCCAGGAGAGGAAACTCCCTTCGGCCACGCTGCGACGAATCACAGGACCGTGAGATTAGGCGAGGCGCCCGAGAGCCTTCTCCCTCTCCCCGAGGGAGAGGGCCGGGGTGGGGCCGGGGTGAGGGGGAAGGAAGTGATCGAACATCCACGCGGTTGCCTGATTCTGAAGCGCACCGTCGCCAAAAGGGTCCCAAAATAGTCCTTGCATCACCTTCAGCCACGCCTATTCTCTCCCCCCGCCTGAACGCCGCAATGTGCGGACGCTCATTTGAGGCTGAGAAACGAAAGTTAACAAACAACCTAGCTATCAACTCCGAATTTGTTTCGGGGTCAACCTCCGTTGCCAATTGCAACGTCTGGTCCGTTAGGCAATGGAGCCTTCGTTGGGCAGTTCGCCCGCCCACCAGGCTTCCCGTTATGAAAACCGAATAATAAGTATGCTCACCATGGAAGAAGCCCTGAAGCAGAGCGACATGCGCTTTGCCGCAGGCGAAATCGTCAAAGGCACCATCATCGAAGTCCGTCCCAAGGAAGTCCTCGTCGATATCGGCTACAAAAGCGAGGGTGCCGTCCCCGGAAACGAATTTGAAGACATCAAGACCGTCAAGGTCGGCGACCAGATTGACGTCCTGATCGAGAGACTGGAAGACAAAGACGGCATGGTCGTGCTGTCGAAGGAGAAGGCCGAGTTCAAGAAGAATTGGGACAAGATCCTCACGATCTGTAATGAGGGCGGCACGATCCAGGGCAAGGTCAAAGCGGTGGTCAAAGGCGGCCTGCTCGTCAACATCGGCGTCGAGGCCTTCCTCCCGGCTTCCCAGATCGACATCGTCCCGCCCAAAAATCTCCAGCAGTACGTCGCCAACACCTACGATTTCAAGGTGGTGAAGATCAACCAGGAGCGCCAGAACATCGTGCTGTCGCGTCGCGAGTTGATCGAGCACGAACGCAACGAGCGCCGGCAACGGCTGCTGACCGAAATGACGCCCGGCGACATCCGCAAGGGCACCGTCAAAAACCTCACCGATTTCGGCGCGTTCATCGATCTCAACGGCCTCGACGGCCTGCTCCACATCACCGACATGTCCTGGGGCCGCATCGGCCATCCCTCCGAATTGCTCAAGGTCGGCCAGGAAATCGACGTTGTTGTTCTCGACATCAATCGCGAGAAGGAACGCGTCAGCCTCGGCCTCAAGCAGAAAATGGCCAATCCCTGGGACAGCATCGAACAGAAGTATCCGGTCGGGGCGCGGGTCAAGGGCCGCGTGGTCAATCTCGTGCCTTACGGCGCCTTCGTTGAGTTGGAGCCCGGCGTCGAGGGCCTCGTGCACGTTACCGAGTTGTCCTGGACCAAACGCATTGCCAAGCCGTCCGATGTCCTCAAAGCCGACCAGGAGATTGAGGCCGTCGTTCTCGGCATCAATCGTGAAGAGCAGAAAATCTCCCTGGGCGTCCGCCAGCTGGAAGCCAATCCGTGGGACCGGGCCCTGGACAAGTATCCGCCCGGCACGAAGGTCAAAGGCAAGATTCGCAACCTGACCAGCTACGGCGCCTTTATCGAACTGGAGGAAGGACTCGACGGCATGATTCACGTCTCCGACATCTCGTGGACGCGCAAGATCAATCATCCATCCGAAGTCCTGAAAAAAGGCGATGAAGTCGAAGCCGTGGTTCTGGAAATCGACAAGACCAATCAGCGGATTTCCGTCGGCGTCAAGCAGCTCAGCCAGGACCCTTGGAGCAACATCGACAAGTTTTACAAGGTCGGCGATCTCGTCACGGGCAATGTCACCAAACTGGCCAGCTTCGGCGCGTTCGTCGGCCTGCAACATGACATCGACGGTCTGGTCCACATCTCGCAGGTCAGTGAAGAGCGCGTGGATAAGATCAAGAACGTCCTGAAGGTCGGCCAGGAAGTCACCGCCCGCGTGATCAAGATCGACAAGGGCGACCGCCGCATCGGTCTGTCCATCAAGGCGGCCAACTACTCGCCCGAACAGCTCAAGGCGGAACAGGCCGTGCTGGATTCGCTCAAGCCCGGCGAAGATCTCGTGGCCCTGCAGCACGCCTTCGACGCCGCCGACGAAGACCGAAAAGACGGCAAAGAATAAGGCGCTTCACTGTTTGATTCAGGCGGACCGGCGACGGTCCGCCTGTTCTTTTTTTGGAGGGGACGGTCTCGTGAAACATCTCATGAAAAAAACGGGATCCAGAGCGGCGTTCTACGACGCAGCCGGCCGCTCCAAGGGTCAACGCGCATCTCAAAATCTTGCAGCCGCGCGGATATTCGAGTCCTTCCTTCCCCCTCACCCCACCCTCTCCCTTGGGGAGAGGGAGCGACCACGCCCGGCCTTCTGCTCACAAAACATCCTTGGTTCTCGGCCGCCGCATCGGCTGTTTCCCTCTTCCCGCGCCTGCGGGAGAGAGGGTCAGGGTGAGGGGAAAGGAACTGTGCCCAAGTGGGCCGGTTGCAATAAAGAAGGTGCCTGAGTGCCTGCTGGGATTTTCCCCTTGTGGCCCCTTTGTGCAATCGCGATAACTCTTCCGCCGATGAACGTTTACGAAGACCTGGAATGGCGCGGTCTGATTGCTGATTGCACGGACAAGGTTGAACTGGCAAAACGAATCAGCTCCGGTCCGGTGGCACTCTACTGCGGTTTCGATCCCACCGCCGACAGTCTCCACGCCGGCAACCTCGTCCCGTTGCTTGGCCTTCGCCGTTTCCAATTGCTCGGCCATCATCCCATCGCCGTCGCTGGCGGCGCGACTGGATCCATCGGCGATCCGAGCGGGAAGACCGCGGAGCGGCAGTTGCTGACCCGGGAAACCCTCGACCATAACATCGCCAGGGTGAAGGAGCAGCTCCATCGTCTTCTGGACTTCGAATCCAGGTCCAATCCCGCGCGGCTCGTGGACAACGTTTCCTGGACGGCGAGCGTTTCCTATCTCGATTTCCTGCGCGAAATCGGAAAGCACTTTTCGGTGAACCAGATGATGGCCAAAGAGAGCGTGCGGGCGCGCATGGAGGACCGCGAGGTCGGCATCAGTTACACCGAGTTCAGCTACATGCTGCTCCAGGCATTTGATTTCTACGTGCTCTGTCGCGATCACCATTGCGAACTTCAGATCGGCGGCAGCGATCAGTGGGGAAACATCACCGCGGGCATCGATCTCTGCCGCAAGAAACTCGGAAAAACGGTTTACGGATTGACGCTGCCGCTCATCACCAACGCCGACGGTACCAAGTTCGGCAAAACGGAGGCGGGAGCGGTCTGGGTAGACCCGAAGCGGACCAGCGTTTATAAATTCTATCAGTTCTGGATCAACACCGACGACCGGGACGTCATTCGTTACCTGAAATACTTCACGTTTCTGTCGCGCGAGGAGATCGACGCGCTGGAGCAAAAGCACGCCGCCAACCCGGGGGCGCGCGAGGCGCACCGCGCTCTGGCCAAAGCCGTCACCGATCTGGTTCACGGCGAAGGCGCCACCCAGGAGGCCATCCGGGCCAGCGAGATTCTCTTCGGCGGCGAACTCGACGGTGTCTCCGAGAGCACGTTCAGCGAGATTGTCGGCGAAGTCCCGACCAAGGAGATTGAAAGGACAAGGCTGGACGGCGGCGGGCTGCCACTCGTTGAGCTGCTCGTCCACTCCGGCCTTTGCCCGTCCAAGGGGCAGGCGCGAAAGGACACCGAAGGTGGCGGCGTTTATGTGAACAACCTGCGCGAGGCGAATGCTCAGCGAGCGGTCACTTCGAACGATCTTCTCTTCGGGAAGCACCTCCTGTTGCGCAAAGGGAAACGCAATTACGTAGTTGTCACCGCCCGTTGAGCCAAGCCCCTCGCCTCGCCGCGCTGCGCTCGGCGAGACGCCTGCCCTACGGTGGGGCCGACCGGTTCACGGCTCCAACGCACTTCAAAACTTTGGTGTGTTCGCTTGCCCGGAAGCTTCCGAAAGCCCGCCAGGTTTTGGACTGCGCCAGCCCTCTGGCGCCTTTGGTGCGCGTGGAAAGCGGCAGAGGGCTGGCGCACTCCAGGACGCTGTCGCGCGGAGCCAAGTCCTGCTCGGTTCATAGTCCCAATGCGCGATTCGTCGAGGCTGCCCATGAATCTGGTAGCCGCGGACGTGAGTCCGCGCATTCTGAAGGGCCAAAGCAGTCAGCGAGGCGACTCAACCCGCGCGGTGGATCATTCGCTCCGTCTCCATCAACTCCAGCCGCCGGCGCGCGGCCAGCGCCTGAGGAGTTTGCGGAAACTCGCGGACGATGCGTTCGAGGAGCGCTTTGGCGGCCACCGCATCGTGCCGGTATTTGATCTGCCACGCGGCCACCAGAGCCAGCCATTCGGCGCGCTTTGAGGCGGGTTGATCGGGCATGCCGATCAACAGGTTCAACTGTTCGAGGGCCAGATCGGTTTTTTCGAACTGCTCGCCGAGCAGAATGGCGAATGATTCCCGCGCCTCCACGTCGTTCGGGTTGCGCTTGAGCCGTTCCACCAGGCGATCCGCCTGCGCCCGGGCTTCCGTCAGGCTGACCGTCGGCCGTTCGTTCCGGGCGTCGTCGTCCAGCGCGTCGCCGAGCGCCGGGAGCCGGAGGATCCTGGGTTTGCGCTGATCCAGCAGATCCTCCCGCGTGGCCGGCAACTGGTCGATGCGCAGTTTCGCCATGCGCGCAAAGTGAGTGCCGGGCAGCAGCAGAACAATCGCCTCGAGAGCGTTGCGCGCGTTGTCCGGATCGGCGGCGAGTTTCAGGTGCCAATCGGCCAGCCGGTGAAACGCCAGAGAGATGTGCACGCCGGGCACGTTCGGCTGGGTGCAGAGTTCCCGTATCGTGCGATCGGCTTCAGGCAGGTCATTGAAATGATTGGCGTAAAGGTCCGCCAGCATCACCCAGCCTTCGAAGTCGTCTTCGCACTTTTCCAGTTCGCTGATAATTTCCATCTCGGCGTCCTTGTACTTCCCGAACTTGAGCCGGGCGACCGCGGGCGAATAGTTCGGTCCGGACGCGGTCGTCACGAGCATCGAGGATCGCAGGTGCACGATCGGCGCGAGCCAGACCATCATCGCGATCCCCCAACCGGGCGCGCCCGCGACCAGGAATACGAACGCCGCCACAGGAACGAGGAGCAAACTGCAAAACAGGAAGTAGCGGTCGAATTCGCGGCGGTCCGGGACCATTTGCGCGATGGCCAGCGTGAGGCAAACGAACGTGATTGCCGCCCAGCAGGAGCTGATCAGGAAGAGAACAAGAATGGAACTCGTGGCGAGCGCGCCAAGCCAGCCTTTGCCTTGGGCCAGGGCAGCGGCCACCTCGGATGAAAGCACCGGCATGCCCGGCAGGAGTCCTGAGTTGATGGCGATCCAGGCCAGGAGCGGCACCAGCAATCCCTTTCCGGCCCAGGCCACAAACCCTCTCCGCCCACCGCCGAAGCCGGGCAGGTTCACCCAGTAGTGGTAACCCAGCATCAGGAACGCGGCACTCATGACGAGGGCGTTTCCAGTGGCCAGGTCAGAGGATGTCATCCGGGAATGATTGGACAGCCGAGGTCAGGCCTTTGTCACGCGTTTCCGGCCCAGCTCTTTCATCAATTTCGGCAGTGGCAGTGTGTTGATCACGTCCGCTTTGGTCAGCCAGCCTTTTCGGGCGATGCCGGCTCCGAGCCGCAGGAAGCCGGCGTGCTCGTTGCGGTGGGCGTCACAATTGATCACGCACTTCACACCCTTTGACCTGGCGTAAGACCAAAAGCGCCAGTCGAGATCGAAACGATACGGGTTCGCGTTCAATTCGATCCAGGTGCCGGTTTCGGCGCAGGCGTCGATCACCGCCTGCTGATTGACTTTGTACGGCTCCCGCTCCAGCAGAAGCCGTCCGGTCAGGTGGCCCAGCATGTGGACGAACGGATTCCCGGCTGCGCGGATGATCCGTTTCGTCATTTCAGCCTCGTTGTGGGTGAAGCCCTGGTGAACACTGGCAACGACCACGTCGAGTTCCGCCAGCACGTCGTCCGGGAAATCGAGCTTGCCATCGGCGAGAATGTCCACTTCGCTGCCGGTCAGGAGCCGAAAGGCGTTCCCCTCGCCGGCGAGCCGGTCGTTGATCTCCTTGATGGTTTTGATTTGTTCGCGAAGTCGGCCGGCGTCCAGCCCGTTCGCCACATAAGAAGATTTTGAGTGGTCGGTGACGGCCCAATAGGCGCACCCGAGTTCCTGCACGTATGCGGCCACCTCATCCGGCGGATGCCGGCCGTCGCTCCAGTTGGAGTGGTTGTGGAGCGAGCCTTTGAGATCCGTCCACTCGATCAGCTTCGGGAGTTCCTCTTTCTCCGCGGCTTCAAACTCGCCTTTGTCTTCGCGCAATTCCGGCGGAATGTACGCCAGGTCGAGCTTTTGGAACACATCTTCCTCGGTCTTGCACGGCACGAGCAACCGGGGATCGCGCGTCTCCTCCTTGGACTTGAACAGGCCGTACTCGTTGAGGCGCAGGCCGCGTTCGATGGCGCGCTGGCGCATGACGATGTTGTGCTCCTTGTTGCCGGTGAAATACATCAGCGCGTAGGGGTACTCCGAATCGCTTACCACCCGCAGGTCCGCCTGGATTCCGCCTTCCAGAATCACGCTCGCCTTCGTGTCGCCCCGGGCGCTGACGCTCAACACGCCCGGCTGTGTGGCAAAGAATTCGATAACGCTCCCGGGCTTCTTTGACGAAACCAGAAAATCGATGTCGCCGATCAACTCCCGGTGCCGCCGCACGCTGCCACCCGTGCTGCAACGGATGACATCGGGATGGCCACGAAGGCTTTCGAGGATGGGTTCCGCGACGGTCAGCGCGTCGCTCAGCAAATGTCGGGAGGTATAAGTGCGGCGAAACTGGATCCCTTCCAGAATCTTGCCTTGGGTCTTCTCGCCAAATCCCGCCAGCTTCGCGACTTTATCCGCTTTGCAGGCCGTTTCGAGCTGCTCGACGGTTTCGATGCCGAGTTTGTCGTGGAGCACTTTGACCTTTTTGGGACCGACGCCGGGGATGCCGAGCATTTCGACGAGACCCGCTGGGACCGATGCCTTCAGATCCTCGTAGTAAGGCAGTTTGCCGGTCGCCACCAGTTCGACGATTTTTTTCTGGATGCTTTCGCCGACGCCTTTGATCTCTGCGAGGCGATCTTCCGCGACGACTTTTTCCAACGGTTCGGAAAGGGCTTCCAGGGCGCGGGCGGCGCTCTCATAGGCGCGCGCCTTGAACGGATTCTCGCCCTTGAGTTCGAGCAGGGTGCCGATTTCCGTGAGGATTTCCGCAATCCGATCTTTGTCCATGGCGGCAATATGGAGTTCCGATTTTGAACTTCAAAGTTCAAACTCGGTTTGCAAACGGCCCGTGGCTTGCTGGAATGCCCGGACCTGGCGGACCGTGTTCGGCTGGGGACAGGTGGGCGGCGAAAGGCACACTTTCTTTGCCCGCGAACCGATGTTACTGTCGCGGCGCAGGTTAAATGAAATGACGATGATCCAAGGTTCGGGGCTTTACCGGAGTGGAGATCCTTGTTCTCCGCCACGCGCGGGTGCTTTTACGTTGATCGAGTTGCTGGTGGTGATCGCGATTATTGCCATTCTTGCCGGCCTTTTGTTGCCGGCCCTTTCCGCGGCCAAAGCCAAGGCTCACCGGATCGCGTGTGTCAACAATCAGCGGCAACTGTCGCTGACCTGGCAGATGTATGCCGGCGATCACCAGGATCGCCTGCCGGCCAATGGTTATGCCGACCCGGCCGGCGGCATCCGATTATGGGTGCTCGGCGACGGCCATTGGAACCCGCCGACGTTCACGAACGTAGACCACTTGTTGGATTCTCGCTACGCGCTGTTCGCCGACTACCTCAAGGGGGCCGGCGTTTACAAGTGTCCGGCAGATCGTAGTACCGTGACTTTGAACGGAGCAAAGTTTCCCAAAGTCCGCAGCTACGCGTTGAACTCCCATATGGCGTGGGAATCGCCACCATTGAATAACAATAATCCCAATTATTTCACTTTCGTGAAGCAGACGGATATCGCGGCCGCGTCGCCGTCCCAGATCTTCACGTTTCTGGATGTCGCACCCGGATACATTTGTCACGCGGGATTCGTCGTCGCGATCGATAGCATCCTCTACTATCACCTGCCTTCGGCGCAGCATGACAAAGGCGGCGTTGTCACTTTTGCCGATGGACATGTCGAAGGTCATCGTTGGGTCGAAGAAAAGACCATCCAGAAGGCGCGGACGGTGGAATGGGTGTCTGATCACTTCAACTTTGAACCAGGCAACCGCGACATGAAGTGGCTCCAGCAGCGCGCGTCCGTCCGGAAAGATCCCACCCCCTGATCTCTCCGATGAACACGCACCGGACCGTGCCAACCGCTCTGACCATCGCAGGCTCCGACAGCGGCGGCGGCGCGGGGATTCAGGCGGACTTGAAGACGTTTGCCTTCCTGGGGGTTCACGGCACGAGCGCCATCACCTGTATCACCGCCCAAAACCCGGAAGGCGTGCGCGGCATCCAGGCGGTCCGCTCGCGGATCGTCCGGCAACAAATCGAGGCGGTCTTCGATGCGTTCCACCCGGCCGCCGTCAAGACCGGGATGTTGTTTTCAGCAGAGATTATTCGCGCTGTCGTGAATTTCTTCAAAAACAGGGCAAAGCCGCCTTTCATTGTCGATCCAGTGATGGTCGCAACGAGCGGGGCGCGATTACTCCAGGCATCCGCCGTGAAGGCGATGCGAGAGGAGTTGTTGCCTCTGGCGACGCTGGTCACCCCCAACCTCGATGAAGCGGCCGTGCTCGTCGGGCGCAGGCTGCAATCCGTCGACGACCTCCGCGGCGCCGCGCGGGACATTCAGGCGCGGTACGGATGCGCCGCGCTGGTCAAAGGCGGTCATTTGAAAGGGATGAGGGAAGCAGCGGATTTCTTTTACGACGGAAAAACGGAATTGCTCCTGACGGCGCCGTTTGTCCGGGGTATTTCCACGCACGGCACCGGCTGTGTTTATGCGGCGGCGGTCGCGGGTTATCTGGCGCTCGGACGGGGCCTGGCCGCTGCGGTCGAACTTGCCAAGCAATACATCACCCGCGGCATCGCCCGAAGTGTGGTCGCCGACGGTCATTCGGTCCTGAACAGCGTCGGAACGCGGGAGGGCAGGGGAATGAATCGGACGAGAAGAACTCGCGTGACGGCTCCAATGCGATAAACTCCGCGCAGTTGATGAATTATTTCACGTTGCTGACTCTCCTGGGCGCCTCGTGCGTGGTGGCTCCCTCCTCTTTCTGTCAGAATCCTTCGACCGCTTCTGAAACTCGATTCCAATTCCGCGAGCGGGGACTGGTGGTTTATCGCGTTGAGGCAGTGGCTTCATCCGCGCTTTCAACGGGTGGCGGATCGGACTGGATCAAGGCCTGGCCGGAAAAGGCCGGAGCCAGACCAGTCGAGCTGGGCAGCCGGGTGGTGCTGCGGTTGAAAGCCGGCGCCGATCTCGAATCGATTCTGAGCGGGGGCTCGTTGCGCCTCGCCCGCACCGTTTCCACGAACCTGTTTATTCTTCAAGCGCCCGGCACCTTGAGCGCGCTGCACGAGGCGCAACGGCTTGCGCAATTGCCGGAGGTTTTGCTCAGCCACCCGGTCCAACGCCGCCAACAGATTCGGAGGCATGGTCCCTACGCGGCACGGCCTAACGACACGTATTTTTCAGACCAATGGAACCTGGAAAACCGGGCCGCCAACGGCGCCTCGCTCGGTCTCGATCTCAACGTCCGCGCCGCCTGGCCCGTGACGCGCGGGGAAAACGCGATCGTCGCTATCGCCGACGACGGCGTTGAGCTGTCGCACCCGGAGTTTGTCGTCCACTCGAGCAACGGACTTCATTTCAATTTCGAAACGAGCACGACGAACGCGATGCCCGTGGACGCCGGCGACAATCATTCCACGGCTGTCGCCGGTCTTGTCCTGGCGCAAGCGGGCAACAGGCGCGGAATGGCGGGAGTCGCGCCGTCCTCCCGGCTTGCCAGTTGGAAAATCTTTAGAGGCGACAACCTCACCGCCTCGGACGAGGCCATGATGGACATGTTTCAATACCGATCCAATGTCATCTCCGTCGAGAATCACAGTTGGGGCAACGCCGATTTTCCTCAGCTTGGACCGACGCCGCTCGAAAGCATTGGCATCGCAAACGCGATCCAGTTCGGGCGAGGCGGCCGTGGCGTGGTTATGGTGCGTTCCGCCGGCAATGGTCGGGAGGAAAGCATGAACGCCAACGACGATGGTTATGCGAACGATAGCCGGGTCATCACCGTGGCCGGCGTGCGCGGTGATGGCCGTGCGGCCAGTTATAGTAACCCCGGATCGTGTTTGCTGGTCGCCGCACCAGGCGGTGACTCGGACCGGAACCTTTTCACGACCGACCGCCAGGGCTCTTCCGCCGGGTTCAACACCGGCTCGTATACAAATGACTTTGCGGATTATGCTTTTTCTCCGGACATCTTCGGCACTTCGTTCGCGGCGCCACAGGTCGCCGGTCTGGCCGCTCTTCTTTTGTCCGCCAACACAAACCTGACCTGTCGCGACGTCCAACAAATCCTGATCTTCTCCGCGCGCCATTTCGATCTGAGTGATCCGGACGTGAAACTCAACAGCGCGGGGTTCCAGGTCAGCCATAACGTCGGCTTTGGGGTGCCGAACGCCGGTTGGGCTGTGGCGCTGGCCGCCGCCTGGACCAACCGCCCCGCCCCGACGACGGTGACCGCAGTTTCCGGCGTCCCACAGTCGATCCCGGATGATGGATTGCGGGTCGTCGTCACCGGAGCCAGCGTGCCGGCCAATTTGCTTTCCATACCCGCCTCGCCCGGCACCGGACCGCACGCCGATTCGCCGACGGCGTCGTTGCCTCTCGTGGATGTGGGACTTTCGAACGGTCCGCTCACGAATGACCTGACCGGCAAAGCGGCGTTGATTCAGCGGGGCGGCGGTATGTTCTTTGAAAAGATCCAATTTGCCGCGCAGGCTGGCGCTGCTTTCGCGATCATCTACAACCACATCGACGCGACGGACCGGTTTCTGATGGGTGGCACGGATTTTGTTCCGATTCCTGCCGTGATGATCGACCAGAATTCAGGCGAGGCGCTCCGGGCCCATCTGCAGCAGGACCCGAGCACGGCCGCCAAGATTCAGCTCAATGCCGTCAGTTACAGCTTCAACGTCACCAACACGCTGATTTGCGAGCATGTCGGCGTTCGCGTTCAGGCCAGCCACTCGCGCCGGGGCGATTTGCGCATTACACTGCTTTCGCCCCACGGCACCCGCAGCGTGCTGCAACATGCGAACCTTGACGACACGCCCGGACCTTCCGATTGGACTTACTATTCGACCCATTACTTCTTCGAGGGCAGCGCCGGCGACTGGACGGTCTCCATCAGCGATGAAGAGTCGTCCAGTGCGGGGACCGTGCAAAGCGTCGAGCTAATCCTCCGCGGCGTTTCCATTACCGACAGCGATTCTGACGGCCTGGACGACGGATGGGAAGCCGCGCGCCTGGGCTCGCTGGCCTTGGGACCGAAGGATGACCCGGACGGGGACGGCTGTTCGAACGTGCGCGAACAGATCATGGGCACGAATCCAAACGCATCGGACGTGGCATTCGCGCTGGACTTATCGTCATGGAACGAAACGCTTGGCCGCCTGAGCTGGCCGGGCATGACCAACCGGACGTACGAGATCCTGGTGGGAACGAACGTGGCTGCGCCGATGAACCTCATCACGAATCTGCCAGGCCGCTTTCCTGAAACCGAGTGGTTCACGCCCTACACCAACCTCGCAAACGAGTTCTTCCGGGCGCGCACGGTGACACCGTAGCCGTCGGCAATGAGAGGGGAGAGGATGGCCGGAGGTCGGGTGAAGTGGGGTCTTGGGGTCATGGGTCGCTACGGGCAGCGGGCGGCAGCGCCCTTTCTCAGCGGTTACTTCACCGCTTGCGGAAGCGCAGCGGCTTTCCGTTTGGTGGCTGCGCTCAGACTTTCCAACTGTCTCCCGCTTTCCCCGCGCTGCTCCCATAGCGCCAGAGGGCTGGCGCACTCAGGACGCTTCGCGCAGTTCGGGAGTCATCGGGCAACGCGCCAATCCCGCGACTGCGGGAGACTGCGGTGGGCCCTCGACCGCTTTTCGTTACGCTCCAGTCGCATCCCCATCCCGGAAGTGGAACGCTTGCATTTGGCGCTCCGAACCGGCACGCTCCGGTCCGTTTCAATATCTCAATATGAAGGCGATTGTCTCTCTGCTCTTTTCTCTGAGTGCCGGCCTTGCCGGCGCGTCGGTCAAAGATGCTCCGAACTGGCCGGCGTTTCGCGGGCCGAATTCATCGGGTGTTTCGGAGTCCGCCAAACCGCCGGTAAAGTTCGGACCGGGCGAAGGCGTGGCGTGGAAGATCGACGTCCCCTGGTCACCGTCGTCGCCGTGCGTGTGGGGTGATCGTCTTTTTCTCACCACATTCAGCGACGGCAAATTGGAGACGCGCAGTTATGACCGTCGCGATGGCCGGTTGTTGTGGGCACGCGTCGCGCCAACGGAAAAGATCGAGGACTTTCATCAGTCGGAAGGCAGCCCGGCCGCCTCGACACCGGCGACAGATGGCAGAAGAGTGGTCAGTTACTTCGGCTCTTCCGGTCTGGTGTGTTACGACTTCGAAGGAAAGGAACTGTGGCGTCATCCGCTGCCGGCGGCGGTCATGGGCGGCGGATTTGGCTCGGGGAGTTCACCGCTCATCGCGGGGGATCTGGTGATTGTGAACCGCGATCAGGCGCGCCATTCGTCGCTGCTGGCCATCGGGTTGAGCGACGGAAAAAAGGCGTGGGAAGGGCCGCGGCCGGATTCGCCGAGCAGCTACGGAACACCTGTCCTCACGAGGCACGACGGCGTGGAGGAAGTCGTTGTGGCGGGATCGATCACACTCAAAGGGTACGACCTCAAGACCGGCGCGGAACGCTGGACCGTGCGCGGATTGCCGTCGTACACCTGCACGACACCCGTGTTCGGTGACGGCTTGATCTTCTTTGCCGGGTGGTCGCCTGGCAAATCCGACGCGCCCTGGCCGCGTTGGGAAGGCGTGGCTGAGAAACAGGACAAGAACGGCGACGGGGTCATCACGCCGGACGAGTTCTCCGACGGCGCGATGTGGTTCAAGTCGCAGGACATCGATGGCGATGGCAGGCTGGAGCGCGAAGATTGGGACGCCATCTCGGGCCTGATGAAGCGCGGCGAGAATGTGCTCCTCGCGGTGAAGCCCGGCGGACGTGGCGATGTGACGGAGACGCACGTCGCGTGGAAGTTTGAACGCGGGCTGCCGTACGTGCCGTCGCCGCTCCATTACCGGAGCCGGGTTTACCTCGTGAAGGACGGCGGGATGATGTCGTGCTTCGACGCGGCGACGGGAAAACCGGTTTACACCCAGGAACGGTTGAACGCGCAGGGAAGCTACTACGCGTCGCCCATCGCGGCGGATGGACACATCTATGTCTTTTCGCTCAATGGCAAGGCGACGGTGGTAAAGGCCGGTGGCGACAAACCGGAGATCCTGCATGAAGCCGATTTCGGCGAACGTATCGCGGCCACGCCGGCGCTCGCGGGAGATCGTCTTTATCTCCGCACACAAACGAAGCTGTACGCGTTCGGGCCCTAGTTGCGTTTTTTTCCGGCCGGTGCGGACGCGCCGGACGGATTCCCGCGCCTGGATTCTGCCGTCAGGATGCGGGGGGGGGGCATTTTCCACTTCGCCGGTACGACTGTTTTGTTGCCTGTTGCAGAAATTTGCGTGAAACGTTCCTGGTCGGACGCGATTGCTCGTTGGACGGCTTTGGCCAGCGTTGCGGCACTACCGTTGCGGGCGGAGTTATTCGTAAGCAGCCACGACAGCAGTCGCATCCTCCGATTCAACGAAACGAACGGTGCATTTCTTGACGTGTTCGTGTCGAACAGCAACGGACTGCTCAACGCGCCGCATGGTCTGGCTTTCGGTCCGGACGGCAACCTCTACGTCGCGAGCGCCGGCAACGATCGCATCCTCCGCTACAACGGAACGAACGGCGCCTACCTCGACACGTTTGTGACGGCAGGCGCGGGCGGACTGGATTATCCGGTCGCCGTCGTGTTTCGCGCAGACGGTTACCTCTACGTCAGCAGCCAGCTTAACGACCGCGTGCTCCGCTACGGCGCGACCAACGGATCGTTCGTGGACACGTTTGTCAACGCGAGCACCTCGCTCGACGGTCCTTCGGACATGGTGTTCGGTCCGGACGGCAATCTTTACGTAACCGGCCGTTTCAACCATCGCGTGGTGCGTTACAACGGAGCTACCGGCGCGTTGATGGATGTATTTGTGGGGACCAACCTGTCGCAACCCTTCGGCCTGCGGTTCGGCGCCGACGGCCACCTCTACGTGGCGAGCGGAGATAGCCGCAGCGTGCAGCGGTTCAATGGGGCGACTGGAGCATTCCTCGACACCTTCGTCGCCGTCGACAGCGGCGGCGTGAGCCTTCCCATCGGCATTGAGTTTGCGCCGGACGGCAGCCTGCTCGTAGCCAGTTACAACAACGACAAAGTCCCGCGCTATAATGGAGCCACGGGCGCCTATCTCGATGATTTTGTTTCGGCCGGAAGCGGAGGTCTGAACGGCCCGAACTTCATGATCTTCCGTCCGCCTATGACGCCGGAGATTTTGCCAAGGGTGAGCCTAACGGTGTCGGCAACCAACGCCGCCCTGAGCTGGCCGGCAAGTGTCATTGGTTTTCACCTTGAAACCGTGACCGCGATCTCGACAGGTGGAAACTGGCTCTCGAACGGAAGTCCCGTTGTCATTGCAAACGGCTCGAACGTCGTGACTCTGCCGCGAAGCCCCGGAGGCCAGTTCTTCAGGCTCGTGAAACCGTGAGCCCGACTCGCCTCGCGCCATCCGCCCCCGCTCGTTTGCCTGTGTAACAAAGTACGGTATCCTGTGCCCAACATGAGCATGAATGATTGGCAGGAAAAGTTCGAGAGAGTTTTCGAAAGTGGTGTCGCGGCGTGGAAAGGAGGACGGCGCACGCCGAAGACGATGTTCAACGCCGAGGACGCGGCGTTCCTCGCGAGCATTGGTTGCACGCGGCAGGAGTTGTTCGACTTCGTGGACGACGCGCAAAACGACGGCGAACCGGACTTCGATACGGTGCTCGCGGTGCAAGCCATACGGCGCGATTACTTTCTCAACGTGATGGGTGGCCAGCCTTCCGGCCGTGTCGGGTCGATGGACGATCTTCCAGCGAAGACGGATGCCGTGGATGGGATCGAGTGGCTGCCTAGGATCATCGAGAAGGCG
>JGI10216J12902_101769924_pt1 | contig 15931 bp, 6 predicted proteins | sample KanNatreferecore_FD_12902 | JGI IMG/M metagenome (IMG submission 12902)
GGCGGCGGCGGTTTCGGTGGCGGCGGCGGTGGCGGCATCGGCGGCGGCGGCCAGCAAGGAGTGGGTATTCCCGGAGTTACCGTCACCAATCTCACGCAGAATGTTCAAGATATGGTCCGGCTGTTCTTTACCGCAGCAGGAGTCAATGTCCTTCCCCCCAACATCATCTTCTTCAATGACCGCACCGGGGTGCTCATGGTTCGCGCGACGTCGCAGGAGCTGGACATCGTGCAGAAGGCGATCGAAACGTTGAACGTTGCGCCGCCGCAGGTCACTATCGAAGCGAAATTTGTCGAGGTAAGCCAGAACGACAGCAAGGAACTCGGGTTCGACTGGTTTCTAGGCAACACCCTGATGAGCAATGGACGCATGGGCCTTCAAGGGGGCACGGCGCCCTCCTTCACGGGGCAACCGACTCCAGCCAATCCAGGCGGGGTGTTTCCGGGGATGGGAGGCGTGCCCTCTCAATTGCCGAGTCCCGGAACCGACCAGTTCCTGACCGGCGGCTTGCGTCATGGGTTGATCAATCCGACTCCCGCTGTCGCAACCTTTACGGGCATTCTAACCGACCCGCAATTTCGCGTCGTGATACGCGCGCTGGAGCAGCGGGACGGCGCAGACCTGCTTTCAGCTCCCAAGGTCACCACGCTGAGCGGGCGGCAGACCCAGATCCAAGTGGTCGATGTGCGCACGATCGTTGTCGGCAACCAGACTCAGACCCAGGCCGGGGGTGGCGGGGGACTGGGCGCTGGTGGTGTTGCCGGAGCGGGCGGCGCGGCGGCCACCGGTCAGATCGGCTTTCAGACTGCTTCAGTGCCGTTCGGTCCGGTCCTGGACGTTGTTCCCTATGTCTCTGCGGATGGATACTCGATCCAGATGACCATCATCCCGACCATCACCGAATTCCTCGGCTACGACACTGACACAGCCTCCCTGTTCGTGCCGCAGATCATCATTGGTGTCGGCAACACGCCCGGTGCGGCGGTTACGTCTTCCTTGCCTCTTCCCATCTTCCGCACCCGCCAATTGGTGACGAGCTGTAACGTGTGGGACGGCCAGACGGTAGTGCTGGGTGGGCTGCTCTCGGAAGATGTCCAAAAAATCAAGGATAAGGTACCTGTCCTGGGTGATCTTCCGTTCCTTGGACGATTGTTCCGCAGTGAAACGTCACGGACCAAGAAGAAGAACCTGATGATCTTTGTGACGCCGACGATCATTGATCCGTCCGGCAATCCGGTTCACACGCCCGACAGCTTTCCGTACGATCCGAACACGATTCCGCCGCAGAAACCGATGGTGAACTGAGCTTGAATGGAGCGGCCAGGTCTTGCGAACATGAACTGGGCACGTGGGTCGATTCGGAACGTTGTCATGACGTGCAGTTGACAAAGTTGAAGTTGACGGAGGGGGCAACATTCGCCTTAGGAGCAACGTGCATGAATGACAAAGAATGCGCAGACTCACGGCCAACAAAGCGGCGAGTTAATGCGATGGCGGAGGGAAGCCGGCTGGCCGCGTGAGGTTGGCGGTCGTGGGTTGTCTGGAAGAGTTGTTTTGGGGGAGGCTGAGGCAAGGCGATGTTACGAGAAGGATAGTTAACGGCCGGCGGCGCGGTGACCCGGTCTGATCGCGCGAAAAGAAGGCGGAACGGAGCCGAAATGGCGAAGAAATCGTGGACAAACAGTATGCATGCTGGTAAGTAGTTTCAACCTTATGTCATCCTTGTTGAGCGCTGGTAAAAGGCTTATTTTCTTTGGGTTTGCCGGTTCGCTTTCTTGGATTTGCTGGGGTCAATCCACCTATTCGCCACAACAGGCGGAGTATTGGGTCAGTCGTAGCATGCCGGGAGACCAAACCAATCCCCGTCTCGTGCTCAACAGGAGTGGCGGCTACATCGTGTGGCAGGATAACAACACGGATGGTGATGGTCTCGGAATCAGTGCGCGTGCACTCGATAGTTCGCTTTCGCCGGTCCTGCAGAAGACTTTTCGAGTAAATCAGTCGGGCGCGGGAGACCAGGGACGTCCTGACGTGAAGCTTGTCGATGGTGGCGGGGCTGTGTTTGTCTGGCAGGACGGCGGCCGGCTTGGCGACTATGATATTTATCTCCGCCTTCTATCGCCGACAGGAACCTTCGCGACCGGGGACATTCGAGTTAACTCGTCGACAGCCGGGCAACAACAGGACGCGAGTGTCGCCGTTCTTCTGAGCGGCGAGATATTGGTGGTCTGGTCCAGCTTTGGTCAGGACGGGAGTATGCAGGGCGTCTTCGGACAACGGTTCTCTCCGTCCGGAGCGAAGGTTGGAAGCGAATTTCAGATCAACGTATTCACTCTTTACAATCAGCGGTCGCCCGCCGTGGCGGCGCTTGGCAACGGCGGCTTCGTCGTGGCATGGGCTTCAGAGCAACAGCGGTTTGACCGAAGCGTGGACATCTATGCCAGGGTGTTCAGTTCCACTGGCGAATCGATGGCTGGAGAGTTCACGGTGAACTCCGGAACCAACGCCTGTGCGAATCCTATTCTGGCACCACACGGCGACCAGGGATTTCTGGTTGCCTGGAGCGAACTCGATCTCGAACATGTGGACAATGGCTGGGACGTTTTCCTTCGTTCATTCGATGCGGCTGGTGTTGCGGGCGGCGCGCCCGTCCGTATCAACGGACGCCTGAAGGGCAAGCAGTACGCGCCCCAGCTCGCCTCGATCGGCACCGATCATATGGTGGTGTGGACAAGCTTGGGACAAGACGAGTCACGCGAAGGCGTGTTCGGGAGATTTTTTATCGGCGGGGCGGTGTCCGGAGATGAATTTCGGGTGAACACGACGACGATGAGCCAGCAGATGCACCCGGCCGTGGCGGCGGATGGAAGCAACCGCTTTGTTGTGGCCTGGACGGGATTTACGTTTGGTGGCGCGAGCTTCGAATTGTTTGCACAGCGGTTCTCTTCCGAAGACGCGGTGATGAAGCCCGCTGCTCCCTTTGTCTTCGCCCTCGATTCATACAGCCTCAGCGTGAACTGGCCCGATCTGGCTGGCTTTACCGTGGCCAACTATGAGCTCTATTTGGATGGCAGTTCAGAGCCAATCACTGTCTCGGGCAACTACCACGTCCTGCAAGATCTCGCTCCCGGAACCACGCATGCAATCCGCCTGGCGTACGAGCTGTCCGATGGGCGCAAGTCCGCGGCGTCTGACCCTGCCACTGGAACGACCTGGGGAAGGGACTACAATTTCGACGGCCTGGCAGACGACTGGCAGGCGTTGTACTGGGGTGCGAATTCTGCGAGTTGGCCATCTCCTGTCGCGGATAGTGACGGCGATGGCGCCTCAAACGTCCAGGAGTTTCTGGCCGGGACGAATCCCGCCGATCCAAGCAGTGTCCTGAAAGTGCGGATTACTACGACAGCGCAGGGGTCACGCCTCGGCTGGGACACTCAGCCCAGGCTCGTGTATCAGGTCCAGAGCTCGACGGACCTGAAATCGTGGGTGGACGAAGGTACGCCTCGTTTCGCTGTCGACGTGGTGGACTCAATTCCGGTAAGCGGGTCGGGAAGCGCTGCCTATTATCGGGTTATCCGAATGCGTTAACCGTCAAACTTATATGCCGAGACGATTTCATGGATTGCTGGCGTTGTTGCTTGTAGTGAGCGGCGTTCAGAAGACCGCGGCCTTTTCGCTATCCGGAATCCCGGATGCCTGGCAGGTGCAGGCTATCGGATACCAGATCGATGCGCCTGATATTTTCGCACCGATGAACCTCGGCGAAGAGTATCGTTGGAACACGCCGAACATTACGTACGGATTTGATCCCTCGTTCCTGGATTACTTTGGCGCGCGGGGTGTGGAAGCAGTGGAGGAGGCGGTTCAAATCCTCAATAGCCTGCCTCCGGTTTCCGCGATGAGTGCAGACCTGTCTGAGTTTCCGCTCGATACCCGCCGGTTCAATCATCAGGCGACGGCCCTGGGAATCTTTGACGTTAAGACATGGTCGTTGTCTTTGATGTTGGTCGAGCTGGGGCTGACGGCGCCTGAGCGTTGGGTGTTTACGCTTCGAAGCCGGGTGGTCTTGCCCGGACCCACCCCGGTCTATACTACCGTCAAGCGCAACTTCGATCCTATTACCCTCGTTCCCTCCAGCTACATCAATGGAACACTGTACACCTACCAGATTCTCCAGACGTTTGCGAACCCGGACACCTGGGAAGCGGTGGATTTCGTTATCGATCCCCTGGCGCCGACCCACACAACGGTGGCGTCGATCGCCGGCGTAGGAATAGGGACCGACGACTTTCGCGGCTTCTTCAACAATGTCTCCGGACTTTTCGTCACCGGCCTGACGCGAGACGACGCGGGGGCCATTCGTTACATTTACAGCAAGAACAATGCGAACACGGAAAACCTTCCTCCGAATGCGACGGTTGTCTCCGGTGGCGGTGGACCGTGGGGCGTTCCTGGCGGCGGGACAAACGCCGGTGGCGGTGTGCTGCAAGGACTTCGACGCGGGGTCGATAAAGTCAACCTGATTCGCGTGAACTTCGACTCATTCCTCGGACAGTTTGTTCCGATTACCAATCGTTATGAGGACGTCATTATTACGAACGGGGTAACTCGCAGCCAGACAGTGGAACGTCTCGTCACGCAGCCGGATATTCTGTTCGGCGTCGCTGATCTGGGAGTGAGCACTGGCGGCATTCCGATTTTCCTCGGACGAAACAGACCGTTTATCAACAATGACGCTATCAATGGTCAGGTTGGCCTGGCCGGGCCGGGAGAGATCCAGTCGCAAGCCGTCATCGTGTTCTCGAATGCCGGGCCCTGGTTCTTCAATGTTCTTGAGGGGAGTGAGGAGACGGCCACGCCTGGTTTCGTCTGGGGTCATTACGATGGAACCACAAACGCCCCGGTTGTCTTTCCCGTCGGGACCAGCATCAGAGACATTGAGCAACTGGTTTTTGGCGCCAGTGGAGGCACTCCGTGGGCTGTGCCTTGACCGGACACTGGAATGCGACGACCCTAAGGGCACCCGCACGAAACCTGATGGACCAAATAGATATGAAGAAGTTGCTGGCTCTCACGACGACCCTGATCCTTTTTGCGGTCACACCGGTGCAGGGCGGGCCAATCCCCCTTTACGAGAATTTTGGCACGGTAACCAACGTGCCGCAAATCGACGCCGTCGCTTTCGCCAATTACGGCGATTTTACGGTTTTCTCAGTTCTTCCGTATGACATGCAGAACACGCGATTCTTCACCAACCGAGGAGTCATGTTTGGTTTGCCTGGCTTTCGTTTCGACTATGTGGATGATTCCGGCGTCCGGCGTCCGGCCGAAAGCGTCTTCAACGCCAACGGGGCTGAGATCAATACCTTGCCGGCGCAGTTGAGTTTGGAGAGTGCCCAGCTCATTCTCAACGCGACAAACATAGTGAACCGTGGCGCCGCGAACGCGTCCGCGGGCGGCCTGATCCGTCTGGAGGGAGGGAATGTCGATGTCAGTCGGAGTGGTCTTCAGATCGAGCCGATTATCGGCGGGATCTGCGGAATTATAGATGAGACCAACTTCTTCCCGGACCTGGGCATTTTCGATCAGTATTGGGGCCTCACCAACGTGGCTAATCCCGCGCTGGCCACGGACCAGATCCTGCAATTCGTGGGCAATACATTCGTCGTGGATTCGGGTGCCCACCGGGTAACGAACGCCGGAGGATTTGCCGGGTTTCAGCAGATCATTCTGAACAGTCCGACTGCCTTCATTTATACGAACGCCGTGACCGCCACCAACTGGATCGTTCAGGCGGCATTTGTCTCGACACGCGATACGAACATTTTCACGAGCGCCAGCCTCTACAACAGCACCATCAGGACGAACCGGTACAAGACCATTGTGGTACAGTTTTCCGCAGAAGAAACCAATGTTGTTACCGGGGGACCCTTTTTCAATTCTGTTTACATCGCGGATCGCATGGCCTCGGAGACGAACTTCCAGGTAATGCTAAACCAGGACACGCTGAGCACCTACCGTCCGTCGGTTTACGAAGTCGCTCGGATTGACCCGTCTCTTTGCGGCCCCTTTCTCGGCACGGCCGTCACTAACGCGGCGGTCGTGCCCAACCTGCTCTTCGATGTGGGGTTTTCGAATATCGTCGTGACTAACGCATACGCGGCCTACGGCTTTTTCGCCGCCAGTACGCTGGGCTTCATACCTGCCGTTCCGGGTGTTTCCGTCACCAACCTGCCCGGTCGGATCGAAATCACCGCCGACAACTTGAACATGGAGCGAACTCGCATGCGCGGTGAAAGTGTGGTCAATATCCGGGCGAAACATCTGGTAACCAGTTCAAATTCCGTGATTGACGTCCCTAATCTGGCCTTGGGTCTCGCATCCACGAACGGCCTCTTGTCAGTGCAGAGCATCGCGAAGGAAAACGTGATTCGAACCTCAGGACCGATACGGGCGTACAGCGCGATGTGGACGAACCAGATGAGCCAGATTGTGACGAACATCGGCCCCGATCCGATGGATCCTATGATTACGGTAACCAACCTCGCCACCAACACAGTGGACATTGGTTTCCATATTTTCCTCGTGGACGCTTCTCTCGTTCAGACGAGGCAGCCGGTCTCCGTTGTTCGGTTTGAGGCTGACAGTACTAACGTCGTCATCTCAGACACTTTGCGAATAACCGATGTGCTCCGCGTCAAAACGGAGAATCTGACAATCAACGGGAAAGTGTTCCTGGGGACGGGAATCAACGATTGGGCCGAGGCCTATTTCCCGGGTCTGAAGAATTTCACGAATTCCGGAGGCATTTCGATTCCGGGCGCGGGTTTCTTTGGCAGCGATCGACCCGAGCCATATACCACCATGGTCAATAGTGGCACCAACGCCGCGTTCGGGCATCAAATCCGCGCCAACTATTTCGAGAACAGCGGCTTGATCATCGCGGGCTCCTTGTTTGATTTCAACGGTTCCTTGCTGGCCTTTCCCGGTCCGGGCGCGATCAATTTGAACGCCCGGAATGCCAAACTGGAAGGCGGGGAGTTCGAAGCGGGTGGCGACATCACCTTGCAGGGAACCGATCTGAAGTTCCACCAGCACACTACGACTTCGGGCGGCAACGTGTTTTTAAACGTCACGAACAGTCTTGCGGACAGCGGACCGAACGCCCAGAACGTCATCGAGACCGGATTGGGCGTCCACTTGCTCATCAAGCCGGCAATCGGCGACCTGTTTGGAACGCGCATTGAGGTGCTCGCACCTCGTTTTGCCTTGATCGGCAGCACGTGGGCAGCCGACGATCGCGGCCCCGATCCCGTAGGTTATTTGAACAACGCGGTGATCGGCCGTCTCGTCATAGACGGCAATCTTGACAGCTTTCAGGAATTCTCCGGCGCGGGTGCGCACAATGCGTTGTACATCGATTTCCTTGAGATCGGTCCGAGCTACGCCGCCAATCTGGAGAACGCCATCAGCATTAATCCGAATCTGGTGATCTACTTCGCCGATTCGAACGTTCCCGTGGAGCAGTTGGACGGCATGTTCGGCGGCCGACTGCGCTGGGTCAGCACGTTTGCCGGACCGAACAGCTCGGTGGATGTCCTTCTTTCCAACGGGCAGACGGTGAAAGTGAACCGCGCGTTGCGCGAGAGCCAAACGATCGATTCAGATGGCGACGGGATACCAAACTTTTTCGATCTGAGTCCGTTCGACGGCGTGGTGTTGAGTTGCCAATGCGTTCCTGACGGATCAGGAACGTTGTTGAAGATTACGTGGAAGGCCGCGCCCAGGCAGGTTTACCAGGTGGAGTATAGCCCCAGTCTGGTGTCTCCGGGTTGGCAACTGTTGAGGACATACACCAACACGGCACCAACCAACGGTCCAGTCACTGTTGAAGAGCCTTTGGTTCCCGGCGCGCCTCAGCTTTATTATCGCGTGAGGTATAACCCATGAACCCGTCCTGAGGACGCTCGGGCCGGGGAAGTGAACGGTGAGAAACGAAAGAACATCTCGGCCCGGTGTGGGCTATCGCTATCCTATGTTCAGCATTCGAGTTTTGCTCTTGACGTTGGCCTGCTGCTTTGCGGCGCTCCCGTCGGTTGCCCAGGAGAATCTGATTGCCATCGGCAAGCACAAGGCCCATCCAACGCGCATCATCGGGAAATACAAGGATGTGGCAACGATCCAGTCCAGCGTTTCCACGCTGCGCGCCCTCGGCCTGAGCATCCATCGACACTATTCCCTCGTGCCCGGAATGGTTGTAATGGACGTGTCCGGCGTGGCGCAGCAGACAGCCTCCGCTGGTAATCCCGGAGTGGAGCTAAATCAACTTCTAACCCGAATCGCTGCGCTCCGCGATTCGGGACTGTTTGAATACGTCCAACCCGACTACGCGCACACGCATGGCCTGAGTCCGTCAGATACGCGCTTTCAGGACGGCACATTGTGGGGATTGAGCAACACCGGTCAGGACGGCGGCAAGATCGGTGCAGACATTCAGGCCGTGCAGGCCTGGGACATTACGACGGGCTCATCCAACGTCGTCGTCGCCGTGATCGATACCGGCATCCGCTATACCCATCGCGACCTGGCTTCGCAGATGTGGCGTAACCCCGACGAAACTCCCGGTAACGGCATTGACGATGACGGCAACGGGTTCGTGGACGATATCTTCGGTATCAATTCGATTGTCGATAATGGCAATCCGCTCGACGACCATGGCCACGGCAGCCACGTTGCGGGGACAATCGGCGCAGCGGCAAACAACGGTTTTCCCCATGTCGGCGTCAATTGGAACGTACAGTTAATGGGGCTGAAGTTTATTCGGAGCGAGGCGCAGGGCGGTTTCGGTCTGACCAGCGACGCGATTCAATGCCTCCAGTACGCGGTTCAAAAGGGGGCGAAGATCTCCAACAACAGTTGGGGCGGCGGTCCGTTCGAGTCCGCCATGAGAGATGCGATCGCGGCTGCCCGCGCGCAAGGTCATCTGTTTGTGGCCGCCGCTGGTAACTCCGGGTTGGACAACGACCTTGATCCGCACTTCCCGTCTTCATACGATCTGGACAACATCATTTCCGTGGCCGCGCTGGATCGCAAGGACACCCTGGCGTTTTTCTCCAATTTCGGAAAAACCAGCGTCGATCTGGGTGCGCCGGGCGTGGAAATCTTCTCCTGCTGGAGCGATTCCGATACCGACTATGTCATCATTGACGGCACGAGCATGGCCTCACCTCATGTTGCAGGGGTCGCCGCTTTGTGTCTTGCGAAGTACCCTGCTTCGACCATGGAGGAATTGCGCGAGCGCCTGCTCTCCACCACGGTTCCAGTTGACGCGCTGAACGGAAAATCTGTCACCGGAGGCCGGGTGAATGCATTCCGCGCCTTGCTTGCCGTCGCAGACGGAAATCTCGAAATCAGTGTGGATCCGCCCGACGGGTCTGATCTTCCGGCTGGCGTACAGATCCCGGTCTTCGTTCGGGTCAATGACCTGTTGGCGATCACGAATGCGACTATCACCAATGTAACCATCAACGGAGCTCCTACTACAAACCTGGTCTTCCTCAACGATGGTAATCCCCCGGATGTCGTAACCAACGACCATATTCACAGCGCATTATTCAATGTTCCGACCAACACAGGCCCGTTGGTGCTCGGCTTTGTCGTCAGCGCCCCAGGCAAAAATAACAGCACGAATTCCATCAACTACAATGTGGTCGCCGGACCGGACAACGACGACTTCCTCAACGCCACCAAAATCCCGAACGTCGGGGGCATCGTTCGCGGAAACAACAAGTTCGCGACGATCGAGTTCGGTGAACCGCTGCACGCGCAAGTCCCAACTGTGGCCAGTTCGGTTTGGTGGAATTGGTCGCCGAATAACACGACGAACGTGGTCGTGGATACGATCGGCAGCGCGTTCGATACGGTGCTGGCTGTCTACACCGGAAATAGTTTGGGCAGTTTGAAACAAATAGCGGCGGTGAATGATGTGACAAACCGCAACCAGGGTTATGTCACCTTCACTGCCACAAACGGGGTGACCTACCACATCGTGGTAGCGGGAGTGGACACGAACGAAACCGGCGTCGTTCGTCTTCGCGTTGAGCCTGGCGGACAGCCTGATTTGGCGCCCCCGATCGTCGTCATAGCCAACCCGCCGAGCGGAATCGGGCTGGCGACCAACCAGACGCTTATCGCCGGAACCGCGTCGGACCCGGTTCCAAGCGCTTCCGGCGTCAGCGACGTGTTTGTGCAAGTCAACGACGAGCCGGCGGTCAGGGCCGACGGGACCAACAATTGGAGCCAGACCGTGAATCTTCGCGAAGGGCAGAACACCATCCGTGTGTTCGGTGTCGATTTTGCCGGGAACTCCTCCTCGCCAACGCCTGTTACGGTTTACTATTTGCCGCAGGATCCCGCGAACGACATTTTGGCGAACGCCATCGCGCTGGTGGGCAACCAGGGGACGGCGACGGCCAACAACGTTCGCGCCACCAAGGAAGCTGGCGAACCCTTCCATGGGGGGAACCAGGGTGGCAAATCGGTCTGGTGGTCCTGGCAGGCGCCCGCGGATGGAGTCCTGACCCTGAGCACGACTAATTCCTCCTTCGACACGCTGTTGGCGCTGTATACCGGCGACAGAATCACGAATCTGGTCGAGGTGGCGGCAAACGACGACGCATTCTCCGGTGTCAGTTTCAGCAAGATCGCACAAGCGGTCCACGCAGGTGAAGTCTATAGAATAGTCGTTGATGGTTTCGGCGGAGCGTCAGGTTCGGTGCTTTTGGAGTATTCGTTTGTGGCAACGCCAGTTTATCAATTGACGATCAGCACGTCTACGGGCGGCAGCGTGATGCCGAACTCAGGAGAATTCGCGGCCAATTCTACCGTTGTTTTGACGGCGGTTGCCGATTCGAATTATGAGTTCGTCGATTGGCAAGGGGCCGTCGCCTCCACCGCCAATCCCTTGTCGGTCCTCGTGAACGCTGACATGGTTCTGACGGCGCGATTCCGCGCCCGGGCGTTTACTGACGGTTTTGAGTCGGGTGGATTGAGTGCGCTGCCTTGGGCCAGCGATGGCAGCGATGTTCCGTGGATGGTTCAGAGCAACACGGTATCCTTCGGGCAGTACGCGGCCCGGTCAGGGATAATCACCAATAGTCAGTCGAGCCGTTTGCGTCTGACGTTCCAATCTCCGGGTGGCGCCGGGTCGTTCGATTTCCGTGTCAGTTCCGAGTCCGGATGGGATTTCCTCGAGTTCTCCCTCAACGGACAATTGCAACAACGCTGGTCCGGTGAGGTGAATTGGACCCGATATCAGTTTAGCGTTCCCGCGGGCGCCGTGACGGCGGAGTGGCGGTACGTGAAGGACGCCAGCACCAGCGCGGGACTCGATGCGGCGTTCATCGACAATGTCGAGGTGCCGCTTACCCCAAGTGTGATTCAACTAGTGAATCTGACGGGCACCGGTTTCCAGATTCAAGTGCAGAGCCAGCAGGTGCGTGTGGAAAGGTCAACAGATCTCGTGAATTGGCAGACCGTCTCCACTCTCACCGTTGTCAACGGGACGGCCCAATTCGTTGAACCACAGCCGCCCGCCAGCCAGGTGCGCTTCTATCGCGCCGTGTCGCCCTGATCCGCCTTGATGGATGGGGCGCGTTCCCGGTCGATACATCGTGGAGAGCGGCAACTTCAGTCGGTTCCCTGCACTTCCCGAACAGACCAAGTCTTTCGCGATACATCGCGCATCCGTTGCAGTAGCATTGCGTGAGAATCACGCCGGCGCGTGAAATTCACGCAGAACGCGCTGGCTGTGCGTCTGAGGAAGACGAAAATGGCGGCGAATTCCGCGTCTAACCCGTTGTTGTGGTCCAGTCCAATTGAGGCGGGAGAGGCCTGTGTGACAAGAAGGTTACAAAACCGCTCGCGGCACGAAGAGTGCTGAATTTCTAAAACCCGCGTTTGAAATCAATCGCTCCTTCATCCCCGGCGAAGATGCGCTGGCGGTGACGTGAGGTTGATTTCACGTACGCGTCGGGACTCCAAACAGAAACCAATGTCAAATCCACCGATCACCTGTCGCGTCGCTGCTCACGTTCTGGTCCTGCTTCTGATGTCGGCCGCAACTGTCCCGGCACAGACGCCCCCTCCCGATTTCGAGATCGATGTCCTGCCGCCGGACGGGAGCATCCTCGTGGAGGAAACCACCAACGCCGTCTTCGTCACGATCAACAACTTCACCCTGTTCACAAATGTGACGGTGAGCGGTGCGTTCGGGTCGCAGTCGAACATCCCGTTCCGCGATAACGGGACGGTTCCCGATCAAACCGCTGATGACGGGACTTTTTCCGGCAGGATCACTGCGCCAAAGGTGACGCATCCGGGGACCAACATGATGCTTCAACTCGTCCTTTCCGGAGAAGTGCTCCAACCGCCTCAGGAACCTCCGCCCGACCCCCCTCTGCCACCGATCATCGTGACGGTCACGAACGAGATCGAATACATCGTCGTTCCCAGGCCCTTGAATGATCGGTTCACAAACGCGTTCAAGATCCTGCCCGAGGGCGGCGTTATCATGCACACTAACAACTATGCTTCCATCGAACCCGGCGAGCCGAAACACGCCCAGGTTCCGACTTTCGATGCCTCAGTCTGGTGGACCTGGGCGCCATCGCTCACGACGAATGTCCTTATTGACGTGGCAGGAAGTTCGTTTGATCCAGTCCTGGCTGTCTACACTGGCTCCAGCCTGGCCAATCTCACACCGGTGGCCTCCTCGACCAACGACACTCGCAACGGGCTTCAGGCCAACGTCACGTTCAGCGCGATAGGGGGTGTCACCTATCGCATCGCAATTTCCGGCTTCGACACGAACGGAGTGGGAGACATCCTTCTGCGCGCCGTGCTCGGTGGCCGTCCGGACACCAACGGCCCGCTCGTGACCATCATCAGCCCCGCGGGCGAGTCGTTGCTTACGACGAACGCCGTCGTCGTGGACGGCACGGCGAAGGACATTCAGCCGCATGGTATTGGCGTGCGGCAGGTTTTTCTGCAGGTCAACAACGAACCTCCGGTCCTGGCCCAGGGCACCGCCGACTGGTCGGGAACCCTGACGCTGCCGCCAGGCACGAACACCGTGCGTGCTTTTGCTGACGACTGGGCCGGAAATGTCGGGCCCGTCGATGTGATCGTGCTAAGATTCATCAATCCAACCAACGACTTCTTCGTGGACGCCATCGAACTGTCGGACATTGGTGGTGACGTCACCGCAATCAACGGCCGGGCAACACGCGAACCGGGCGAGCCTTTCCATGCCGGCAACGACGGCGGCCATTCCATCTGGTATCGCTTCCGCGCGCCGGCCAATGGTCTTTTGTCTCTGAGCACGGAAGGGTCGGACTTCGACACGCTATTGGCGCTCTACACCGCCGACAGTGTGACAAACCTTTCGTTAATCGCCGCGAATGACGATGTGATGGAAGATGTCGAACACAGCGAATTGGTTCACGCGGTTGCTTCGAATCAGGTATATCACATCGCGGTGGATGGCTACGGCGGAGTGTTTGGCTCCATCAACCTCCGCTACGTGTTCACAACAACCGAGCGCTTCTTTCGCCTCACGGTTCAACAGCCGCTGGGCGGCAGTGCTACGCCGCCGTCGGGGCTTTACCAGGCAGACTCCATGTTGTTCATCACAGCGGCGCCCTCCCGGGACTTCGAGTTTCTGGGATGGGAAGGAAGCGTGGTCTCTGCTTCAAATCCGATTACGGTGACGATGAATCAGAACCACAGTCTAACCCCGCTTTTCAGGGTAAAGAGTTACTCGGAAGGATTTGAATCAGGCGGATTCACGAGGTTGAACTGGTCGTCGGACGGCAACACGCCTTGGGTCGTGCAATCCAACGCGGTTTCGGGCGGACGGTTTGCCGCGCGTTCTGGTCCGATCAGCGATGGTCAGCGAAGCTCCCTGATTCTGACTGTGAATCTTTTGTCCGGCACCGGCGCCTTCGACGTGCGCGTCAGTTCCGAGGGAGGGTGGGACTCGCTGGAGTTTTACCTGAACGGCTCCCGGCTCCAGCGATGGTCGGGCGAGGTTGGCTGGGAAACTTTTCTCTTTCGCGTCCTTCCAGGTGTCAACACCCTGGAATGGCGGTATTCCAAAGACGCCAACTTCAGCGAACTGCTGGATACGGCCTTCATCGACAACCTCTACCTTCCGCTGCCTGACAGCGCAATAGCGGGACAGCTTTCGCTGGTCCGTCTGCCCGATGGCCACGGCCAGGTTCAGGTGCAGGGGCTGTCGAGCCGACCTTACATCATTCAAGCTTCCGCTGATTTGTCCGCCTGGACATCGGTCTCGACCAACTCCTCCGACAGCGGCATTATCCAGTGGACGGACCCGGAGTCCACGTCGCTGCCTCTGCGTTTCTATCGCGCCATTGCGCCCTGAGGCGGGACTCGGACCTTTTGCCTTCCCGTTCCAGGACGATGAAGACCTATGGCCTTACCGGCGGTATTGGCATGGGAAAATCGACAGCGGCAGCGCTGCTCGAGCAGCGTGGCATTCCCATAATCGATTCCGATATCATCGCCCGCCAGGTAGTCGAACCAGAACGCCCGGCCCTTCAAGAGATCGTACAATCTTTTGGCAGCCATCTCATCGGAGCCGACGGTCGGTTGCGGCGCGAGGAACTCGCCCGAATCGTATTTGCCGATGCCGACAAGCGCCGCGAGCTCGAAGAAATCCTCCACCCGCGCATCCGGGTGATCTGGCAGGCCCAGCTTGAAACGTGGCGAAAGGAGGGTAGAGAGATCGCCGTCGCCGTGATTCCTCTCCTTTTTGAAACCAACGCGGCCGGTCACTTCGACGCGACTATCTGCGTCGTCTGTTCAGACCAAACACAGCGCCAACGACTGCGAACCCGCGGCTGGGACGATCAACAGATCGACCAGCGGACGGCGGCGCAAATGCCCGTCGAAAAGAAAACGCTGCGGGCGGACTACGTGGTCTGGACCGAGGCCGGCGTCGATGTGCATGAGGAGCAGCTTAAGAGGATCATTCCCTGACCCTTTGTTCCTGGTCTGGACGCGCAGCTCTTATGGAGTCGCGAGCCTGGACACCAGTCGCGCGGGAGCGCGTTTCGCGTCGAGGATCAAGGCGCGCTGCGCGCTGCTCCAGCCCAGCAGGTGGTTGCGGTAGGCCGACACGCGTTCCGGATGGGGTGTTGCGACATCGGTTTCCTCGCGCGCGTCCACGGTCAGATCGAAGAGCCGGCTGCGACCACTCTCAAGTTCATGGACAAGCTTCCACGGGCCGTCCCGGAGCCCCAGCAGTCCAAGCGAATAATCGGTGAAAAAGAGCGCCATCTGTTCAGAACTTCCGAGCAGTGAGGTTCCCTGATACGAGGCCGGAGCGGGCAGACCCACGAGATCGAGAATCGTCGGCGCGGTGTCAATCAGGCTGGCAACCCGGCGGACGCGGATTGGTCCGCCGATCAATCCCGGCGCGACGATCAGATACGGCACTCGCACGTTCTCCTCACAGACGAACAACGTGTGGCCGTAATTGCCTTCATGCTGTCCGAAAGCCTCGCTGTGGTCTCCGAAGATGACGAAGAGAGTCTCGTCGAACAGGCCGCGTTGTTTCAGGCCCTCGAGCAGTTTGCCCAGCACGGCGTCGCTGTAGTGCAGCGCATTGTGGTAGCGACCAATATCACTGCCGCCGGCGAATGGACCGGGCGTTGGTGTGTCGTAAGGATGATGTCCCGCGACAGGCAAATACGTGATGAAAAAACGGTCGCCGCGCGGCAGTGAATCAATCCATCCGACCATCCGTTCAACCGTCGCGTCGTCGTCCACTCCGAAACTGGAATTGCGGTTGCCGCCGATGTCACCCGCGTCCTCCAACACTTCGAAGCCGCGGTTCTCGACGATG
>JGI10216J12902_100001502_pt1 | contig 15922 bp, 17 predicted proteins | sample KanNatreferecore_FD_12902 | JGI IMG/M metagenome (IMG submission 12902)
AGGCCGCGCATGGCGACATCCATCAGCACCACGTCCGGCCGGTGCGTCCGGATCAGCTCCAACGCGCCGCGTCCGTCCTCGGATTCTGCGACGACTTCCACCCCCGGTACGATTTGCAGCAACGATCGAATGCCGGCCCGCACGAGCGCGTGATCGTCAGCCAGGAGGATGCGAATCGGATTCATGAAGCGTAAGGGGAAAACGCACGCGAATGGCGGTTCCGCGGTTGGGTGCAGAATCGATCTTGAATTCGCCTTTCAGGATTAAGGTTCTCTCCTCCATCCCGGCAATGCCGAGGCTGGCCACGCGCTCCCGTGCGCTCTGCAAGTCGAATCCCACGCCGTCATCCATGACAAGGAGATGCATCCGGGAGTCGGTGTATCGCAATTCCACGCGCACATTTTGCGCTTTCGCATGCCGTGCGATGTTCGTGAGGGATTCCTGGATGATACGATAGCAGGCAATTTCGATCTCTGGCGCGAGACGATCCGTCCGATCATCAGCGGCTACCACCTCGGCCTTGAATCCCGCCCGCTGGGCCTGACGATCCACCTGCCAGCGGATGGCGGCCGCCAGGCCGACGTGGTCCAGGATGGAGGGCCGCAGATCGAGTGACAGGTCGCGGACCTGTTGCAACACCCGGTTCAGAATGTCGAGGCTTTCATTCAAAGCCGCCCCGATTTTAGCAGGCTCCGTCGCCATCATCATCTTCACGTTTTGCAGATTGAGAGTGACGGCGGTGATCGACTGCCCGATCTCATCGTGCAGCTCGCGCGCCATGAAACGCCGCTCAGTTTCCTGAAGCTCCAACAAACGCCTCGAAAGCTTTTGCAGCCGTTCGTTCGCACCGCGCAATTCGCGCTCGGCCCTCTTGCGTTCGGTAATGTCCTGTCCAATACCAACGCTCGTCCCGTCCGAGAGGCGGATGTTGGCCCAGGCCGTGTCGATCACCTTGCCATTTCTTACCTTGGTCTTGAAATCACCCCACTCGCCCTTCGTCGCAGCAATGAAACCTCGCACCCATTGGCAGTACTGCGCGTCCGGATAACACTCGGTGAGGATGTCCAGGTTTTGCTTCTGTATTTCCTCCAAAGACCATCCGATGGTACGCTCCCATTCCCGGTTGATCAGCTTGATGCAGCCGCCCTCATCGAAAAAGGCAATCATCAGGGGGACACAATCGAATATCTTCTCAAGAATCTCCTTTTCCTTCCTCACTTCATCCTCGGCGCGCTTGCGCTCGGTAATCTCCACGATCACACCGCGCAGCAGCACCTGTCCGCTTTCCAATACGGTTACCGTCACGAAGTCCCGCATCCAGACAATCCGTCCGTCGGCGGCGATCATGCGATACTCGAATTGGTGATCTTTCCGCCGCGCGGTCGCGTCCATGCAGAAACGGACTGCCGCGTCGCGGTCATCTGGGTGAATGTGATTCGCCCAGAAACGGTCCTCGCTCAGCCACTGTTCCACCGGGTAGCCCAGGATGCGTTCGGCCTGCGAGCTGACGAAGGTGAAACGAAACGTGGCGGCGTCAACCTCCCAGACGATGCCATCAATCGAATTGACCAAGGCCTGGTTCTGCTGCTGGCTCTCGCGCAACGCCTCCTCGGCGCGCTTCCGCACGAAGGCGTTCGCAAACACCTCGCCCACCACTCGCAGCCGTGTGACCATCTCCTCAGGCCAGTCGCAGCGGGCGCGTATCGAAGTGAACGCGATCGCGCAGATGACCGACCCGCCGATGGACACCGGGATGCACAATCCCGATTTGACTCCCATCTGGATCGCGTACGCCCGCTCGTTCACTGCCTCCCGAGGAATGTCCTCAGGGATTCGCGCCCATTTTACGGTGTTGCCTCCACGAAGTTGTTCGATGCTCCAGGGAAACCGCTCATTGATCGCAACTACTGACAAAGGTGCCAGACCGGGAACCGTGAACGTATGACTCCGGGTGACCGTGCCGTCCTCGGCAAAATGCAAAAAGCTTGCCCGGTCAACAGCCAGGACCTCCACGAGACGTTCAAGCCACTTGTCTATCTCCGAATCAACCTCACTCGGGGGCAGGTTTGCGAACGCCGCTGAGAGTTCCATCAACAACGTTTCAAAACGGAAGCGCTCGTCGATTGCCTGCTCCACGAGCTTGCCTTCACTGATGCCTTGCATATTGAGGGTCTCGGCCATCTGGCAGGGCTCATCATGTCAGCGTCAGCCGGTCGATTCAAGAGCCAGGCGCCACTTTTAGAGGTTGCAGCGTCGTTCCAAACGTCCTTTGCCTCGCGCGAGATGCAATCCAACTGGAACCGTCGCGCGCGGAGTCCGTCTCTTTACCACGGTGCGAATGAACACCCCGATAGATAATACGGGTATCTTTTGGTGGTTTTACGGGTTCCTCCACCGTTGCTGCCACGGAAGCGCTCGTTAAGGCTGTCCGCCGTAAATCTGCCCTCGTTGGGGGCCTTCCCAGCAGTCTGTCGGCCAGTTGTTGTTTGGAAATGGATCCGCTGAATCCAATCAAGGAAGGGGGACCACGTTCACTCCGTCTCGGCAGCGCGTGGATGGGGCTCATTCTCGTGACTGCGTTGTTCGTTGACTACCGATGTTTCGATGCCGGGAAGATTCACCTGCGGAAGAGATGGCTTAACAAGATGAGGGAGGAGGCCGGGAGAAACCAGGACATCCCTGACTGATATCCTATGCCCGACGAATCATCCAATGTGGGTCGAGCCCCCAGTCCCAGCTTACGGATTCTGCATGTGGAAGATGACCTTGCCGACGCGGACCTGGTTCAGTCCCTGTTGAAAGCCGAAGGCATCGTCTGCGTGTTCCACCGGGTGGAGACGCAAACGGAGTTCGAAGCCGCCCTGGAGCAGGGCAGCTTTGACCTAATTATTTCCGATTTTACGCTGCCTTCCTTTAGCGGGCGGGCGGCGCTGGAAATGGCCCGCGAAAACTGTCCGGGAGTGCCGTTCATATTCGTTTCCGGAACCATCGGTGAGGAATTCGCCGTGGATGCCTTGAAGGAGGGGGCAGTGGACTATGTTCTCAAAGACCGCTTGTCGCGGTTGCCGGCGGCCGTGAGGAGAGCGGTGCGCGAAGCGCGGGAGCGCGCCGATCGGCTCCGCGTCGAAGAGGAATTGCGCCAGCGGGATGAACTGTTCCGAAAAATTACCGAGAACGTTGACGATCTGGTCGCGGTGATGGATCTGGAGGGCCGGCGGGTGTTTAACAGTCCTTCATACCGCCATCTCCTGGGAGATCCAAATTCGTCCGTCGGCACAGACGCCTTTGCCGAAATCCATCCCAAAGACCGGGAGGAGGTCCATCGCACCTTCCGTTCCACGATCGAGACGGGCATAGGACAGCGCGCCGAGTATCGGTTCCTTCTCGGGGACGGGACGATCCGTTACATCGAATCCCAGGGCAGTGTGATACGGAACAAGGATGGCCTGATAACGAACGTGGTGGTGGTCTCCCGCGACGTGACCGAGCGGAAGCGGATGGAAAAGGAACTGGTGGCGGCGGAGGCAAAATTTCGGACCCTCGTCGAGCAGGCCATTGTCGGCATTTGCATCGTCCAGGATGGGAACCTGGCCTACGTGAATCCCAGGATGACCGAACTCTTTGGCGACACGACCGACGGAATGGTTGGGCGACCGGTGCTGGACCTGGTGGTCGAAGAGGATCGCCTGACTGCGGCGCGGAACATGGCGGTACACTTGCGGAACCGGGCGGCCGGTGCGTCGTATGAATTGAAGATGCGGCGAAAGGACGGCAAGGTGATCCACGTGGAAATCCACGGTGCGCAGACCGAATACGCGGGAAGGCCGGCGATTCTGGGCACTCTGCTGGATGTCACCGAGCGCAAACAAGCCGAGGCGCAGATTCGAGAGCAGGCAGCACTATTGGATAAGGCGCATGATGCGATTCTGGTCACCGACATGGAGCAGCGCATTCTGTACTGGAACCGCGGGGCGGAGCGGCTCTACGGCTGGCCCGCCTTGCGGGCGCTTGGCCAGAATGCCAACGATCTGCTTTTCGGCGGCGACACGGCGGTTTCCCTGGAGGCGCTCAAGAAACTGATTGCCTGCGAGGAATGGCACGGCGAAGTCCGTCAGTTCACCAAACAGGACAAAGAGATCGTGGTTGAGAGCCGGTGGACGCTCATGAGGGACGACCAGGGAAAGCTCAAGTCCATTCTGATCATCAATACCGACATCACCGAGAAGAAGCAACTGGAGCAGAAATTCCTCCGCGCCCAACGCCTTGAAAGCATTGGCGCATTGGCGGGCGGCATCGCCCATGACCTGAACAACGTTCTGGCCCCCGTCTTGATGGCGGCCGAGTTGCTCCGGGACGAACTGTCCAGCGATATGGGAAAGAGCATGCTGGAGACGATCCATCACAGCGCCAACCGAGGCAGCGACATGGTCAAGCAAATCCTGTCCTTCGCCCGCGGCGTTTCAGGCGAGCCAGTGGCGCTCCAGCTTCGGCATCTGATCAGGGACATGGCCAAGCTGATTCAGGACACCTTCCCGCGATCCATCCGGGTGGAGACCCGCATTCCCGCCGATCTTCACCCTGTTCTTGGGGACGCGACTCAATTGCATCAAGTGCTGCTAAACCTGTGTGTCAATGCTCGTGATGCCATGCCCAATGGCGGCACGTTGTTGATGGAGGCCGCGAACGTCGTCCTGGAGAACAAATCCGTGCGCGGTCTGGAACCATCCGTTTCGGGCGCGTTTATCGTCCTGACCGTGTCGGATACGGGCGTAGGCATCCCGGCGGAATTGCTGGACAAGATTTTCGAGCCATTTTTTACCACCAAAGGCCCTGATAAGGGCACGGGGCTGGGACTTTCAACCGTCATCAGCATCACGAAGAACCACGGCGGATTTGTAGAAGTCGCCAGCACGATCGGCACCGGCACGAGCTTCAGGATCTATCTGCCGGCCACCGCACGAACCACGGAGCAGCCAACCCAGGCCCGGCCTGCTGACGTGCCGCAAGGTCAAGGCGAACAAATCCTCATGGTGGACGATGAACGCGTCCTGCTGGAGATGACCAAGGAGACTCTGGAAAACTACGGCTACCGGGTGTGGATGGCGAGTCACGGAGCGGATGCCTTATCCATCTACCAACGACACCGCAATGAGGTCGTTGCCGTCATTACCGATGTCATGATGCCGGTCATGGACGGACCCGCGTTCGTGCGCGCCTTGCGGGATTTGAATCCTGACGTGAAAATCATCTGCGTCAGCGGGCTGGCTTCGGAGTACAAACTTGCGGAGATCGACCAATCCCACGTTCGGGCCTTTTTGCGAAAACCGTTCACTACCTCTGCCCTGCTCAGTACGCTGCGACATGTGGTGGTCTCCGACTGAATCCAACCCGATCACGGTGATTTCACATTCTGATAGCGGCCTTCTTTCCCAATCCTAATCGTAATCCTACTCTTAATCTCCAGGATAAGCCGGGAAGGTTACGATTAGGATCAAAGATTAAGAGCCTCCCGGTGCGGTCTCGCTGTCTGGCTCAATTCAACGTAAGACTTAATCCTTGATGCGTGGAAAGAGCTGCGCTGTAATTCCAGGACTGATTTTGCCAGGGCCCATGGAATGTGGACCTACGAACCCCGCCAGGGCCGGAAGGCAGCAACGGCAGTTTGCTCCGCATCCGCCGTGGTCACCCTGGCATTTCCTTTATTTGCGATTTGCAAGTGCCGAATTTCGGACACGCAAACTCCCTTGCGCGTAAATCGCAAATCGTCAATCGTCAGTTTCGATGTCCTATCAAGTCATAGCACGAAAATATCGGCCGCAGCGGTTTGAAGAGGTGGTCGGCCAGGAGCACGTCACGCAGACGCTGGCCAACGCCATCCAGCAGAATCGTATCGCTCATGCCTACCTTTTCTGCGGCCCACGCGGCACGGGGAAAACCACCATCGCCCGAATCTTCGCCAAGTGCCTCAATTGCACTGGCGGCCCGAAGACAGGCTTTCCCGACGATGATCCGCGCTGCGTCGAAATCGCCGAGGGCCGGTCGCTGGATGTGATTGAAATCGACGGCGCCAGCAACCGCGGCATCGAGGAAATCCGCGAACTCCGCGACACCGTCAAATACGCTCCGGCCTCGTCCCGGTTCAAGATTTACATCATTGACGAGGTTCACATGCTGACGAAAGAGGCTTTTAACGCCCTCCTGAAAACACTGGAGGAGCCGCCGGCCCACGTGAAGTTCATGTTCGCAACCACCGAACCGGAAAAGGTCCTGCCCACGATCCTTTCCCGCTGCCAGCGGTTCGATCTTCGACGGATTTCCTCCGCGCTCATCGTCAAGCATCTCGCCCTGATCGCAGGGCAGGAGAAGGTTCAGATCGATGAGGCCGCGCTTTACGCCATTGCGCGCGGCGCCGATGGCGGGATGCGCGACGCCGAGTCCACGCTCGAGCAGCTCATCAGCTTTTGCGGCGAGAGAATCGAAGAAGGGGACGTGCTGTCGATGTTCGGCCTGGCCGCACAAGGCCAGATCCTCGCCCTGTCGCGCACGGTGCTCGCCGGCGACGTGGAAGGCACGCTGCGGGAACTCAACGGATTGGCAAAACAGGGCAAAGACCTGGGCCGGCTCCTGTCCGATCTCCTGGGCCATTTTCGCAACCTCCTCATTTACCAGGTCTCGCGCGGTGACATGGATATCCTGGAGGTTTCCGAGGCGGAAGCGGCCTTGCTCAGGGGGCAATCCGACGGCGCGAGCGCCGATGCGTTGACACGCATCATGGACGTGCTCACCGATTGCGAAACGCGCCTGCGCGACGCCGCGTCGAAGAAGATCCTGATCGAAGTCGCGCTGTTGAAAGCCATCGAGGCACGCAGCGCCGTAAGCATCGACACGGTACTCCGCCAGCTCCGGCAGTTGCGTTCCGCCAACGGAATCGAATCGGACGCGGCGACCCGCACGCCAGCGCCTCGTTCCACCGACACCGGACCGGCTCCGGGCGTCACCGCCAACAATATCGCTTCCACGGCCCCGGGACTGTCCGCCCCGCCCGCCGTTTCGACGCCGCCTGCGATGGCTGACGCGCGACTTGAGGAGCTTTGGAGCAACGTCATCGACGCCGTGGGGCGTGCGAGCCCGTTCACGCGGAGCTATTTGCTGGAGGCGCACCCGGTCTCTCTTGGGAAGGACCTCCTGACAATTGGGTTCGATCCCGAATTCGCCGACCACCTTGAGCTCGTGGACAACGCCAAAAACCGGACGCTCATTCAGACCAAGTTGAAGGAGCTGGGCCTGGGCGACGTTCGGGTGAAGTTCATCAAAATCGAAGCGTCCGAAAATCGCCGGCACCCGCCCGCCCCGGTTCGGAACGCCATCTCGGCCGCGCCGCCGCCTTCGAATCCTTCAAAGGACGCGAACGAAACGACTGCCCCGGCCAGGCCGCGGACCGAGCAGGTCCCTTTCAACAAAGACGAATTCAAGAACGATCCGCTGATTCGGAAGGCGCTCGAGGTCTTCAAGGGGCAGATCGTTGACGTGCGCGCTTAGCTTTCAATCCAAAACGTTAACCAGGTCTCTTTCGAAATATGTCAGGCATTGGCAAATTAATGAAACAGGCGGCGCGCATTCAGAAGCAGATGGAGGAGGTGCAGGGTCAGCTCGCGGCCCGCACAGTCGAAGCCACCAGCGGTGGCGGAGCGGTGAAGGTCGTCGCCAAATGCGATGGCAGCCTCGCCTCCATCAGGATCGATCCGCAAGCAATCAACCCGGCCGACGCGCAATTGTTAGAAGATATGGTGCTCACCGCCGCCAATCAAGCGCTCGCCCAGGCCAAGGAGATTTCGACAGCGGAAATGGGCAAGGTGACCTCCGGGTTCAGTCTCCCGGGTCTGATGTGAATGTAGATCGAGAAGCGTGGCAACGTTCCTGACTGCGGAGCGCGGCTCTGCGAGCCGCAGCAACATCCGAATCTCGAAACACTTTTATGCCATCTCACGCGCCCTGCGGCGGGCGAAGCCGCTGCGAGTCACAGACTCGCGCTCCGGCGATTTCGAGAACACGGCCTAAAGTGATTTCCGAAATGGCGCCGCAAGTCGTGCTGCGACTTGCCGTCGAGCCGCTGCACGGCTCGGGTTATTTCGTCGGATTCGGGAATGGATTCGAAAGGCCCTGCTAACGATCCAACGCCGCAACGCCTGACGCATCATGCCTTCGCATCCCGAATCGATTGCCGCTCTCATCGCGGCCTTGAACAAACTGCCCGGCGTCGGACCGCGATCGGCGGAGCGAATCGCCCTTCACCTGGTTCAGACCGACGCGGATGCCGTCCGGCGCCTGGCTCAGGCGATTCTGACAACGCGGGAGCGGATTCAGCTTTGCAACGTGTGCGGTGCCCTGACCGAACAACAGCCGTGCGCCATCTGCGCGGACGCGCGGCGGGATGGCTCGTTGGTTTGCCTGGTCGAGCAGCCGGTGGACATCCTCAGCATCGAAAAATCGGGAACCTATCACGGCAAATATCACGTCCTCGGCGGCAAGATTTCGCCCCTGAACGGTGTCGAACCGGAGGATCTGCGGATCACCGACCTCGAGGCGCGTCTCGCAAATGGAGCGATCAAGGAAGTCATCATCGCATTGGGAACCGACGTCGAGGGAGACGCGACCAGTTTTTACCTGGCCAAGCGCCTTTCGGGGAGAGGCGTGAAGACCACGCGCATCGCTCATGGTCTGCCCGCCGGCAGCGGACTGGAGTATGCCGACGAACTGACCTTGAGTCGGGCGCTCGAAGGCCGGCGCGAACTGGTCTGATATGCCATCGTCTCAAGCCGTTGTATTCGATCTGGGCAAGGTCCTTGTTGACTTCGACTACAGCGTTGCCGCGCGCCGGATCGCCGCGCGAGCACGCATGGACGCGCCGGACATCCAGGCCTTTATCGACCACTCTCCCCTGCTCTTCCGCTTCGAAACCGGGCGCATGACGCGGGGCGAGTTCTTCGCCGAGATCCGCTCCGCGACGGGTTTCGACGGAACGATCCAGGAATTCACGGAGTTCTTCAGCGACATCTTCACGCCGATCGAACCGATGGTGCGCCTGCATTCCGAACTGCGCCAGGCGGGGGTCCCCACCTTCATTTTCTCCAACACGAACGAGCTGGCGACCGGTCATATCCGAAGCCGATTCCCGTTCTTTAGCGACTTCGACGGGTACATCCTGTCCTACGAACACGGGTCGATGAAGCCGGACGACCCTTTGTACGATGTGGTGGAGACGAAGACGGGCCTGCGAGGCCCGGCTCTGTTGTATTTCGATGATCGCCCGGAAAACGTGAAGACAGGATCCGGGCGAGGCTGGCGTGCGGTTCACCACATCTCCCCGGACGCATCACGCAAAGCGGCGCAGCAGGCCGGGCTGCTGAAATAGCGCAACCACCGATTAGTTCGCGCCACCCGGCTGGCCGAGAAGTTTCGCCACCGGATAATCCGGGTCTCCGAGTGAGAGCAGCCTGTCCGTGAGGTCATTCAACGCCAGGCGCGTCGCCTGAAAACGTTCCGCCAGGGTGCTGAAGATGGGCGCGAGCTCGTACTTGCGCGCCAAACGATGGTCGCTGGCCACTCGATAGTTCATCCGCCCGAGTTCCTCGTAGTATTTCAGGTCCGGAAAACCTCGCGACTCCGACCGATGGCGAATGCGCTCCGGAAAGATCCCGGCGAGAAAGAGCGAATGATTGCCGATATGCGCCCGGATGTAAAAACTTGTGTAATCGTCGGCCGTTTTCAGGGCGGCGAGCATTTCGAAGAAGTAATCCAGCGGTTCCGGTTTACCGGGCACGACGCATTGGGAGCGCTGGTAATGTGAAAATGCCGCCAGCACTTCCGCCACGTAGTCAGCCACGGATCGGTCCTCCAGACCGGACCGCCTGAATACGTTGCGGACGAGAACGTAGAAGTACAAATGCAGGGAGACCCGCAGGCAGCCTCTTTGCTCGAGCATGGCGCAATACAAGGTTTCGTCGTCCAGAATCAGGTCGCGTGTCGCCTCGTCGGCCAGCAACCCGACCAGACACTCGGCGGTGCCGGCCCTGGGGCCAAGCACCGAGACGATGAAGTCCACGTCCTGCGCCGTGAACTGTACCCGGCAGTTTGGTTGAATCACGTTCATAACTGATCCCAACAACACGTCGCGGCTTGCCGGTCAGCTCCAGCCGTTTCAGCCGTCACCGGCATGGCCTTGAAACCAGCATAATCGATTCCAAGATTATCCTGAAAATGGCGTGCCAGGCGTTGAGAAATCAAGAAAGGGAGGCCGGCGAATCGGACGTTGCCAAACCCGTTGGAACGCATAAGTTCAGTTCCGAACCTGTCTGGGCACCATTGATTATCAGAACCATCCCGAAGTGACAAGCGGCGAATCTACCCGCGCCAGGATTCCCGCGCGCAACCGGCGGCAGGCGATGGATTGGAGTCTGGTACTGTTAAGTCAAGAGATCGAGTGCATCATCGAGCAGTCCGAAAACGGCTGGGAATTGTCGATCGATCCTCGCGACCGTGAACGGGCAATCGAGATTCTCCTGCAGTACCGGCGCGAAAACCGTGGTTGGCGCTGGCAACACCGGTTGCCCTGGCCGGACTTTCCGTTCCACAGCGGCGTGGTGATCTGGTGCTTGCTACTTCTGGTCTTCTATTGGCTGAGCGGCATCTCCACCCGTCTGGAAGTTGCGGGAACCCTGCACAGTCAGGCTGTCCTGAAAGGAGCATGGTGGCAGCTTTTCACCGCCGTCGTTCTCCACAGAGACCTCGCGCATCTGATGGCGAACCTGACCATCGGATTTGTGTTGCTCGGTCTCGCCATGGGCCGTTATGGAGCCGGGCGGGCCTTGCTCGCGTCGTATCTTTGTGGCGCGGCGGGAAATGTTCTTGGCGTTCTGCTCCATGCCGAACCGTATCGCGGCTGTGGCGCTTCCGGCATGGTGATGGGCGCACTCGGCCTGCTCGCCATTCAATCGTTGTCGTTTCGCCGCGGTCGGCCATTCGTCGCGAAATACATCGTTGCCGGACTTTCTGCCGGCCTCATGCTTTTTGTCCTGCTCGGTCTCGGTCCCGACCCGACCACGGACGTGCCGGCGCACCTGGGCGGCTTCGGGGCGGGACTTGCGTTCGGCGGTGTGATAACGGCAACTCCTGACAAGAGGCTGAATTCCCCAAAATTCAACACAGGCGCCGGCATTTTGCTGGGAGGACTGCTGTTCCTCACCTGGGCGCTTGCCTTGTCGTGAGGGAGGAAAACAATCCACAGCCGTCCGTCCTGGTTGCCATCAATTATTGCTCCCGACCTTCATGAAAGGGGCGCAAGTCGCTCTCCAAATGCCTGCGTGCATTCCGGGCCAGTCGTGCCGGGTCTCGGACAGTTCACTCCCCGGCTGATCGAATGAAACTGCACCCCAACAACAATCAAACAAATACCAACCCATGAAAAGAGTACCTGTAGTTCTCACCCTCGGCTGCGCGCTCCTGACGGCGATGTTTGCCAGCGGTTGCGTCGCATCCATCGGCAATCGCAATCCGAACGTGACTGTCGGCCAGCAGTTGATCGACTTGCAGAGGGCCAAGGAGTCCGGCGCCATCACCGACGCTGAGTTTCAGGCGGAGAAGTCAAACTTGCTCGGTGTAAAATGAGCTTTGACAGTGCGCCGGCCGAACCACAGCCCGCGTCAACAGCGCGGACTTTTGTGTCGTGACGCTCAAGGACATTCTTTCCAGGCAAACACGTCTTTGATTTCCGCGTTGTCCGAATCATGCCGCCAGACGTTCTTGTCGTCGATGTATCCCATGCATTTGAATTCTGGTGAAATGGCGATGACTCGTTGAAACACGGGCGGTAATCCGTCGGTAACGGGAATCGTGGGGTTTACCGGGTCGTCTTCTTCGGACATGGTTTATCTCTGACTCCAAAAACCGGCAAGTCAATCAGTGATTTCGTCGAATCGCGCCGGACACAATCTACCTGGCGAACATTGAGGAGGGCGGTGGATCGTCGGTCCGGTCATTGGCCCCGCACCCGGAAGTGTCAGGGAGCAGGCGCACCGATCAGGAGGGTGTGCGTTGGGGCGCCGGCTCGCGGGCGCCTCTTGACCGCTCGGGCTTGATGTTGCTAGGCGTCGTCTCGCACACGGGCATACAAAAATGAATCCAGTCGGTTGCCATCCTTAAAGATGCTGGCGCGCAAGCGCCCCTCGCAGACAAATCCGGCTTTTTCGAGGACACGTGCCGACGCACGATTGCTGACGAACGGTTCAGCGTAAATCCGCTCCAGGTCAAACATCCCGAATGCAAAACGTGTCAACTCGGCAACCGCCTCTGACATGATGCCTCGACCCCAGAACGGCTCACCCAGCCAGTATCCCAACTCCGCCGTCTTGCGGTGAACGTCGCAGCCGAGCTTCAATCCGATGCAGCCAATCGCCTCCGATGGCATCGCTATTGCAAACGTGGCAGTGGGCTTTTCGTTCACGACGTGGCGCAAAAATGCGTGTGCGTCGTTCAACGTGTAGGGATGGGGAAACGCGTCGCGAAGGTTTGTCCAGATCTTCCGATTATTCGCATAGCGCTGAACCGCGACCGCGTCGCTAGACGACCAGGTTCGAATGACGCACGACTTCAATTTCAGTTCCATGATAGACCCAGCAAGCTTAGCGACCCGGCCCGCGAGCGTGGACTGCAACCGGAGCGCGGTGCGGCGCCTGATTGGCTGTCATGGTCTGCAATCCGATGGCGCGCCCTGGTTAGCAGCCCACGTTCGTCCCTGCATACTCATCAAGTGCCTCCTCAACATCATCACCAGCGCCGCCAAGCACCTCGTCCATCTCCTCAAACGGACTCTGTCCCCCGCGTTAGATGCGGCGATTGGGCGGCACTACCATTGGCCATTCTGGATGAACCGGAGCGTATTGCCATCAGGATCGTCCGCGTAAAACTCGCGCGTGCCCCAACTCTGATCGATCGGGCCTTCATGGACTTTCTCGGGAGCTTCCGGATTCCCCGGTGTGCGCAGCCCCCGCTTTCGAAACTTGCGGAAGACTGCGTCAACGTCATCAGTCGTAACGACAATCACCTGACCAAATTCCCCGTCGCCGGAGTGGCTGGAAAGAAGGAGACGATCTCCGTTGCGCGACACCACGCAGAACGAAGGGTCGGCGAGATCGTCATCGCCGCCCACGCGCTCGAAATCGAGCACGCCCGTGTAGAACGCCAGCGAGGTTTTCATGTTTCTACAGCGGATAGTCGTGAGGATTGCCATAGTCCCCTGACGATCAGCTCAGCGACCAGGCCTACGAGACGCTTCGATTTGTTGGTCGCTCATAGGATTGTTACCCTGCCGCTCCAACCCGGCGGCGTCGGCCACGGGGCGCGTCGATTGCGTATCGCTCGTTTCATGGATACCACCTTAACAGTCTGACCCAAACCTTACAAAAGTTTTACAACTTTGATGCAACAGTTCACCGGACTCTGTGTCCTTAATGCAGTAACGACTATGAGTGCGAAAATTGCAAACTCTCCATGGAACGATTTGATGAAGGAACAACCTCCTTCGGCCGTCGCCAATTTATTCGTTCGATTGGGTGTCCAGGCACAGGAGCGCTACTGCCCGTCCTGCGATTCGATCGTTTACACCCGCCGCCACAAATTGTGCGGGGCCTGCGGGGAAGTTCTGCCGGAAGACTGTCTGTTCACCGTTGGCGAAGCACAGAACGTGGAAAAGCTCTTGCGAGCGGAGCGCCAGAGTCACAGAGCCTGGCTGAAGAAAACGGAAACGAATTAGATACCCGCGTTCGGGCGTCCCGTCTCATAACACGCTAACACTCGAAAAGAATCTGCGTCCATCTTGCGGTGGAAAAGCCTTCGATTAACTCCACCTGCGCTCGCCGCCGAAGAGGTATTGGGATTCGCTACGATGCGTGGGAGACTTTGAACTGAATTGCCCTGTCCTATGCGTAAGCCTGCCATTCTTCAACGTCCGTTGAAGTGATTTCCCATTCTCTTTCCAGGTTGCCACACTGTGATGTGCGAAATTCCCGGGAACGACCCGACGCAAAAGAGGCGCGCCTTCTCATCGCCCGGGGAATTCGCGATCAAACAGGTTCCGACTGACCGTCACGACGTTCTGCTCGGCGAGCTTCGCGCCGCGATAACCCTCTCTCTGTCTACGTTCCCCGCAACTCGTGCAGTCTGCACTGTCCCTTATCCCAGGCCGGGGTCGGGGTGGTCACCCCATTGACGCCGCGTGACCCGTTGCCCCAAAACATCTGTGAACATGGAACCGATCTACAATGCGTCTGGGAAGGTTATTGGGTGGATGAAAGGTAGAAATATTTACCACCTGAATGGCGAACACGCAGCATTGGTTAATCAGGGAAATGTTCATGATAATAACGGGCAGTATTTGGGCGTGTTCAAGGATGGACTATTCCGAGACCGTCAGGGCCGTGTGGTGGCCTTTGTAGTCGCCCTTTTGCGGGCTGGCGTTGGCGACCACCAATTGCCAGTTACAGAGGTGGCACCTGTTCCGCCGGTACCCTCCAGCGCGCCCGCCCCGACACTTCACCCGATCCCGCCGATACCGGCCATTCCTACCCCCGGCTGGGGCATTGATTGGTCAGATTTCATCACTCCCAAGTCGGCTTCTTAGACTGCGAAGGGCATGGACATCGCACAAGTGAACCGTGCAGGTAAGGCGATCATCGAAGCGTTGAATAAGCACGCATACGGCAGTAAAAACGCGGAGGCACTTCGGGAGATTACGAAACTGGCAGACGATGCGCTCTACGCGTCTGAATACAACGCATATATTTCCGAAAAGGCCGGATCAATCAAACATTACGCAGGCGTTCTCTATAGCACACGCAAGCACGCTGCGCTTCCCCAGGACGATCAGATTGGAGCAGAGGGGGTTCATCACTTCATTTTGAGCGATGCAAGCATTCTCGCCAACTGGATGCCGTTTTCCGCGCCGCCTAAAGAATAAACTCCGATTGTGCTCGGAGTGATCGATCGATAGTCCAGCGGGGCCAGCGCGGGCTTTTCCGCGTAACTCAGGTTGCCGAATCCTGGCCGCAATCCGGGCAATGGAGGTCGGGAAATTGGCTATGTCCAAACCGATCAGCTTCTTCTGCACCGCGCCCAAGGCGAAGAGGGTTTGCCTGGTCGGTGATTTCAATTCCTGGCATCCCCAATCGCACCCGATGCAGCGTCGGCCGGACGGTTCGTGGTATCTCCAGGTGACATTGCACCATGGGCACCACCACTATCGGTTCATGGTGGACGGCAAGCCTGCCCTCGATCCCACGGCGATGGGCACTGTTCGCAACAAGAGGAACGAGCGCGCGTCCCTCATCGCAGTGAGTTGACCGAGACGAAACTGAAGCGCCCGTCCCTGCCGGCAGGCCCTCCACGTTGCAGGATTGGGAAGATCCGCTCGACGTCGTAGTAACGATACCACCCCCGTGCGCAAGGAGACTTCCTATCCCTTCCCTTTTTGCAAAATACCAAATCGAGCGACCGCAAATTGCAGTTTGCGTTTCTCATATCCCGGCACGCCGCCGAAAACTCCCGCAAACGCACGCCTGGGAGGCTGGCACATTGAAAGCTATTTCCTCCAGCGTTGAGACGGCTAAATGCTCGTCGAATATAACTAAAACTCTATCAACGGAGCACTTTGAAACCGTCTCAACGCCCTTTCTTAACCGGCCATATCAACGCACTTCTCGTCGAAAGTGTATTCATTCGGCTGCTTGGATCATCGGGCATCTCCCGGTGCGGAACTCTGCAGAAATGTTGTTAGCAGACGTTGTTACTTTTGGATGTGATAACGTAACGCCTTGCTACAGAAAATGGTCGGGGCGGTGAGATTTGAACTCACGACCTTCTGAACCCCATT
>JGI10216J12902_101363872_pt1 | contig 15917 bp, 25 predicted proteins | sample KanNatreferecore_FD_12902 | JGI IMG/M metagenome (IMG submission 12902)
TCGTCGTCAACGGGTACCAGCCGATACCCGAGATTTTCTGCCTGTGCAGACAGCATGGTCAGGCGTTGCCTGCGCTTGTCGTCTTCGGTCTTGCCCGCCCACCGCGCTTGCGCGGCGGTTCGTGCGCGTTCGACGCGTTGCTCTTTGTTCATGCGTTTCCGTCTCTCCGGATCGAATCGACCCACCATGACCCACAAGGGCATTCGTGGTCGCCTTCATGACCTTCGGGTAGTTTGCAACCGCAAGGTTCACCACCTTCTTTCCATACCGGGCCGGTCTGCGCGTGACATTGTTCAATCGACATGCGCGTCACCTCCTTAGCAAGCATTCTAACACACGTTCCCGGCTCGCCTGCCCGCTTCCCACCCGGATTCGAACGTCCGCCGCTGCGCGCCTTCGTCATCGTTCGCCCCGATGGAGAACATGACGGTCCGAAGCTGTGACCACGCCTTTTCCGCGCTCATGGTGCCCAACTTCCCGAGCCGGAACGCGGCAACGTTCAGCTCGTTGTTGCGGGTCCCCGGTGCTGCGTTCCCGAGCCGATCAAGCACACGCTCGGCGGCTTGCTCAGCCGCCGCACTGCCCGGTTCGAACTGCGGTTCATCCCGCATTTCGCGCTCAGGTTTCCGCGTCAGCTCCACGAGCCAATCGGGGGCCGGGACGATAACAGTACTCCGGACACCGCCTCGGGGAACCACTTGGTAGCCGCCGCATCCGGGCGCTTTCACGAGCCCTCCGATGCCGCGCACGTCGATGCCGGGGCCCAACAGTCCAGAGGAGTTGTGCACGCCCTTTTGGCGCAGTACGGTCTCATTCCACCGGAAGTAGAGGTGTGCACCGCCCGAGGGCGTGGCAACGGTCATGGTTCCCGTGAAGTCGGCGAGTGTGCTGCCGTGCTGCGCAGCGAGATCCCGCAGCGACGCGAAGCCGTCAACGCCTCCCTTGCGGTCAATATCAACTACAAAGATGCCCGAGCCGGGCCCCGTGGCGATGCCCACCGGGCATCCCGTGAACTCGCCCCCGGCCCACCAGGTGCGGACCTGGTCGATCTCGCTCGTCGCCAGCCGCTTCCAATCCTTGATCGCTGGTCGCTTGCTCCCCGGCATCAAGGGAAAGACTCTGAACCCGAGCTGCACGCAGGCGTACGCCACCGCTCCCGCGCTGGGGGCCTGCCCGCCTGCGGCCGTGTCGCTGAACGATACTGTCGTCACATCCTCATCCTCTCATCATTGGTCGTTGTTAACAGTCTACACCTCATGCTACCCTTGCGGTAGCAGGGACAACCCGCTGACGATTGACAGACGATCGAAAGATGACGGAAGGAAACAGACATGGATGTGTACAACGATGATGAGGCGCTCGAAGCCAACCGGCCCACCGTTGGTGACACCGAACCGCTTGACCTGCTTTCCGACGAGTTTGCGCGTTTCGCGAAAGAAGAAATGGAGTACGAGGACCGGGAAGAGGACGATTTCAACGTGAAGGGTCAGTCGTTCACGGGCGTCGTCCTCGGGTTCGGCTCCTCGTTCGACCCCGACCGTGCGCACTCTCACAACCCGTTCGTTCCCGTCGCCCAAGGCGAACGGTGCAACGCGTGCCGCTGGGCGGACGTGGCGATCATGCGTGTTGCCTCTGATGACAACGTGCCCCTGTACGTGGTCGTCACCATGGGTAAGTCGAAGAACCCCGGGGAAGACCAGCGCGTCAGCGCTACGTGGACGCCTGACCCTATGGGCGTGCTGCATGCGCTGCCGGTGTCGGGGCGCAATGGCGCTCCCGCGAAGATTCCGCAGCCGAACGCTACCGCATTCCGGCACGCGGCCACGGTCGACAAGGGCATTGCCCGCGTTCTGGAGGACCACGAAGAGGCCATTCCCGATTACGCCCCCCGAGGGAACGCGCTGGGATTCTAAGGATTCTGGCCCCGTGTTGCACCATCGGGCGCATCATGGTAGGTTTGACAAGTCTCTCCAAAGCTTTCGGGCAAAGGAACTCAGCGAACAGCCGCTTACCAGGTTCGCAGAGGGGGAGCCGTCTTAGAGGGGTGGGACGGCTCCCGACACAACACCCCATGATCACGATCAAAGACGGAAGGACATCACATGTTCGACATGACTGACGAAGACCACCGCGCCCACACGGTTGCAGGTTTCCACAAACTCGCCGATTTCCTGTACGAATACGACGAATCGGCTCCCTTGAACACCGCCAGTCGCATCGACGTGCAATACAGCATCCTGGAAGAGGATGACGACAAGGCTCGCGCGGAATTCAACGACACGGCAGAGTTCATGCGGGAAGTCCGGCGTGACGTGTCCGCTGAGTTCTCGGAAGAGCACAACGTGTACGACACGAACACGCACCACATCGCCATGCTGACGTTCGGCGCAGGCACCGTTGCCTATCGTGCGGTGTGGATCGAGAAGACCGGAGAGGGTGATGAGCAGTGACGTTCACTCGCGAGATTACGGTGATCCCCGCCTACGACTGCACCAGGGTCAAGCCCTGCGTGAACGGTTCCGAAGCCTGTTCGACACAGCCGGGACGAAACCACGGGGTGCACAACGCTGAGATGCGGCTGCATCTCGGCACCGAGGACCACGAAGTGGTGCTCTCGGTTCGCACCAACTGGTATCTGCCGGTGACGCCTCCTCGGAACACCGGGGGTGTGGAGCGCATGGGTTCCAGCGTCGGTTGGCACTCACGTTACGACATGCCGGACGTTGAGGCGATCGTGAGCGAGGACTCACAGGCTTGCCCGCGACGATGGGCAAGGTGTTACTCCGACATGGCGTACATTCTCGCCGACGAAGGCGCGCTGTTGCTCGTCACCGAAGGCACCGACGCGGTGTGGCTGTGGCTTGAGGAGCTGTACAACGATCGATTCGGAGGAGCCGAAGATGAATAACCGATACGAGTACCTGGTGAGTTACCAGTTCCAGGGCGGCAGCGGACGCGGATTCGTGACGATGTTTGACCCGGTAGACCGCGCCGATCGAATCGTGGAGGTGGAAAAGATGCTCGCCGAGAACAACGGCCGAGAACACCTTCCGCGTCTGTTCGCTACCAACATCGTGCTGTTGCGGGAGTGGTCAGAGTGACAGCACATCAGTACATCGTGGCGATGATCGGTGGGATGATCGGTCTCGTCCTGTCGGTTCCGGCATTTTGGGGAATCCTGAAATGGATCGAACACCGGGACATGACACGGGTCGATCGCGCTATGCGGAAACTGAGGAAGATGGAGAGGAAACGATGAGTGACGAACCGAAAGACTTCCGTTACTACGCGGACAAGGCCGAATGGCTGTTGTCCGCTGAGAAGTTCGACGGAAAACCGTTGAGCCACCAGACCGTCATGGTTGAGGTGGCTAAGGTCTACGCCGAACTGGCGAAGGCCGCGCCGAAGGCCGAACCGGAGCCGCGTTCGAACTTCTTCTACTTCGTGAACGGGCAGCGTGTCGAAGGGCAACGCTGCTTCGCGCAGCGGTTCGCGAACCCGATCGTAGACCCTGCGAACAGTCAGTGCGTACGTAACTACGGGCACGAAGACGCACACAAAACGGCGAATGGAGCATACTTCGATGCGCGGGAGGACAACGACTGATGACCGTTGACGACATGCAGGCTATCGGACTCGTATTTCTCGCAGTGGCGAACCTGTGCACAGCCATGGCAGCCGTTTCGGCTCATGCGAGGATCGCTAACCACCTGAACGACAGCAAGAAAGAGGACAAGTGACCGACGACAAACCGAAGCTCAACGGCTGCGCTATCGCCGTGATCATTGCGGCGATGCTGGTCGTGATCCCGATCGGAGTGACCGTACTTTGGATTCTGCTGGAATTCGGGCAATGGATCGGGAGGCAGTAATGGGCCACATCGTTGCATCGCTACTCCTCGCCATCATTGGCGGCGTCATCACGTATGTCCTAGGTTATGGCGATCTGTGGCCGGTCCTTGTGGGTGTGATCGTGTTCCTCGCCTACTGGGGCGTCTGCGTGCTGGTCATTGACGGGGACTGGTAGATGATTCAGACGATCTGCGACGGTTGCGGAGCGAAGCTCGGCACCAGGCAGCGCCCGAACTGGTGGCACGCGGTATTCATGGGCGACACGATCCGGAACGGGAACGGGCTCCTCATTGAGAACTCTGGTCTGGTCGCACACGCTGCCGGAAACCAGATCATTCCAATCGACAAAGCCGACATGTGCATCCCGTGCATGTCCAAGATGCAAGAGGGGGCGACATGATCGAGTATCAGTGCACCGAACACCTGATTGACGACCACAAGGTGACGCTTTTCAAGACGACCCCCACCAAGCTGAGCGAAATGGGCGGCGTCGCAATGGAAGTTGTTTCCGCAGACGGTCAGCCTGCGCACATGGTGTTCAGCCATGAGGGGTTCAGGCTCCTTAAGGCCATCATGGAAACGTACTGAGAGGAAATCATGACTGACAGCAAAGAACTCATGACCCCGAGCGAGGTAGCGGAGGTGCTGCGCGTTGACGCCAAGACCGTCACGCGCTGGGCGGAACGTGGGCTCATCCGGGCGATCAAGACGCCGGGTGGTCACAACCGCTTCTACCGGACGGACATCGATGCGATCGTGAACGGAGAGACCGGTGAATAAGGCTAAGACCGAACCGGTCATGGCCGCGCATTATGCGCCGATGCTCAAGAAGCACCGAATCAGGATGCTGTGGTTCCCGGTACTGTTCATTTCGCTAGGCGCTTTCCACGCGTGGCGCATGATCAGTGATAGCGGGTACACCGAATGGGGAACGATCCTCACTCTGGCCCTGACCATCACGCTCTCATTCGGGTACTACTGGGCATTGACCGGGCGCGATGTCGAAAAGGTCAAGAACCACGGCGCATCCGTGATCATCGACGGCATGGCTGACGAGCTTGGCCGGGAATGGCGGTGGAGCCCGAAGTTCCAGCAGTACGTCATGTGCGACGTTGACGAGTAGTCCCATGACCGGACGACTTCCACCCGGTTTCCTCGCCTCATGTGAGAAGACAGGGAAGCGCGGTTATAGTGACCGAAAGTCAGCTAGGCGTGCGCGCAGGTACATGATGCAACTGGAGGGTGAGAAAGCCGCAGAATGGGACATCTACCGGTGTCAACACTGTGAAATGATCCATATCGGACATCGTAACCCGGACTACCAGTAGCGATAACACGTCAGACCCGGTGTCGATGGGGCACCGGGTCTTTCCTATGCTTGAGGTACCGTCCGCAAGCTTTGCAAGGAATCCGCCGTGTTTTGGTATGCCCTTTTTATACTCGGGTACGTAATTTCCAGCGTTGGCGCTGGAATCATCCTCTTTCACTCCGTTACCGTCATCATGGGCACTTCGCCCGTCTCCGCACACCGCAACACCGAAGAGGACGAGATATGGGCCGCGCTCCTCGTCACGGTCGGACTCGCCGCGCTCTGGCCGGTCTCCTATCCGCTGTACCTGGCTAGCCGAGTAGCTGCGAATGCGGTAAGCTAGAGACACGTACACGGGAGCCCTCCGGGGCTCCCGTTTCAAGACAGAGAGAATCCCCGCGAAGTTCCAGCTTCCGGGGTTTGGACGAACACGAGAAGGCGAGTTCGACATGAGCAATGATACACGACTGTGCACGATTGAAGGATGCGAGAAGCCACACTTTGGGCGAGGATGGTGCAGCATGCACTACGCGCGGTGGCGCAGATCGGGTACCACGGATGCGTCCAAGAAATTGACATCTTCTGAAAGGTTTTGGGACAAGGTCGACGCTTTCGGGGTGTGCTGGGAGTGGACTGGAGCAAAGCAATCTGATGACCCAAGTGATTACGGTGTGTTCGGCATCGGTGGAAAGAACATAGGTGCACACCGATTCGCTTGGGAAAATCTTGTAGGACCGATCCCCGAAGGTTTCGTCATTGATCATCTGTGCCGGAATAAGCCGTGTGTGAACCCGGATCACCTAGAACCGGTTACACCAGGGGAAAACATCAGAAGGGGTGCTCTCCCCTTCATAGCCAAGGAGCGCGGCCGGAGGATTACCGAGTGCCTGCGTGGTCACGCGTATACTCCTGAAAATACCCTGATCAACAACTACGGGACCCGAGGGTGCCGCACCTGCCGCGACGATAGAAGACGAAAGAAGGGATGAAAGATGGCTCTTGAAGGAATCCAACTGCACCTAGTGAACAGCATGGACGACGCCAGCCGGTGCATCGAGTGGCTGGGGCGCGTCAAGGATGATGTGATCGGCTTCGATACGGAGGGTACTGGAATCGACACGCAAGTCGATAAGGTGCGCCTGATTCAATTCGGAGACGAAAACGAGGGCTGGTCTATCCCATACGAGCGTTGGTCTGGCCTCGCGGTCGACATCATCAACCGATGGGACAAGCGTTTTGTAGGCTGGAACGCTCGTTACGACGTTTCCATGCTTGCCAATATGGGCATCAGCATGCCCATCCACCGAGTTGATGATGGTCGTTTCCTGGGGCACATCAATAACCCCACGGAATCCACCGCGCTCAAGCGGCAGGCTGCAAAGTACATCGACCCACGCGCCGCGTCCATGCAAGAGTCTTTGGACTCCGTTATGCGCTCCGGTGGCTACACGTGGGCCACGATTCCGATCGTGGAAACCGGGCCGCTGGCTTCGTATTGGCACTACGCTTCGCTTGACCCAATTATAACGGTTCGTCTCTGGAACATGCACGCTAAGACGGTTCTAGTCGAAAGTCCGAAAGCGTATGATTTGGAACTTTCGATGGGCTGGCTGGCTACTCGCATGGAGAACGCGGGAGTGCTGGTCGATCGTGAGTACACCAGTAAGCAGGGAATCGAATTCGACGCGCTGCACCACAGCTTGACTGAGCGCATCCGTTCCGAGTTCGGGGTAGAGGCGGGGTCGAAAGACCAGGTTGTCAGTGCACTACTGAAAGATGGCGTGATCCTGACGAAGCGCACCCCTGGCGGTGACTTCGCGCTTGACAAGGATGTCATGGGTTCGATCTCGCACCCGCTCGTGCAACTCATCTCTGAACGTCGGAAGGTGGAAAAGCTCCGATCAACCTACCTCTCTAGGTTCATGCAGTACAGCGAGCGCAGTGGGAGAATCCACGCAAGAGTGAATACCGTTGGAGGTTCGGGCAAATCGGTAATGGAGTCCGGAGGAGGGTTCGGGGTGCGAACAGGACGAATGAGCCTAGAATCTCCCAACTTGCAGCAGCTTCCGCGCGGAGGTGACCCGCTTTCATCAGTGATTCGTAACTGCATTGTCGCTGGTGAGGGTAAAACGCTCCTTATGTGCGATTATGACCAAATCGAGCTTAGATTGATGGCACACCTATCGGGAGATAGGGGACTTGCAGACGCGTTCGCAGCGGGAGGGGATTTTTTCACCACACTGACCAGGGGCATCTACCGCGATCCGAGCATCGACAAGAAAGACAAGCGCAGGCAGCTCACGAAGTCATACGTGTACGCCACGCTGTACGGCGCAGGAAATGACAAACTGGCGACCACCACGGGTGTCCCGTTGGCGGAAGTCGAGCAGTTGTCCCGCGACTTCGCGGCATCATACTCGGGTGTTCCTGCGTTCCAGCAAGCCGTGCAGCGTAAGGCGCGGGAGCGAGGGCAGACCGAAGGCGTGTACTACACCAGGTCTCCCTTGACGAATCGCAGGTTCATCGGAGAACAGGGCAAGGAATACAAGCTCGTGAACTTCACCATCCAAGGGATGGCCGCTGAACTGCTGAAAACCAAGATGCTGGAGCTGGAGGCGGCTGGACTCGGAGACGCTATGCGGCTCCCAGTGCACGACGAAGTGATCCTAGAAGTTGATGACGCGGACGTTCCCGACGCGGTACAGACTCTCAGGGACGTTATGAACGACTCAACGCTCCTGTCAATTCCGATCACGGCGGGGGTTGCGCACGGGAAGCGCTGGGGAATGAAAGAGGATTACGATGAGTAACGAATACGTGATTATCGGTATAGACCCCGGGCTCATGACCGGCACGTTCATTTACCGATCGAACGATGGTTATACGGAAGGCGGACAGCTGGAAGTTCCCGAGCTGATCAGTACATGCCATCAGTTCTTGGGTTGGTGGGCTGCAACGGAACCCATAGATAACGTGCATATCGCCATTGAGCGGTACATCATCACCCCGAAAACCGCGAAGCTCTCACAGCAGACCGAAGCGCTTGAGGTGACCGGCATGGTGAAGGCTATCGCCGCTATTCACGGCGTGACCGATGTCCGCCAGTACGCGAAGTCGAATCTCAAGTTCGCCTCGGATGACATGCTGCGCGATGTCGGGTGGGGAACCCCCGGTATGGATCACGCACGCAACGCCGCTCGACAGGCGTTCGCCCTCCTCAAGGACGTGGACTATCCCCGCTGGTCAGAACTGGTGCGGGATGCTAAGATGGAAACTACGACGGAAGGATGAACGATGCAACCAATCTATGCCGAGATCGGCGAAGACGACAGGATCGTCCTGTTCACCCGTGATTTCAGCGGGAACCCGGACGAAACGCTGTGGAATGACTCCTATCAGATCAAAATGATCCCCGGTAAGAAGTGGGACCGCAAGGCGAAGCGCTGGACGCTCCCCAAGTCCTACGCCGCGTGCATCGTGCTGCGTGAATTGTTCGGTGACCGCATCGTGGTTGAACCTGATCTTGCCGCTTGGGCTGTTGGGGAGCGTGCGCGCCGTGACCGGATCTTGGCACTCCGTGAGGCTATGTCGCCTCCTGAGGACTACCAGCCGGTCAACCCGCACGATGAACAGCTGTACCCGTTCCAAATTCCTGGTGCTGACTTCATGGTGCTTGCCCGAAGTGCCCTACTCGGTGACGAAATGGGGTCGGGCAAGACGTTGCAGACGCTTGCGGCTATTCGTCGCGTTGACATGATCTTGCCTGAATTCGACGGCGGCGCGTATCCTGCGCTTATCGTGTGCCCCAACTCCCTGAAACGGAACTGGGAACGCGAAATCAAGCGATGGCTCCCCGAAGCGAACCCGTTCGTGATCCAAGGCAGTGCTGCCAAGCGGCGTGCCCAGATCACGGGGGCGGCCGAAGCCGACAACGCAGTCATCATCGTGAACATCGAAGCGATGAAACTGCACTCACGCCTGTCATCTTATGGATCGATGCGTCTCAAGCGGTGCATGGAGTGCGAGACGAAGACGCAGCCGGGAACGCCGGACTTGAAAGAGTCCGCCTGCGAGGTGCATGAGAAGGAACTCAACCGCATCCCGTTCCGGGTGTGCGTGCTCGACGAAGCGCACCGGGTCAAAGATCCGAACGCCTTGCAGACGCGCGCGATCTGGAACGTGTTCCACGGACCCACCGTGCAATACCGCTGGGCGCTCACCGGGACGCCCGTGGCGAACCACCCCGGTGACCTGTGGTCGATCATGCACGCGATTGCGCCTGAGACCTACCCTGCGAAGTCTGCCTTCATTGACCGTTACGCCAGGATCGAGTACAACCCGTTCGGCGGCATGTCTATCGTCGGGCTCAACCATGAACACAAGGAGGAGTTCTTCAAGATCCTTGATCCGCACTTCCGCCGCATGATCAAAGCTGATGTGCTCAAGCAGTTGCCCGGCAAGGTGTTCATGCGACGCGATGTTGAGATGAGCCCCAAACAGGCGAAGGCGTACAAGGACATTGCCGAACAGCTTGTGACGGTGCTGGAAGACGGCACGGTCCTCGTCGCCAACGGGAACCTCGCCGGGGCCACCCGGTTGCTGCAATTCGCGTCCGCTTACTGCGAGGTCGACCAGGGGGAGACTCCCGAGGACCCCGCCACGTGGCTTGTGTCGCTTACCGACACGCCGAAGTCGTCCAAGATCGATGAACTCATGACCATCATCGAAGACAACCCGGATAAGCCGCTCGTGATCGCCGCAGAGCATCGACAGCTCATCGACTTGGCGGCGGCCCGCATGACCGATGCTGGTATCCCGTTCGCTCGGGTAACCGGTGGCGTGTCAGCGGACGAGCGCGACGCGGCGGTTCAGGCGTTCCAGGATGGCAAGATCGACCATATTCTGTTTACCTACAAGGCCGGTGGCGTCGGGCTGAACTTGACGCGCGCTGACACCATGGTTCGGTTGCAGCGAAGCTGGTCACTGATCGATAACAATCAGGGCGTTGATCGTATCCACCGGATCGGCTCCGAGGTGCACGACAAGGTGACCATCATTGACCTGGTGGCCGCTGGCACGATCGAAGAGACGCAGCTCGAAAGACTGTATGAGAAGGCCGAGCGGCTGGAAGAGATCGTGCGCGACCGCGCTAAGCTCCTCGCGCTCGGCAAGTCCACCGATGATCTGGACGCGGAAGCGGCCCGGATCGAAGCAACCGGATTGATGGGAGGATAGGGCGTGAGTTGTCCCTGTTCCTGTACGTACACATCAGAATTTCCTGATGGAACCGAAGAGACCTACGCCAGTTTCAACCTCATGTTGAAAGACCTCAAAGAGCGCGGGTACGTGCTCGGAGACGGAAACACGACGGGACGCAGAAACACCGAGGAATGCCCATGTAAGTGTTACAACTGCGTACCAAGAGAGGAGGGGGAGTAATGCCCAGTATGAACTACGATGACCCACGGGCAACGCCCGAGTACATCGCCAAAGAGAAGAAACGCAAGCGCATCGCGAACCTGAAAGTGTTCGTGGAGCGCTGGTCGCCCCGGTTCGAGGCCGAGGTGAAAGAGGAGAGGAAACGACGTGTCGAAGAACAACGATGAGCAGTACCTTGACTTCCTGCGCTACCAGGAGGTCGGGCTTGAGCGTGTGACTCGCAAGGATGAGAAGTGGCTCAGCTCGAAAGACGCCAAGCGCGAGATGAAGGCGCAGGCCAGGGAGGACAAGAAGCGTGGAAACCGTTAGGCGGTTCTCTCAATCGGAGTTCAAAGAGTTCCAGTGCAACCGGCGGTGGTGGCTCGCGAGTTACCGCAGGCTGGCACCAGCCCTTACCTCCCCTTCGGGGCCGCTCAAGTCCGGCAGCCGCGTGCACTATGCGCTTGAGGTGTTCTATGGGCCCACTCCGGAGGGGTACCTTGACGCGCTTAAGGCTGAGCAGGACATCGACTGGGGATTGTATCTGGAGAACTGTACGAAGCTCGGCGTCTACCCGGATGTTGACACCGCTAAGGCGTTCGAAAAAGACTGTGAGCTTGAGCGCGCGATGCTGGAAGGATACGCCGATTGGGTAGCGGAGTCCGGCGTCGATGCCGGTATCGAGTTCACTGCCATTGAGGAAATCGTGTCGGTTCGCGGCTCGGGCTTCGCGCCTGAGATCGTGGAACGGTTCGGTGAGTTCGAAGTCGTCGGCAAGCTGGACGCTCGCGTGTTGCGCCTCATGGACGGCGCGCGGAAGTTCGTTGACCACAAGACGGCCGCAAGCCTCACCTCCGCACTCGCAACGCTGCACATGAATCCGCAGATGCTCCACTACGCGTGGCTGGAGCGCATGACGCAACCGGCAGGCACGTGGAGTGACGGCGCGCTGTACAACGTGCTCAAGAAGGTCAAGCGCGGCAAGCAGGCGAAGCCGCCGTTCTACGACCGGTTCGAGGTCAACCACAACGACGACCAGATCGCCGCGTACGAACTGCACATGAAGCGGAAGATCACGAAGATCTTCGAGCTTGAGGCACTGCTCAAAGACGCCACGGTCGAAGAGCAGGCGCACATCGCGGAGCCGAGCCAAGACGATTCGTGTTCTTGGAAGTGCCAGTTTTTCACGCTGTGCCCGCTTTATGACGATGGGTCACGAGCCGAGGACATGGTGCGCGAGGAGTTCCGGGAGCGTGATCCACTTGCCCGGTACGCCTCATGATATAATTCAGACCTAGGACAAAGAGGAAAGGATGTAATGACACAAGACAGAAACCCGCGACACAACGCGACATTTCTCGTCTACGCGGAAACCAAGCGCGGCAAGTCGACGCTCGGGGCGAGCTGCCCCGGACCGGTGCTCGCGCTCGACGCCGAAGGCAGTTGGAACGCGTTCGAAGGGCGTAAGAACCCCAACAACCCCGACCAGCCGTACCGCGTCGTGTGGTGGGACCCCAAGGAAGCACCGCCGAAGGCGGACGGCACATGGGATATCTGCGTGGTGGACGTGCTCCGCTGGGAGACCGTCGAACAGGTCATCCAGTGGACCATCCAACCTGACCACCCGTTCCAGTCGATCGTTGTCGACTCGGTGACGCAGCTCCAGAAACGCTGCAAGGAAGCGCTGCCCGGTTTCCAGTCCGGCAACCAGCAGTATTCGGACTGGGGTCAGCTCTTGACCCGCATGTCTGAGAAGATCCAGCGGTTCCGTGACATGGTGAAAGACGTTCGCAACCCGTTCCGGGTCGCGGTGTTCACCGCCGAAGGCGATCTCCGCGCGGACGGCAAGTATGTGCCGAACATGGAAGGCGCGCTCCGCAAGGGCATCGCGTATTGGATGAACACCACGGCTTGCCTTACGGTCAAGCAGGTCCCGAACGCGGATGGCATCATTGCCGCTGACAGTCCGCTGGTGCGTTCACTCATGGTGAAGCCCAGCCCGAATTTCATCACCGGTTCGCACTTCGAAGACCGGTTCACAGCGAATTCCATCGAAAACCCCAACATCACCGAGATGATGGGCCAGATCTTCCCCGGCTTCGTGTCGGAGTAAGGAACAACGAGCATGACTACTGTCCCGTGGGATGTCCTGGTCGCCAAGGCCAAGACCGAAGTCGTCACCGAAGTCGCCCCGATCGGCACTTATCAGGTGCGTATCGAGTCGGCCGAAGCTGGCGAGTCCAGCCAGAAGAAGACGCCGCAGATCGAAATGCGGCTCAAGATCACCGAAGGCGAGCACGCGGGCAAACGCCCGACGACCTTCAACCACCGCATCTACATGACCGAGGCCAACGCGTCGATGTTCATGCAGAACATGAAGGCGTTCGGCATCTCGGATGAAGTTCTGGTCAGCCAGCGGCCCACCCTGGACCAGATCGCTCGCGCGATCATCGGCAAGACCGTGACTGCGAAGACGCAGGCCGCCAAAGACAACCGGAACAACAACGAGATCAAGTTGGACCGGGAAGGCAATCCGCAGGTCGAAGTCGCGTGGTCGTTCAAGGCGCCTCGCGACGGCGCGATCGCGGTCACCGAGTTCCCGCCCGTTGGCGGGGGTGCCCCCGCCATGGCGGGTGGCAGCGCGATCGACCCCGGTTTCTAGAACACCCAAGGGGCTCCCAACCGGGAGCCCCTTTCACTCTTTGGAGGTAAAACCCATGTGGGTAGCAACGAACCGTCAGAAATTGAAGAACGCCTTCGCCAAGCGGGCCGAATTGCAGCGGAAAGCCGAGGAGAAGCCCAAGGCCGCACCTCGCGCGACCCCGACGCCCGTGGCCGAGCCGAAGCCTGATCTCGAAGCGATGAAGGCGGCGGCTGCGGAAGCGGCTGCCCTGGTTCACGCGGCTGCGCCTGTCGATGAACTCACCGAACGACTCCGCGGTAAGGGGACTCTTGAGGTTCCCGATTCGCTCAAGGTTGACGGCATCGAAGACCACACGGAAGCGCTGCACGATGCGCTCTCGGCTGTCGTTGCAGACCCTGAACCCAAGCGCGGCCGTCCGATGTCCGCCGCTGTCGCCAAGCGAAACGCGACGATCTTGCAGCTTCTCGCCGAGAACCCCGAAGGACTGTCGAAACCGCAGCTCGCTACGGAACTTCGCGAGAAGGAAGCGAACGTGTACACGTCGCTGCGCCGCCTCCAGAGTGACGGGAAGGTCCGCATGGAGAACGTCGAAGGCACCAAGTACCTGTGGTACCTGGCCTGACCTGCGGAAACGTTCAGGGGTACCCCGGTGTTGACAGCATCGGGGACACCTGTTAGGGTTAGTACATCAGCAAGAAAGAACAACGACCACGATTAAAGGATGGGTAACTTTGCGAAACTCAGTGAAGATGATCCTCGCGGCCACCGCATCAGCTGCGATGCTCGCCGGATGCACCGCCGAAGCAGACACCGCCTCGGACAACATCTCTACTGCGGCTGACAACTTCAAGGTCTACCGCGAGATCACGTTCATCAACGGGATCACCGGTGAAGCGCTCCTCACCATCGAAGGATTCTGCAACATCGTGGACGAGGGCAACCAGCTTGAAGTCACCTGCAAGATCGCCGAAGGCGACGACGCGAAGGCGTATCTCAAGCACTTTCTCGGTCTCTCGGACAACGTTACGTACATGGCCGAACAGCTCGACGCCATCAACGTTGACCCCTTCCACCACGAAATCATGTTCCGTCCCGAAATTCTCATCCCGGACATCAACCTTGAAACGTCAGGCGAAGACAAGTAAGATCAAGTCCGGACTTCGGTTCGGCACAAGCCCCGGGAAGACGTTCCCTATAGGTAAAGCGCACTGTAGCGGCGCAAGGTGGTTCAAATCCACCGAGGGGCACGGGAGCGGACAGACTCATAATCTGTACCAGATCCAAGACCCTGGCAGGGGTCGCACCTGCAAGAGTGTTCGATGACTGCCATCTGAGAACTGAGCAGGTGTTCATAGCGGGTTAGAGGAGTTCGGTTGTCCTCGCTGGCCTCATAAGCCAGAGACCGCAGGTTCAAATCCTGCACTCGCTACTAGCCAACGACGGTTGGCCGGATGGGACAACTCATCAATGCATGGGTGGGAAGTCCAGGTGTGTAGTTCAATGGCAGAACGCCGTTCAAAGCGGAAATATGGGTTCGAATCCCGGTCACACCACGAGGTACGTCCGACCTTGCCTAACCAGCAAACCGGACAACGCTCACGGGAAGTCATGACCCCCAGAGCTGGTAAAACCAGGGTGGTTCCGGGCGCGTGATCTTATGGAGAGCGACCGCGAAGTGGCAGGCCAAGGTGGCTGGGCATATCTCAGCAGACCGGGAAGTCGAAACGGGAGCGCAGCGGGATTCGAAACTCGCTCACGCACGGTGTGTTTAGTCCGTACACCATAGGTCGACAGCGCTTGACCAGCGTCACGGACTCAGGTTCGGTCGGGTAGCTCCCGATGCGGGCACAAAGGCCCCGAGTGGTTTCGGGGTGGCGCTGCTGGTCCAACTGGCATGATAGCCCCGTGAAGGGTGAAGATCTGGGTTCGAGTCCCAGGCAGCGTCCGAATGCGGTACCAGGCATCGCCGTGTAGGGAACGTTAGTGATAGCGTTTATGCTTGCGGGAAACTGGACCCACCAAGTCTGGAGGCAGGTGGGTACCGTGGATAGCTGTTCGGAAGTGCACACCGACAGATAGGTCACGGTCACATGATGTGCGGAGTGTTGAGTATTGGTGTGCTCAACCACCTTCGGGTGATAGCTGCAAGGCTAGCCGGTTCGATTCCGGGCCACATCACGGGGAGTGATGGGTTAGGACTCCGCATCAAAACTTCACCCCGGTTCCCGCGCAAGCTGGAACCGAACACAAGGGCTGTTAGCTCCAACGGTAGAGCGTCTGCTTTGCAAGCAGAGGGTTGTCGGTTCGAATCCGACACGGTCCACGGTGAACGTCCTGGAAGTTCTAGACACCTACCAGGACCACCCGCTAGTGCCAATCTAGAAAGCTGTAGAGTTCGGCCGGACGTTGACGCAGCCGTTGTGACACTGCCACTAGCGTGAGAAACAGAAAGCGGGTACCCCTTGGGTGCCCGCTTTCTTTCGTGCTATGGTGGGAGTCCCCCAAGATGAAGGACTCATGATGAACGATTTCACGTCAACACCCGAAGGCGCACTCCTGAGCGCGTGCGCGCTCGGCGCGCTCATGCTCGCGCTCATCCTCTGGCGCACCTCGCAACATGCGCGCGCACGCGCATCGGAGCGCGCACGCGCATGGGCTGAGCTCAAGCGTCCCGAATGGGAAGCGCGCGCGCAGC
>JGI10216J12902_104847130_pt1 | contig 15912 bp, 7 predicted proteins | sample KanNatreferecore_FD_12902 | JGI IMG/M metagenome (IMG submission 12902)
TGGTCCGACAGGAGAATTTGCTGCAACGCATACGGTCCGCACTTGAACGAAATCCCCGGCTTGTTCTGCATGTTCCAAAGTCCCTCCCGCGCATCCGTGATTCTGTCCGTCGCCGCGCCAACGAACGTCCGGCCCTCGACAGATTTCAAGAGCGCCTGCAGTTCCGTCATCCGCCCCAGCCGAGCGTATATGAACGCGAGTTCTCCGACCGCGCGGTCGGCGATGGCTTTGCCTTTCCCGTCAGTCGCGTCCTTCGCCAGCGGCCAAGCCTTTTCCCACGCGTCAAGCGCAAGCGAGTAATGAGCGGTGTTGTAGTATTCCAAACCCAAGTCCGTGAGCAGCGCCGCGCGCCACGGCGACTGGGGATGCGTTTCCAAAAATCCCGTCAGGCTGGCGAAATCATCCGGCCCGCTGCGTTTTGCGTAGCCGAGCAGTGCGGTGGCCAACGCTGCATTCTCCGCGGCACTTGGCTCGCCGCCAATCGGCACCAGCGGCTCCTCGAAGACCCGCACGCGGAAAATCTCCTGAAGGGTTGGATGGGCCGAAAATTCCAGCCCTGTTCTCGGCGGCGAAACTTGCGGGACTGTACGGTTGACCTTCACCGGCATCGGCCGAGCGGATTCGATGGGAGAAGGGATTGGCTTGGACTGAGCGAATGCCGCCGCAGCGCCGCTGCACAGCAGAATCAGGGCGAGGAAGTATTTCATAGCCGCTAACTCTGCATTCGCTGGCGAAAGGGCGATCTTTCAGCGAGGCAATTAATTTGCGCGAAGCGTCCTGGAGTGCGGCAGCCCTCTGCCGCTTTGGGAACTGCGAGGCTCCTGCGAAAAGCGGCAGAAGGCTGCCGCAGTCCAAAACCTGGGGGAACCAGCGAGCGGCCCCGCCTGATTACTGTTCACTTCCAGTCCAGTCCCAATTCCCGCAGGCGCAGTCGCACCTCGATCAGGTCCCACAACTGCAGCCGCTGCGCGTCCACGCTCACGGCCACGCGTTGGCCGTCCGCGCTGAGGGCCAGCGGGATCATCCCGTTGGGCAGCAACAGCAGCGGCTCCAGCGTGCGCGCATCGTAGAGGCCGGCAGTGCGCAAGTTTTTCGTGAGCCAGAGCGCGCGGGCGTCCGGTGCATAAAGCAGGCCGATGAAATTCGTCAGCGAGCGAGTGCGCTCCCAGGTCGTCGTGCTCCAAAACTCCACCCCCGTGCGGTCTGATGTAATCGCTACTTCGTCTCCCACCGGGGAGAAATGGAAATAGCGGAAGTAGGTCGGGCGCGTCAGTCTCGCGATCTGCTCAAAGTCGGGCAGGCGATAAATGTAGAGCGAGGCGCCGTAGGGCCGGAAAACCCCCAGCCAGCGTCCATCCGGTGAAAGACTGTTGACGCCTGGGATCGTCGGTGCCCGGCGTTCGCTCCCTTCTTCCATCTCCTCAGGCACCAGAAGTTGCGAGCCGTTGGTGCCGGTCATCACCACAGCGTTGGAAGCCAGACACAGAGACGTGACGCCCTTCGGCGCGCGCAGAGGAAGCCGCGTGAGTCCGGGCGGCGCGGCCGGGTTTGTGGCGGGCGTCAACTGCCACCGGAAGCACGCCTCGTCGCGTTGAGCCCTGCGGCTGCCGAACAACTCCCGGCCATCCGGCGTGAAGTAGAAGTACGTCTCGTAGGCGTTGGTCTCGAGCACGCCCGGTCCCTTGCTGGACAAATCCCACACGCCGGCGCGCTTGTCGCCTGCCGCCGCCAGCCAGCGGCCGTCCGATGAAATCGTCGCCAGCCGCAAGTCCACGCCCAAGTTCTCCGCAAACTCGCGATGGGCGATTGGCCGCTCGAAAGTGAGCAGTTGCACGCTGGTGTGAGTGAGCGCCGCGCAGCGCCGGCCATCTCCGCTGAACTGCATCAGATGGGTGTTTAATCTGGCCGTGAATACCCGGCGTTTCGTCCGCGCATCCCAGCACACCAGTTCCCTGTCAAATCCGCCTGTAAACAGATGCGTGCCGTCCGGGCTGAAGACGGCCAGCATGGCCTTCGACTTGTGCCGGCCCAACAATTCGACTTCGCCGGTCTGCGCGTTCACCCAGTGGATCGCGCTCCCGTGATCCGGCACAACCAGCGTGCGTCCGTCCGGATGCCACGCCATCATGCTCACGTCATCATCCGTGAAGGTGTGGGACGCCAATTCCGTTGCTTTGGGATTCGTTGCGTCATGCACCGAGAGGCGCCAGTCTCTTTCCTGGGGCCGGGGCGAGATGGTGGCGAATCGTTCGCCTTCTGGTGAAAACCTGATGATGACGGGCCGGCCCGCCAGCGGGAACCGGACGAGTTCCCGGCCATCCTCCAAATTCCAGATCGCCACCCCTTCCGCGCGGGTTCTGGCGATGACGCGCGGTAGTCGCGGATGGAACGAGAAGGCTTTATACGACACGTTTCGCAGCAGCAGAACGCGTTTCTCCTTTGCCAAATCCCAGATCTCGTAATCCCCGTGCTGGCCGCCGTCAGGATAATCGCGCTTCACCGCCAGGAAGCGCCCATCGGCGCTCCATTCCTTGCCAAACGCCGGCAGGTTGGTGCTCGCCGGCAGGGTGCTCAGCAGCCGATTGTCCGAGACTGCGCGAATCTCGACCGGTTCCCGTGCGCGGCTGACCGCGAGGCGTTCAAACGATGGATCGAGGTACGCAGTGTTGGCATCGGAGGCGAACAACAACTCCCGCTCGAAGCGCAAATCCGGCAGCGTGAGCGCGGTGAGCATTTCACGGCGCAACTCGGCTGAGTTCGAGATGGCCGCCGCCCGCCGGATGGCGTCGAGCGCCTGCACACGATGGCCCATCTCGCCGCTGAGCGTCCTGGCGCGGGCCTGTTCGAGCAACGCCGTGTAAAGTTGTTGCTGCGTTTCCCGTTCTGCGGCTTCGGCGCGGGCCAAAGATTTCTGCGTCTCTTCGCGCAAAGCAGTTTCGCGTTTGGCCTGGGCCTCGGAGAGTTCCCGTTGCCGGCGTTGGAGCCAATTGGAGAAAATGGTCACGAAGACCAGGAGGAGCGCGGTCACTGACACCCATGTCGCTTGGCGCAGCCGACGTTCAATTCCGTACGCGCGCCGCACCGAGCGCCCGGCGAGAATCAAATTGAGGTCGCCCGCCAGTTCCGCCGCATTGCTGTGACGTTTCTTCGCTTCGGGAGCGCAGGCGCGCGCGAGCACTTCGTTCAACTCGATTAATCCTTCCCGCTCGCTCTTCGGCCATTTGTCCAGATCGTCGGGCAGTCCGGGAAAATCGCAGCGGTTTTTTCCGGTGGCAGCTTCATAAAGCAACCTGCCCAACGCGAACAAATCGGCGCGTTCACTGCCCGGACCTTCGGGCGGAATGAACCCTTCCGTGCCCACGAACGAGCGCTCCTCATGAACGCCCGTCACCAGCCCGATGTCGGCAAGCTTGGGCTGGCCGTGGACAAAGATGACGTTCGATGGCTTGACATCGCGATGCACGAGTCCATGCCGATGAAGGTGCCCGAGCGCGCCGGCGAGTTGCACGCCGAGCGAAACGGCATCGGTCACGGGCAGCCGCGCGCGGGATTTGAGTTCGGAAGTGAGAGTGCGGGGAGTGTAATTTGCAGGTGGGCAGGTGGGAGAGTGAGCAGGGGGGATTTCGGTCCGATTGTCACTTCCCACTTTCTCACCGGCGCACTTTCCCACCTGCTCAGCAGTCGCATCCGCCAACTCCATCACATAAAAAAAACAACCTGCCGCGTCGTCGCGTCCGACGTGCAGCACGTTCACAACGCCCGGATGCGAGCGTGAGATCGGCTCGAACTGAACGATGCCGTGGAACTCGCGCTCGTAGGGACGCTCACTGGCAAAGTGACAGCGCCAGACGACTTTGACCGCGCGCATTGCGCCCGTGACGCTTCGCGCCAGCCAAACTTCGCCATAACTCCCGCTGCCGATGCGGGCGATGATTTCATGATTCGGGATCGGCGGCGGAGGTCTCGACGGGATATTTTCAACGCTGCTCGACGGCGAAGGGCCGAGCATATTCCCAATCCGTGCAGCCAGTGCGTCGGAGTTCATGGAGATTCAGGCGCGCATCCTAGCGGTCCTTTTGACCGAGGCGAGGATCAACCGCGTGCGATTGGAGCGGCCAGTCACGCTGGTAGGGCGTCGGTATCCTCACCGCGCCGCGCCACGAATCGGCGGGCGTCACGAAATACGCGAACGCCTCACCCCGACGCGCTGAGGACAGCGATACCCTGCCGCTGAAACACAGGCTCATCCCCGGCAGTTTTAATCGCACCCCATCAACTCTCCATAATTCCCTGGGAGCGCTCATCGTTGATTTTGCGGACCGCGCGCTTCATTGCCTGGGCCACGCGGTGCTTGGCCAGATAAACCTGCGCCGCATTCAAGCCCAGCGTCGCCGCCACTTTCGAAGCCGGCCACTCCTTGAGCACACAATAATCAAACACCTGAAAATGCCGGGGATTGATTTCGGCGCGAACGCGCGCCAAAGCCGCCTCGAACGTGGACTTCTCCCATTCCTCGTCCCACGCCTTTTTGATTTCATCGAAGGCCGGATCGGTCAAAGCATCCGCATGCACTTCATCTTCGTCCAGGGCTTCGGGAGCCACCTCGGCCCTCAGCGGCTCGCGGTACGCGCGGCGCAGGTGATCGGCGACCCGCCGCTGCGTGATGCGCAGCAGCCATTGCTTGAACGTGCCCCGTTGCGGCTCGTACCGGAAACCGGGCATCTGCCGTGCGACTGAAATCACTGTTTCCTGCACGACGTCCTGGGCGCTGGCGTCATCGAGACCCGTCCGGCGGGCGACGTTATAGATCAAACTCCAATAGCGGTCGAAGAAGGTGCGCCAGCTTTCGTGGTCGTCGAGATCACGAAGCCGGCTCAACAACGTCTTGCGGGTCTGGAGTGAAGTGTCGAACGCGGCGCTCATCCAATGAACATAGTTCTCGCAGCTTCATTCGCTCGCAATGGCGGAATCTTGCAAGGAGGCTGAAGAGAATTCCATACGGCGGCAACTCGTGCCGTTTCGTTAACGTGACCCCGGCATCCTGCCGGGATTCGGCCAGCCGGACACAACGAGCGCGCTAATCACCGGAGACCCGGCGGGACGCCGGGGGCACGTCTGGGCGGCGGACGAAACCATTCCAGTGCAACACGCACATGGTTCGTGTTCAGCCGGTGTTGGTCGTCGTAAGTTTCGAGACGGATTTTCGTGAAGCCGGTTTGCTCCATCGCCAGTTTCACTCTCGCGCCAGCCGCAGGTCCGGCAATCGGATCGCCCGTGCCGTTGCTCAGGAACATCGGCACATTGAGAAAAGCCTGGCCCGGCTGCGAAATCTGGTACCCAAGCGTCGCGCGGTCTTCATTGCACCCGCCCATGAACACGCCGACGACAGTGTCGCGCTGCCGCATCATTTCCGCTGCCGTCATCGCCGCGCGTTTCGCGCCGCCGGAAAATCCCGCGCAGGCGAACGGCCAATACTTTGATTGCGGCCACGACGCGCGCAGTTGATCCAGCAGACTCGAATTCATTCCCCATGCGAACACGTTGTTATCTTTCTCGAAGTGGACCTTTGGTCCATCGACCGCAGCCACTACCCAGCCCTGAGACAACGCTGCGTTCGTGTAGCTGCTCAGCGATTGCACGGCGGAAGCTCCGGCTGGCGCCGTGACCAGCAACACGGGCCAGGGCTTTCGTGGATCGAATCCTGCCGGCAACACTACGACTCCCTTCAACGTGCTGACGCCGGGAACAGCAGCGCGCGCCATTTCATTCATGGCGAGCACGTTCACGGGGACTTTGATTTCGATGACACGCGCCGGCGCCGGTGAGTTGGTCGGAGACTGCGCGCACGCCAGCGCCGGGACCAGCAGTAGAATCCATTTCCTTCCCATCTCAGACTTTGTAGCCGAAGTCATGTTTGCCCTGCAATGTTCGCAGAAAGCGTTGGCCCCCACGTCGCCGGCTTGATCGGTGGGACCCTGCACCGTGCATGATTAAGCCCTCCGCCAGGTCTTGGACTGCGCCAGCCCTCTGGCGCTTTCTTCCGCCCACCGCGTTGGTAAAGCGCCAGAGGGCTGGCGCAGTCCAAGACGCTGCCGCGCATTGCCCGGTCGAACGCGACGTTTTCGCAGCCCTTTCTTGATTGAGAAGAGCGGCGCAAGTCCGCACCATTCAGCGCTAATCGAATGTCCTCCACACTCAAAGCTCTGCGCGCGCTGTCGGACTCGACGCGGCTGCGCATCATGGCGCTCCTCGAACGCGACGAGCTCTCCGTCAATGAACTTCAGGAAATCACCAGGATGGGCCAGTCGCGCATCTCGACGCACCTGCGGCTGTTGCAGGACGCGGCGTTACTGCACTCACGGCGTGAAGGCAAACGCACGTTCTACAAATTGAACGAACAGGCGGACAAATCGATGCGGGAGATCATCGTGCTGGCGGTGAAAGGCGCGAGGGAATTGCCCGAACACGCCGGCGACGAAGTGAACCTCAAACGCATCCTCGCGCGCCGAAAGCAGAAGGAGCAGGTGTACTTCAATCAGGTGGCGGGACGGTTCGATCGCAGTTACGGGCCAGGCCGTTCCTGGCAGGCGTTCGGGCATTTGTTGCTGCGCATTCTGCCGCCGCTCACGGTCGCCGACCTGGGTTCAGGCGAAGGTTTGCTCAGCGAACTGCTCGCGCGCCGCTGCAAGAAAGTCATCGCGGTGGACAATTCGGAAAAGATGGTCGAGTTCGGCGCGCGCAAGGCGAGAAAGAACGGACTGAAGAACCTGGAATTCCGGCTCGGTAATTTGCAGAACCCGCCCATCGAACCAAACAGCGTGGACCTCGTGATTCTCAGTCAGGCGCTGCACCATGCCGAGAAACCGGACGAAACGATCAAGGCGGCGCACCGGTTGCTCGTTCCTGGCGGGCAACTGCTCCTGCTCGATCTGGCAAAGCATAAATTCGAGCGCGCACACGAGCTGTACGGCGACCGCTGGCTGGGTTTCGCCGAGAGTGATTTGCAGCGCTGGCTTGAAGCGGCGGGATTCAAGAAAATCGAAATCAACGTCGTCGCGCGCGAGGAGCAGCCGCCGCACTTCGAAACCGTTCTTGCCGCGGCACAAAAGTAGGCGTCAAATCGCTTTACGATCCGTGGAGCGCGAGGACCGAACGCACGCACGCCGAAACACACTGGCACTTTGCTGCGCCAGCGCTCTCGTTTGCTCGGTCATGTGCGGCGGCGAGAGCACTAATTCAGTATCGCGGTTGAAACCTTACCAGCGCTTGAATTCCGGCGTACAGCCGCTCTCGCCGGAGCAGTTCAATCCCGACGCAGGCGTGCGCCTTCCGGCGAACTTCATCGACGACGCCACCGTCCGTTACGAGTTGAAGCGACGCACCAGCACCGTCGCGCCAGCCACACCGCCGCCGTTCAATCCTGATCCAGGTGCATCGCTGAAAAAACCGGCCGAGCCGCCGAAGCCATTTTTCCGGTACGATTACGTCCCGTTACCTGTGTTCAGCGGCGAACCAATTTCGGACGAATTGAAATTGCCGCGCGCGCCAGTACACCAGACTGAACTGCTGCTCCGCGAACCGGAAACGCCGCCGCCATCCTACGGCGCGGAGCCGCTCACGAATGGACTCGCGTTGCCACGCATGAATTCCGTCGAGAACCTGCCCATTCCCACGCATTGGCGGATTCTCGATTATCCCATTGCAGACTGGCATCGCGCGCCTGCCAACTCGGTGGCCGTGACAAACCGTTATCGGGTGCCGTTCACGCCATGGCGCCGCTACACCAGCGGTGACATCGAGACACCGTATCAGCACGAGCGACCATTCCTCTGGCATCCATATTTTCAAAGCGTGCTCAAAGGCGACTCGCCCATCATCGGCCAGGACATTTTTCTGAATCTCACCGCCGGAACTTCGACGGAAGTGGAATTCCGCCGCATCCCAACGCCGAGCGCGATCAGTTCCGCGCGGCCGGGAAGTTCGGAGTTCTTCGGCAAGAGCGAGCAATGGTCGGTGCAGAACAATCTGTCGCTCACGATTGATTTGTTTCGCGGCGAGACCGTCTTCAAACCCGTCGAGTGGGCCGTGCGCTTTCAGCCAGTTTACAACATCAACTTCGTGGATGTGAAGGAGACGACGGCGGTGCGGCCTGATCCGCGCGGCTTCGACCGCGAAAATCGACCGTCGCGTGGAAATCAATACGGTGTGAACAATCCCGGTGAGGTCGGCGCGATCATTCCCGGCGTGACACCGGCGGACAACGATTTGTCCGGGCGCTCGCATACGCAGCGCACGAAGGAGTTCATCGCGTTGCAGGAGGCGTTTGTTGAGGTTCACATTCGCGACTTGTCCGACAACTACGACTTTATCGCAACTCGCGTGGGCAATCAGACCTTCAACAGCGACTTTCGCGGATTCATCTTCAACGACGTGAACACCGGCGCGCGTGTGTTCGGCAACTACGACAACAATCATTGGCAATACAACGCCGCCGTGTTCGACATGCGTGAGAAGGACACTTACTCGGACTTGAACAGCCTCGATGACCGCGACCAGCGCGTGGCCATCGTGAACGTCTATCGGCAGGACGCGATTTGGAAGGGCTACACGGCACAGGCGAGCCTGCACGCGAACGTCGATGACGAGGAAGGCACGCACTACGACCGCAATGGCAACATTGTGCGCCCCGCGCCATTCGGTTCGCCGGTGCCGCATGAAGTGAATGCGTTTTACTTTGGGTGGGCGGGCGACGGTCACATTGGACGCTGGAACATTTCACACGCGTTCTATCAGGCCGTTGGCCACGACACGTTCAACGGACTCGCCGGACAGCCCGTGAACATCAACGCGCAGATGGCCGCGCTGGAAATTTCCTACGACCGCGACTGGATTCGCTACAAAGCGTCGTTCTTCTACGCGAGCGGCGACAGCGATGCCGAAGACGATGAAGCAACCGGCTTCGATACGATTCTCGACAACCCGAACTTTACCGGCGGCCCGTTCAGCTACTGGGTGCGGCAGGGATTCAATCTTGGCGGCACCGCGGTGAATTTGAAACAGCGCAACTCACTCGTGCCGAACCTGCGCACCAGCAAGACGCAAGGCCAGGCGAATTTCGTGAACCCCGGCGTGTTCATCTACAGCTTGGGGCTGGAGATCGACACGACGCCGAAGCTGCGCACGTTTCTGAATGCAAACTACATTCGCTTCGCTGAGACCGATACGATCAAGACAGCGCTGCTCACCGACGAAGTGCGCGAGGAAGTCGGATGGGACTTGAGCATCGGCTGGCAATATCGTCCGCTGCTCACGGACAATATCGTCGCGTCTGCCGGTTTCGGCGCGTTGATTCCCGGCAGCGGCTTCCGCGACATCCATCGCCGCAGCACCTCGCCTGTGCCCGGTTACAACTCCCGGAACCGCGCCGGCGACGTGGATGATTTTCTTTACAGCGCGGTGATGGCGTTAACACTTACCTATTGAACGGATGAACGCACTTCAACGCATCACTTTCGTGCTCGCAACGATAGTGTTCGTTCTGCGCTCTCTTGCCGCTGCCAGCAGCGACTCCGGTTACGGCCCTCTTACTTCTGTTCCGCAGGAACTTCCGAAGCCTGCGATTCAATTAAAACGTTCGCTCGTGGATCAAACTTTGGAAGACGCGCGCACCAAAAGCGCCGGCTGCCTCGAATGCCACAAGGGCATTGACATGCTTTCGATGCATGCGTCGCCGAACGTGGTGCTGGGTTGCACGGATTGCCACGGTGGAAATCCGACGCCCGGCCTCACGATGCGCAAGGCGCACGTCGAGCCGCGGAACAAAGTTTTCTGGGAAAGCTCGGCGAACCCGAGTGATTCGTCAGTGTTGTTGAATCACGAGTCGGCGGATTTCATTCAGTTCGTGAATCCTGGGGACTTGCGCGTGGCGGAGCGCGCGTGCGGTTCGTGTCACGCCAGCGAAGTGTCGCGCACGGGACACAGCATGATGCGTCACGGCGCGATGCTTTGGGGCGCGGCGCTCTACAACAACGGCGCGTTCCCGCTGAAGAATTATCGCTACGGCCAGGCTTACGGGCCGAATGGCGAGATGTTGCGGTTGGTGAATCCTTACATCCCGACGCCGGAGGAGACGCGGACGAATGGCGTGCTGGCGTTTCTGGATCCGCTGCCGCGGTTCGTGCTTGGGCAGCCGAGCAATATTCTGCGTATCTTCGAAAAAGGCGGCGAGAAGCAGCTTCAACTCGGCGTACCGATTACAACAGAGCCGCCAGGCAAGCCGCTGCGTCGGTTGAGCGAACGCGGACTAGGCACGTTGAATCGAATCGATCCGGTGTTCCTCAATTTGCAGAAGACGCGGCTGCACGATCCGTTGCTCGATTTCATGGGGAGCAACAATCATCCGGGCGATTATCGCTCCAGCGGGTGTTCGGCGTGTCACGTGATTTACGCGAACGACCGTTCGCCCACCCACTCGGCGTACTATTCCAAGTATGGTCACCAGGGACTGAGCTTCAGCGGCGACGCGTCGATTCCCAAGAACGAGAAGGGGCATCCGATCAAGCACCAGTTCACGCGGGCCATCCCGACGAGTCAGTGCATGAACTGTCACATGCACCAGGGGAACCTCTTCGTGAATCCGTTTCTCGGCTACACGTGGTGGGACCAAGAGAGCGACGGCGAGTTCATGTATCCGGCGCAGCAGAAAAATCCGACTGAGGCGGAGCGGCTCGCGTCGTTGCGGAACAACCCAGAAGAGGCGGCATCGCGCGGCAAGTGGGGCGACAATGATTTCCTCGAGAAGGTCGCGGAACTGAATCCGAAGCTGAAGCAGACGCAGTTCGCGGATTATCACGGGCACGGCTGGGTGTTCCGCGCGGTTTTCAAGAAGGACAAGAAAGGAAACCTGCAGGACCTGCACGACAATGTAATTCCGCATGACGACCCGCAGAAGTTTGGAAAAGCCATTCACCTCAAGGACATTCATCTCGAACGCGGGATGCAGTGCGTGGATTGCCACTTCGACATGGACGTTCACGGCAACGGCAAGCTCTACGGCGAGCCGCGCGCGGCGACGACGATTGAGTGCATTGATTGTCACGGCACGATTAACGCCCGGCCAACGCTCGTGACCACGGGCAACGCAGGAAAAGTGGATTTGAGCAAAGGCGTGACGCCGTGGGGACCGCGTTTCACATGGGAAGGAAAGAAGTTGTTTCAACGCTCGACGATGTCGCCGGATGTGCGTTGGGAAGTGCCTCAGACCCGCGACACGATTGATCCGGCGTCCCCGAAGTACAACCCGAAGAGTCGCTACGCGAAGACGCTACGACGGGATAACGCGGACTGGGGCGATGTGCCGGCTGATGATGGTAGGGCGGCGCTGTCCCCAGCGCGCCGGGAGACGCACTCGGACACGGAAGCGGTGGTTACAAATCCAACGCGGCGCGCTGAGGACAGCGCGCCCTACCATCGTGACCTCGCGCACGATAACCGCAACGTCTCGTGCCAGGTCTGTCATTCATCCTGGGCGACGAGTTGTTTCGGGTGTCATTTGCCGATGCGCGCGAACCAGCGCGTGGCGAACAACAAGTTCGAAGGACTCATCACGCGCAACTACACGCCCTACAATCCGCAAGTCGTGCGCGATGATGTGTTCCAACTTGGCATCGATGCGACTTACAAAAACCATCGGCTCGCGGTGCTGCGTTCATCCAGCGCCGTCATCGTTGGGTCGCAGAATGGCCAGCGTGAATGGGTTTATTCGCAGCAGCAGACCGTCAGCGCCGAGGGTTACAGCGGGCAGGCTTACAATCCGCACTTCCCGCACACGACGAGTGGCAAAGGAACCACGAAGAATTGCGCAGACTGCCACGTCTCGAAGGACAACAACAACAATGCGTGGATGACATCGCTGCTCGGATTCGGCACCGGCACGGTGAATTTCTTTGGGCGCTACGCTTATGTGGGCGCGGGAAAGGATGGACTTTATGGTGTCGTGTGGACAGAGCAGGACGAACCGCAGGCCGTGCTCGGAAGTCACTTGCACAAACTGGCTTATCCGGACAACTACAAGAGACACACAGAAGGGAACGAAGGCAACAAAGGGGAACTGAAGGAAGCGCATCACCATCACGCGAAGGAGATTCTCGATCTCACGTTGCGCGGCGAATACCTCTACACGGCCAACGGCGAGGGCGGCTTCGGAGTCTTCGACGTGGCGAACATCGACAATAAAGGTTTCAGCGAACGCATCGTCAGCACGCCGGTTTCGCCGCTGGGCCAGCGCACGCACATTCGCACCAGGTATGCGACGAGCGTGACATTGCCCAGCACGCTGGGGATTGATCCGCTTCGACTCAAAATGCCGCGCACGACCGAAGTGGAGCTTTCGCCCGGCAGAACTATCGAAGTCTATTCCGACAACGAGGAGCAGCCGATCAGTTTGATTTACGCGTGGGTGTTTGTGACTGACCGCGAGGAAGGACTGGTGATGGTGAGCGTTGGCACGCTGGTCGATGGCAATCCCGACAACAACTTCCTCGATAAGGAAACAGTCATTCGCTTCAACCCGGACGGAAAGCTCACGGGCGCGACGCACAGTTACATGGCGGGAACGAATCTCTATGTTGTTGGGAAGAATGGATTGTTTGTCCTCTCGTTGAGCAACACTCAATTAATCGCCCCTACAGTGGTCGGCGAGTTGCCGACCGAGGCAGGGCGCGGTGTCGTCACCGAGCCGCGGCGGACTGAGGACAGCCCGCCCTACCAGCGTCTCGTCAATCCGAGGCACATCGCCGTGCAATTCCGCTACGCCTTCGTGTGTGATGACGATGGACTGAAGGTCATCGACATCCGCAATCCCTCGCAGCCACAGTTCGTGCCCGGCGCATTCGTGCCGCTGAAGCAGGCGGGCCGGCTCTACGTCGCGCGCACTTACGCTTACGTGCCGAATGGCGCGGAAGGACTCGCCATCATCGACATCGAGAACCCGGAGAAGCCGAAGCTGGAGCAGATGTTCAATGCAGGTGGCGCCTTGAATGATACGCGCGCAGTTCAAATTGGTTCGGTGAACGCCTCGATGTTCGCCCTCGTCGCCGATGGCAAGAACGGCCTGCGCGTGCTGCAAATGATTTCGCCGGACACGGTGCCGGGCCACATGGGATTCAGTCCGCGCCCGAATCCGAAGCTCATCGCCACGTTTCCGACGCACGGTGAAACGGTCGCGGTCTCGCGCGGATTGGATCGCGATCGTGTGGTGGATGAAACGGGGAACCAGACCGTCGTCTTTGGCCGCCGCGGCTCGCGTCCGTTCAACCTGGATGAGATGAAAAAGTTCTATCAGCACGCGGACGGCACTCCGTACACCGTTGAGGACATTTCGAATGCGACACGCGAATTGAAAACGAAGAACGGCAACTCGCACAGCCAACCTCGCGAGATGAAGCGTGAACCCGAAGTGCAAGTGGCCCAGCCAAAACCAGAGCGGCTGATGCGGCGCGGAGAATAATTCCAGGGCCGACGAACTCTCGAAACTACAACGTGTGATTCAAGCCCACGCTGCATTGCGGCTTTATGTCAACGTTGTTCAGAAGATAAACTCCGTTTTGCGGACAAACGGGTCTGGCGGGCAGATATTTGGTGGGACCAAAGAGATCAGAATCCACCGGCATATCGGTATTGGCTTTCTTATTCTCCACGGCCCAGTGCTGCTTGGCCCAGTCCAAGGAGCGCAGCCGCTCGATGCAAGGCCATTTGTGGTCAACCGCGCGCACGAAAAGCTGATGGGGTTCGGCGATATTTGTAACTGCGGGAACGTACGATCCGTTGGTGCTCATGACCCAAGTTGGCCACTGGGTCAGCTGCGGTAAATCCAACAGCATCAGGGGGTTGTTCTGCCAACGTGGATACTGCAACCTCCAATCAACTCCATTCGTGGAGGTTTCGACGACTTCATTCCACGGATATGTTCCATTCCATGAACGATATGTCCTGGAGCTTTTCACGGCGATGCTGCCGTTGGTGCGACGCAAGTTAACCAGCGCGGGCGCTTCCATTTGTTCATGACCGACCATCAGCGAGTGGGTTGGTTCGTCGGGAATCCCATGACGGTAATATGGGTAAAGCACACAGAAACGGCCCGCTCCGAAGCAAACACGCGGTCGGTTGGAATGTTCGCTGAATCGCAGGGCGTGAATGGGATATCCGCTGCGCGCACCATTGGCCAAGAGAGGCTGAAGGCGTTGCAGACCCTGCCGACCATGCTGTTCTGCGGTGGCCCACGCCGTTAGAAAGTTCCCATTGCCGAATGCGACCACGGGATTCGTGTTCCAAAAAGGATTACGCGCAATGACAAACGAGTTGCTAACAGTGCTGCCGGAGGCCGAGACCATTCGTCCGCAAATGACCTGATACCATGCGTTCGTGTACTGGTCTGCGTAGAAATCGGAGTAGAAATGTATCCCTTCATCCCAGCTCCACGCCACGAGGAAGTTCGTGCCGAAGGAACACCCCGTCGGGTGCGGCGCGAAGGAATTGGTTTGGCTGACATCGAAGGGAAGACCGAGCGGCCCAGTCTCATCAATGAACCGCGCGACCACGCGCCAGTCGTTGCTCTGCGCATTCTGTTCCATCCAACAAACGAGATAATTGGTACCCTCGTTGTTTAGGCTCGGGCCGTATTGAGCAGAGGCACTCGGCGCTACTGCGAAGGTAGAACTCAACGGCGAGCCATCGGATGCAAGCCAGCGAGCGTTGACGATGCCGTTCGAGCCGATGCTCTGCCACACGGTGAGAAAGTTGCCGCTGGCGACTCGCAACGAAATCGTTTCATCCGCGACATTCGTTGCAACCGTCAAAGGCGCGGAGAGCACGCCGTTGGACACACGTACGCACAACATCGTGGAGTCTGCGTTCAGCCATGTAAGGAGATGACTCCCGCTCCCAAACGCCACGCGCGGACTGCTGCCGGTGATGGCGAGAGAAAAGTTTGAAATGACAAAGCCATTGGTGTTCAGAAACACGAGACGAATCGCACCATTGCTCTGCACCGTCGGCGTAACGAAATGCTCGCCGTTGAACACGACATTCCCAGCCGAGCCAGGAAAGTTCGTGCCGCCCAGTGGAAACAGCGCGTCGGAAACTGCAGCCTGCCCCAAGGCGCAAAACAATCCCGCAAGGAGGACACCCAGAGGTTTCATAGTTCCCGAACTCATCGGCGGACGGACCAGCCGGGTTGACGCCACTTTTTGAAATTCTGCCGTAGGAAAAAGCGTGCAGATGTGCCATTCGGAACTTCAAACCGGCGCGGACGTTCTCGTAGTCTCGCCCTGATGCATCGTTTGAATATTGCCTGCCTTGCTGTGATGGCAGGTCTTGCTTTTACGAACGGCTGCAAGAGGTCTTTCTCCCCTGCTCCTTCCAGCGCATCCACGCCCGAATGGTTTGCGGACATCACCGCGAAGTCCGGCTTTCAGTTCACACACGTCGCGGGGACGAATTACTTCATGCCGGACCAGGTTGGTTCCGGCGTGGCGCTGTTCGATTACGACAACGATGGGCGGCTTGATGTTTATCTCGTGCAGAATGGCGGGACGAATTCAGGCGCGCGCAATCAATTGTTTCATCAGGACGCGGACGGCGCTTTCAGGAACATGAGCGAAGGTTCCGGCCTCAATGTCATCGGGCGCGGCATGGGCGCGTTCGCGGGGGATGTGAACAACGACGGTTGGCCGGACCTGCTCGTGACGGAATACGGCGCCGTGCGGCTTTTCCAGAATCTCAGCGGCGGAAAATTTCGCGAAGTCACGCGCGAGGCGGGGCTGGACAATCCGCGCTGGGCCGCACCGGCGAGTTTCATCGACTACGATCGCGATGGCTGGCTCGACATCGTGGTGGGCAATTACGTCGATTACG
>JGI10216J12902_100367603_pt1 | contig 15907 bp, 15 predicted proteins | sample KanNatreferecore_FD_12902 | JGI IMG/M metagenome (IMG submission 12902)
ACCATGATCGGCGTGTTCTTCAATTTTTTCATCCCGGGCGGCACGGGTGGCGATGCGGTGAAGATGTTCTATCTCGTGAAGGAAACCCCCGGACGCCGGGGGATGGCCATTCTCTCCGTCGTCGTCGATCGACTCATCGGCCTCCTCGCGCTGATCGTCTTCGCTGGCGTGCTCATTGGTTTGAAGTGGGATTGGCTCCGCTCCGCCCCGGCCACCGAGCCCTGGCTTTACCTCGCGCTCGCCGTTTTGATCGCGAGCCTGCTCTTCCTCGCCGTAACCTTCGTCATCACCGGGTTCGGTCTCGTCCATCGCCTGCCCGCGAAGTTCCCCGGCCGCGACAAGCTCGCGGAGTTGGCCATGGCCTACAACGTCTACGGCCGCGCGCTTATCCCGTGCGGCATCGCCTTCGTCATTTCGATTGTCGCGCACATCGGAAACTTTGGAGTCTTCTATTGCGCCATTCGCGCGCTCGCGACATCCGGAATGGAAATCCCCTCACTGGCCAAATTCTACGCCATCATGCCGATCATCGGCACCATTACGTCGCTTCCGATCAGTATCGGCGGCGTTGGCTGGCGCGAAAAACTATTCGAGACCTTCCTCGGCGGATTGCTTTCCGCCAGCGCTGGCGTGGCCGTCGCCATTTCGTCAATGGGCTACCTCATGACGCTTGCGTGGGGTCTCGTCGGTGGCGTCATTTACATGTGCTACCGCCCCAGCGAACACGCGCGCATGAAAGCCATTCGTGCGGAAATCCGCGAACTCGAACACGAGATCGCCGAGGAGGAAATCGCCTTGGAGAAGCGCTCCTGATGCGCGATCGACCCTTCATCTCGGCCAACTTCGCGATCACCGCGGACGGTCGCATTTCGACCCGGAATTTCACGCCCGCCGATTTTTCCTCCAAACGTGACAAGCGTCGCCTCGTCGAGATCCGCGCGAAGTGCGACGCCGTGATGGTGAGCGCCAAAACCGCTTCCGCCGACAACATGACCATGGGATTGCCGGCCGAGGAGCTGCGCGCGGCGCGCGTGGAGCAGGGGATGGCGCCGTATCCGACCCGTGTATTGCTGACAAATAGCGGTCGCATTTCCCCGCAGCTGCGAATCTTCACGAAGGATTTCTCGCCGATCGTCATCTTCTCGACTGAACGGATGCCCGCCGAGGTGCGCGCTGCGCTCGCGTCAAAAGCAACTCTGCACCTGCATCCTGGCAAGCACGTCGATCTCCACGAGATGTTCCGCACGCTCCGTCGCGAACACGGCGTGAAACGCCTCGTCTGCGAAGGCGGCGCCCAGATCTTTCGCGCCCTCGTCGAGGCGCAACTGCTCGATGAATTGTACCTCACCATGACGCCGCGGATCTTCGGGGGCCGCCGCGCCCCCACGCTGACCGGCATTGCTTCGACCTTCCTGACCCCGAGCTCCAGGCTGAAGCTTCGCGAATTTTCCCCTGTCGATGGTGAGTGCTTTCTGCGCTACACCATGGCGCGCTAACCAACCACCACCGACCCTGTACTCCGCAAGCTCCATCCAAATCCGCGCGCCCCGCGGGCACATCTTCGATCTGGCGCAGGACATTGTGCGCTGGCCGGAGTCTCTGCCCGATTATCGCAAGGTGACGGATGCCGGCCGCGACCCAGTGGGACGCCCGAAGTTCTGTATGACGGTTCGACGCGCCGGTCTGCCGGTGATCTGGACGGCTGTTTGCGATATTGACGAGACTGCCTTGGAGCTCCGCTTTGAGCATCTGACCGGCTGGACCAAGGGAATGAAGGAGGTGTGGACCTTCACACCCACCCGTGATGGCACCCGCGCCGAGATCGTCCAAAACCTCGCCTTTCGTGTGCCACCCTTGGCGCCCTTGGTCGAGCCAGTGATCGGCGTCGTGCTGGTACGCTCGCTCGCCAGGAAATCGCTGACCGCCTTGAAGCAGGCCGCCGAGAAACAACAGGCGGCATGAAACGACGTGTGGTCATTACGGGTCTCGGACCGATTGCCGCATGCGGCATCGGCAAGGCTGCGTTCTGGGACTCGATACGCGCGGGTCGCAGCGGAATCCGGCGAATCACGGCGTTCGATCCTGGTTCCTGCCGCGCGACGGTTGCCGGGGAGGTTCTGGATTGGGATGCGAGCGCGTTCTTTTCGCCGCACCGCTTGAAGCGCCTCGACCGCTACGCCCAGTTCGCCGTCGCCAGCGCATTGCTCGCCCTCGACGACTCCGGGTTCGCCTGGAGTCGCGAATCGCCCAACGACCGCGTCGGCGTCTCGTTCGGAACCGCCCTGGGCGGCATCTCTCACGCGGAGCATGAGCACGTCCTGTTTCTAAAGAAGGGCGCTCGCGCCGTGAACCAAACGATCGCGCTGCAAATCTTCGGCGGCAGCGCGCACTCAAACATAGCGATCGAATGTGGTTTTCGCGGACCGGGCACCACCAACTCCAATTCGTGCGCCAGTGGTGTCATCGCCGTCGGCGAGGCGCTCCGATATCTGCGCGATGGTTATGCGGACGTCATGATCGCCGGCGCCGCCGAGTCGCCGCTGTGCCCGCTCACCTTTTCGGCCTTCGACCTGATCAAGACCCTCTCGCGCTGGAATGGCGAACCCGCCGCGCACGCGTGCCGGCCGTTCGACACTCGTCGTGACGGGTTTGTGATGGGTGAAGGCGGCGCAAGCCTCGTGATGGAGACACTCGAGCACGCGGAGAAACGCGGCGCACGAATCTACGCCGAGGTCTGTGGCTACGCCCTGAACAACGAGGCGTATCATATGACGACGCCTCGTCCAGGTGGCGAACCAGTCAAGGAATGCATGCGCGCCGCGCTCGAAGATTCGCGCGTCCCGGTCGAGGAGATCGACTACATCAACGCTCACGCTTCGGGCACGCAGGCCAACGATGGCAACGAAGCCACGTGCATCCGCGAAGTCTTCGGTGTCCGCGTTCCCTCGATCTCCGGAACGAAACCCTTCACCGCGCATCCGCTCGGCGCCACCGGCGCCATGGAGACTGCCATTTGCGCTTTGGCTTTGCACGAAGGCTACCTCCCTCCGACGCTCCACCTCGAATCTCCCGATCCCGTCTGTGCCGGCCTCGACCTCATCCCCAACGTCGGTCGCCCTGCTCCCCTCCGCGCCGCCATGAACAACGCCTTCGGCTTCGGCGGAATCAACTCGAGTATCGTCCTCCGTCGCGCCCGCACCTAGAGGTTTGCCCCGGGCAGTCGTCTTTCAACGGACGGCGCAGTATGGTCTGCACGGGATAAACGGCCCGATTTCAGCACCGGGCCGACGATCTCCGCGCGTCTCTTGTCGTCGGAACGCACCTTTGGTACGATTGAGTCGCTTCCGCCCGTTCCCATGCGTAATATCTTATTCCTTACATTCATCGTTGCGCACCTCGCGACTGGGAGCGAACAGCCGCTTTCAGAGGTTAACCGCGCCGAGGCAATCGCCATGGCCGAACGGTATTGTTCGCACGCGTGGACGGCGACGGAGAAGAACATCTATCACGGCAATGATCCGAATGGAATCCGGGTCGATAGTCCAAACGCCGGGTACAAGCCGCAGGAGGGAAGGGGAGGTTGGTGGGAGGCTGGGAAGAAGAACGTGGGCATTCCCTACATGTGGGGCGGATTCGACACGCCGGAGACCTTCGATGCGGGCTTGAAAGAGGGAAAGAGCGCGGGAGACATCTACACATTAGCCAAGCGCAAGCTGCTCGATGACGGGGTCAGCACTCATGCCGTCGGTATTGATTGCAGCGGGTTCATTTCGCGCTGCTGGAAACTGCCGCGCAGCTTTTCCACGCGCGAGTTGCCCGGCTTGTGCGAACCGGTCCCTGACCTCGCATCGTTAAAGCCGGGGGACATCTTCAACACTCACAACGCTCACGTCGTGTTATTTGCCGGCTGGACGAATCCTGAGCGAACCGAGTTGTTATTCTACGAGGCGGGTTCGAATCCGGAGTGGCGCGTGGCGCTGCAAAAGGCGCAGCTCAGTTTCCTTTTGGATAAAGGGTACACCGCTTGGCGCTACCGCGGCATGAAGGACTGACGTCAATGCGCCGTGGCGCGCAAGGCGGCGGCGTATACGATCCGAAAGGGCTGATTTGAACGCTCCGCTGCTGTTTTGACGCTTTCGAATTCAGGCGTGGCGTGGATGACCTCGTCGCCTTTTAGTCCGAGTTTGACGGAAATGTCACCGTACTCGGTTGTCACCGCGATCATTCGGCGAGCGAGCTTGATCCGTTGAACGCGATCAATGCGGACGCCGAAAGCAGTCGTTTCCTTGAGTATGATTTGCGCGAGCTGTTCGCGGGCGGCCTCTTCACAAAGTAAGCTCAGCATGACACCCGGTCGATTCTTCTTCATCTGGATCGGGGTGAACCAGACGTCGAGGGCGTCGGCGGCGAGGAGATGCTCCATCACCGCGCCTAGCGATTCGGCGGTGCAATCGTCGAGATTCGTTTCCAGTCGGAAGACTTCGTCGGTCTCGAAACCGCCACTCATAAGTTACTCTGTGAGTTCCCCAAGCACGGCGCGGAGGACATTGGGGCGGGTCGCGAGGTCGCGCTTGCCGAGTCCGTAACCGATCTTCTCGATCTTCAACGTAGGCATCGGACCAAAACTCTCCGCGAACTCGGCGACGATCGCAGCACCGGTAGGCGTGATGAGCTCGTGCGGTTCATCGAGTTGACCGAGTGGAATGCCCTGAAGAATCTCGAGCGTGGCCGGGGCTGGGACCGGAAAGGTGCCATGGGCGCATTCGACCGTGCCGCGCCCGTCGAGCAGCGGGGATGCAACGACCTTCGTGACACCCAGGGATTCAATCCCGGCGCATGCCATCACGATGTCGGCGATGGAATCGAGCGCGCCGACTTCATGAAAGTGAACTTCTTCCGGGGGGTTGCCGTGAATCTTGCCCTCGGCGATCGCGATGCGGTGGAAGATGCCGAGCGCATGCTTCTTCACGAAGGGGGAAAGCTCGCTGGCTTCGAGCATCGCGCGAATATCGGCGTAAGCTCGGTGCTCGTGTTCATGGTGATGATGGTGGTGCTCATGGCCATGTTCATGGTCGCAGCATTCATCGCCATGATCGTGATCATGACTGTGAGGCCGTTCCTCGCCGTGGCTATGCTCATGTCCGCAGCAGTCGCCGTGTTCGTGATGATGCTCGTGATGGTGATCCTCCCCACCGTGCTCGTGCGAGTGGCTGTGCTCCTCTTCGCCGTGATGATGGTGGTGATGATGTTGTTCGTCGTGTTTGTCCTGTTCCGGACGATGAACGGCGCCCTCGTGGATCGTAAAGCGCACACCTTCGATCTCTTTTCGCTTGGCGCGATCAAAATGCATGTGGAACTCGCCGATCGGGAGCTTCGAGAGTTCCCATTCGAGTGTGGAAGGGCGGACGCCGAGATCGACCAATGCGCCGACCGTCATGTCGCCACTGATGCCGGAGATGCAGTCGAGATAGAGGGCTTTCATGGACAGGAAAGTGGGAGTGCTAGTTGCGGTGCCGTGGAATCAAAGGCCAGCGCGAACATCAGCGAGACTGACTTTACCGTCGTAGAGCGCCTTGCCAATAATGCAGCCATAGAGACCGGGCATTTGCGCAAGGCGCAGGACATGTTCAGCCGTGCCGACCCCTCCGCTGGCGATGAGCTGGCATTGGAGAGCAGCGAGCATTTTCTCGGTCTCCCCAAAGTTCGGGCCTTGCAACATGCCATCGGTAGCGATGTCCGTGTAAATGATCGTGCCGGCGCCCGCATCTTCTGCGCGCCGCGCGAAATCCTGGGCGGCCACGCCCGCCGACTCGGTCCAGCCCTTTACTGCAACGGTTCCGTCCTTTGCATCGATTCCCACGGCGATCCGCTCGGAACCAAACGCGGTGGCCATGTTATGGACGAACTCAAGCGATTCCGCCGCGCGCGTGCCGATAATTACGCGGTCTACTCCTGCATCAAGCGCCTCTCGAATGGCAGCTTCACTGCGCATTCCGCCACCGAGCTCCACCGGGATATTAATCGCCTCGCAAATCTCTCGGACGGAATCCAGATTCTTCAGTTCCCCGCTGAATGCCGCGTCAAGGTCCACGATGTGAAGGTAGTCGCCGCCTTGCTTCTCCCACTGCTGCGCGAATGCGGCAGGATCGTTGGAATACACCGTTTTCTGGTCGGCCTTACCCTGGCGAAGACGGACCACTTCGCCGGACATGAGATCAATAGCAGGAAAGAGGAGCACTCGGGATTGGTAATTGTTGGGTGACTGATGGGCGCAAGGGAAACGTGTTCCCTACGTGCTCCGGGGAGGTGTGACAAGGGGCGGATTGAATCGCTCTCACCCGAACCGGAGGCGCAAGGAATGTGCGCCGGACTAGGGATTCACCGACTCGATAAAGTTCCGGAGGATGCGAAGGCCGACAGCCTGGCTTTTCTCGGGGTGAAACTGCACGCCCGCGACGCGCCCCTGCGCCGTGGCTGCGGCAAACGTCTCCCCGTATTCACTACGGGCGATGATAGTGCCTGGGTCTGTCGGTTCGGGGAAGTAGCTGTGGACAAAATAGACATGGGCCGTCGGCGGCAGGCCCGTCCAAAGCAGGTGACTGGTGCGGTCCAGTTGGTTCCATCCGATTTGGGGAATCTTCAATCCAGGTGTGCTGAACTTTTTGACGCGCCCTCCGAAGAATCCGAAGCCTTTCACACCGGGCGACTCGTCGCCTTCCTCAAAGAGGAGTTGGTAACCGACGCAGATCCCCAGAAATGGACGGTCCGCGGCGAGCCACTGCTGGAGAGGCTCCCATAGCCCGCGCTGACGGATGCCGTCTGCGCAGTCCCCAAAAGCGCCGACGCCCGGTAGAACGATGCCGTTCATGCCTTCGAGAGCTTCCGGCGAGGAAACGCGTTTAACATCCGCGCCTTCATGGCGAAGGGCGTTCTCGACGCTTCGAATGTTTCCGCTCCCGTAATCGATCAAAGCCAGCATGAATGTAGAAATTACGGATTAAGATTCAGGAGGTTTGGTGGCGCGTTCAAAGCGAGCCATTCATTAAAGCACGAGGTTCGCTGGGAAGTGCGAACTTCCTCTTCACGCTTCTTTATTCCTGACTTTACAGCGTTCCCTTGGTGCTTGGAACGCCTTCAACTCGCGGGTCGAGTTGCACGGCTTCATCCACTGCCTTGGCCAGGCCCTTGAAGACCGCCTCGGCCATGTGGTGCGCGTCGCGACCATACAGGATTTCCACGTGAAGATTGACGCCCGCGTGGTTCGTAAAAGCGCGCAGGAATTCCTCTACGAGGGAAAAAGCAAAATTGCCGTTAATTGGTGCGACGATCTCCGGTCCGCGATATGCGAGAAAGGGGCGTCCGCTGAAATCGATGACGATGCGAGCAAGGGTCTCATCCATGGGGATGAAAACGCTGCCGTAACGCCGGATGCCGCGCTTGTCCCCGAGCGCCCGCGTGAAGGCCTGACCCAGGGCGATGCCCGTGTCCTCGATTGTGTGATGGAGGTCGACTTCGATGTCCCCGTCGGCCTGCACGCGCAAGTCACACAGGCTATGACGGGCGAACAACAACAGCATGTGATCGAAGAACGGGATCTTCGTCTGAACCTGTCCATGCCCGCGCCCGTCGATCAGAAGATCGAGGGTGATGTCCGTCTCACTGGTGACACGTTCAATGCGGGCGGTGCGATTCATAGGTTATTCGATCACTTCGCTGGCTTTCTTGCGAACGCCTTTGTAGGCCTTCCATGCAATGAAGGCAACGATGGCGGCGATGCCGATGAGCATGAAGCGAAAGAGGGGATTCCCGGACTCGTCTACCGGTTCCTCCGCCGACTCCCCTGCGGCAGGTGCCACAGGTGCCGCCGAATCAGACGTCGTTTCCGTTTTGGTTTTTTCGGATTCAGCCTTCTTGTCTTCCTTCGGCGCATCTGCCTCAGCCGGTTCTGCGGTCGTGGCTGGAGGAGGTGTCGCGTTGCTGGCGACACTCTTGGCGTCGGAGATTTCCTTTTCAAGGCGGGTCACGATTTCGTTTTGCGCCCACGCATCGCGAGCCGCGGTATATTTCTCCTCTGCGGTAGTAATGTCCTTCTTGTCCAGGGCGGCGCGGGCCTGGTCGGCGAGTTGGAGTGACAGGCGAGCCTTGGCGACGTCGATTCCGGCGAGGCGCGTGACTTCCTGACCGGCGAGCGACGAGATCTGCTTCATCGCTTCCTCATTGCGGGGAAGGAAGGGTGGGAATCGGAAATTTTGACGCTTGGCTTGGGCGAGCGCCGCTTCGTTCATCTGCTTCTCCCGGTCGTGCTCGGCCTGAAGCTGCATCTTGTTCACGCCGGAGGAGGCGGCGACGGCCTTTTCCCGCTCGGCCAATTCGGCGGGAATACGAGCCGTACGCGTGTCGGCCTGCTGTTTCAGTGAGACGACGAGACGCTTGGCGAGATCGACGGCATCGATGTAGCCGCGGGAGCCTGGGTACTGCTTTTCGAGAAGGTCGAAGGTATTCATCGCGCCGATGGCGTCGCCGCGAGTGGATTGCTCCTTCATGTAGTTGGCCGCTACAGTGCCGTTGATCTGGTAACGTTCGCGTTCGACCTCGGTCTTGCTCAGCCATTTTCCGTCGAGCTTCACTTCACCGCCGGCCACTCGCTTCTGTTCCGCCTCGAATTCGGAAGCCAGCTTCTCGACCTCAGCTTTGTGGGAGCTCTCCGGGTACTGGGTGACAAATGCCTTGAGCGAAGTCACGAACGAGTCGTACTGCGTCGGAGTCGGAAGGGAGTTGGCCCCAAGCTTGATGTTCTTCAGAGCGACATAAGCCATTTCGTCGGCAGTGGCTTTCGAGACGCTGGCGACCTCCTCCTTCTTGATCGTCTGCTCGTCGATGATGCCTCCGGATTTCGTTTCAATCGTCACCTCCGTGTCGGATTCCTTGGTGATCTTGCCTTCGATCTTGGTGCCGCTCTTGAGCACGACGGTATCTGCGAGGAGCGACGCCGCGAAGGTGACGCTGACAAATGAAAGAATGGCGAATCTGGGGAGAGTCATACGAATGAGGGTCGGAAAGGAAGCAGACGAATCGTTCAGCGCAAAGGGCAAATGCCGAGGCGGAGCTTGCGACCGGCACAGGTTCTAGATAGGCGGGACGCATGGCACACGTCGCCTTCCTTTGGCACATGCATCAGCCTTATTACGTGGACTCCGTCACCGGCACAGCCGTGATGCCATGGGTGCGCCTGCATTGTGCCAAGGGTTACCTGGACATGATCGCAGTGCTGGGGGATTACCCTTCGGTGCGGGCAAACTTCAACCTGTCGCCCGTGCTGGTGCTGCAGATCCGCGAGTTGCTCGACGGGCGAGTGGAGGACGAATGGCTCGAACTTTCCAGGAAGCCGGCAGTGGACCTCACGGAAGAGGAGCGATTCAAGGTGCTCGAGAATTTTTTCAAGGCGAACTGGGATCACCTTGTCCTGCCGCATCCGCGTTACCGCGAGCTGTTGAACAAGCGCGGGCTGACGTTTTACCGCGATGACGTCCGGCGTGGCGTCCGATATTTCAGCACGCAGGAACTGCTCGATCTGCAGGTGTGGTTTAATTTGACCTGGTGCGGCTACACGGCCTGCCGCCTTTTCCCCGAACTCGCGGAGCTAAAGCGCAAGGGCCGGAATTTTACGGAGAATGAAAAGCAGCGGGTCCTCGAGCTGCACCTGGAACTCATGCGGATTGTCTTGCAGAAATATCGCGAGGCTGAGGAAAGCGGTCAGGTGGAGTTGACCACGACTCCGTATTTCCATCCGATTCTACCGCTGGTGTATGACACCTCATTTGCTGAGCGGGCGATGCCTGGACGCGAGTTTCCCCGGCGATTTTCCTGGCCCCAGGACGCCGAGGCCCAACTTTCGCTCGCGGTTGACCAGCATGCAGCGGTGTTCGGCTCAGTTCCACGGGGTCTATGGCCGAGCGAAGGATCGATCGCACCCGAACTCATTCCGCTAATGCAGCGCTGCGGCTTCGAGTACTTCTGCAGCGACGAAGAGAATCTGTTCGCCTCTTTAAAGCGCGATCCTGCCTGGCGCGGAGTGCAGGTTGATCACCTTGAACTTTTCCAGGGCTGGCGCGTGCGGTACGACGGGGCAGAGGTCAATGCGGTGTTCCGCGAGCGGCCGTTGAGCGACTTCATCGGGTTCAATGCGGCCCGAAACGAAGCGGCGCAGGCGGCGATGCACCTCCTGTTTCATCTACGGCATATCTCCGACCTCGTGAACGATCGCGGCATTGTGCCGATTATTCTGGATGGGGAAAACGCCTGGGAGTTTTTCCGCGACGGTGGCGAGTGCTTCCTCCGCGCGCTGTATTCCGGGATCGAGGACAATCACGGGCGGATCAAGACGGCGAGGACCGGGGACTACCTCCGCGAGAATCCGCCGCAAAAGCAGCTCACGACGCTGCACACGGGTTCATGGATTGGGAGCAACCTCGATATCTGGATTGGTGAACCGGAGGAAAATCGTGCGTGGGAGCGGCTGGGCGAGACGCGGGCATGGTTTCAGCAGCGGTTTGATTCGGGCGTCCTGACGCCCCAGCAGGACGCGGCGGCGCGCAAATCACTCTATGCGGCGGAGGGGAGCGACTGGTTCTGGTGGTACGGTCCGGACTTCACGACGGAAAACGACGAGCTGTTCGATCGCCTTTTCCGCATGCATTTGCGCTCGGTGTACACTGCTTGCGGCGCGGTCCCGCCCTCGACGCTCGACGTTCCGATCACCCAGAAGCGAGTCGATCAGATGTTCGAATCGCCTTCGCGCTACGTTACGCCGGCGATCGATGGCGCTCCGGCGACGTTCTTCGAGTGGCTCGGAGCGGGTCGCTATGAACCGACCTCTGAGACCGCGACGATGGCCCGTTCCGGCGCACACGTTGCCGCGGTGTTTTTCGGGCACGACGCCGACAACCTGTACTTCCGGGTCGATTTCTCAGCAAAACCAGCCGGGGGAGTCGTGATCGTGTTCGGGGAACCGGACAACACTCGGATTCGGACCGCGCCCCTTGTGAATGCAGGACCAATCGAGGCGAACTTGAACACGGCTGAGGGGAAAGTGACGGGAGTCAAAGCTGCATATCGGGAGACGTTGGAACTTGCGGTGTCGCTGATGTCGCTCGGTCTCAAGCCCGGGGATTCTGTCGGTTTCCAGGTGCGATTGCTTGCGGGTGATGTGGAGGTGGAAGCGCACCCGCCCGCCTCCCTGATCGCGTTCAAACTCCTGGCGGCCGACTGGGCTCTGGCGAACTGGAGCGTTTGAGACGGAAAATGTCTCATGGGAAGTTTCGCAGGGCGCGACGGACGGCTGGCCGTTTCACTGACCTGCTGGCGAACGCGGTCTATCCGCCCACAGCGTCGAATTTGTATCCGAACTCGCGGACCGCCTTGATGAAATGAGGGTGGGTGGGCTCGGGCTCGATCTTGTTCCGCAAGGCATTGATAAACCGGTCGATGCTGCGCGGGGTGACCATGGAATCGTATCCCCAGACCGCAGCCATGATGGTATCCCGGCTCAACGCGCGCCCCGCGTTTTGCACGAGGTATGCGAGCAACTCGAACTCTTTCGGCGAGAGAGGCACCTCCTGGTCGGCGCGGTTGAGAGTACGGCTATCGAGATCGAGCCGACAGTCGCCAAACTTGTGAACCGAAGGACTGCGCGCCTTGGTCCGGCGGATCAACGCTTCAGCCCGGGCAAGCAGTTCTTTAATGGAGAACGGTTTGGTGACATAGTCGTCCGCGCCCAGCTTCAGGCCCAGGACGACATCGCTTTCCTGACCCTTGGCGGTGAGCATGAGAATGGGGATTTCGAGCTTCTCCTCCCGGAGATAGCGGCAGATTTCGTAGCCGTTGACCCGCGGAAGCATGAGATCGAGCACGATCAGATCTGGCCGAAGCTCCAGTGCTCGGTCGAGGCCGGTCTGCCCATCGGTGGCGGTTTGGACGCGTGCGCCTTCAAACTCGAAATTGTCCTTTAGCCCGCGAAGGAGAGTCGGGTCGTCTTCGATAATCAGTACGCTGGCGTTCATGGTTGGGAGCGCAGTTGAACCACGAAGGGGCGAAGAACACAAAGGAAGACGGGCTAGCCAGGGGCTCAATTTGCCACCGGCACCCGAACGCTGAAAGTGGTGCCGGCACCGACGCTGCTGTCGACGTGGAGCTTTCCTTTTTGGAGGGCAACGAGCTTCGAAACGATGGCGAGGCCGAGACCAGCGCCCTCGCCCTGGCGGCTAAGGCGGTCGTCCACTTGATGAAACGGTTTGAAGATGCGGCGCAAGTGGGGGCGGTCGATACCCATGCCGTTGTCCGTGATCGCAAAGACCACGGCGTCCTTGGCGGGACGCACCCAGAGGGCAATCTGCTTGGGATCAGCGGTGTATTTGAGTGCGTTGTCGAGGAGATTGGCGAGGACAGAAGCCAGGGCGTCGCGATCGGCACGCACGGGTGGGAGGTCACCGGGGACGTCGCAGGTGAAGGTGCATCCCGGGGCTTCCAGCCGGGGACGCAGTGCTGCGATCGCCTGCTCCGCAATGACGCGCGGAGCGACGGGCTCGAGGTTGAGTTGCTGCTTGCCGCGTTCGAGGCGCGAGAACGTAAGAAAATCTTCGGCCAGCTTGCTGAGGCGATCGTTCTCTTTCGCAACCAGATCGAGGTATTCGCGCTCCTGCTCCTCGCCGCGGACCCGCCCTTCCCGCAGCGTGTCCACTAGCATGCGCATGCTCGCAAGCGGCGTCCGCAACTCGTGAGCGACTGTGGCGACAGCCGTGGTGCGGAGTTCGCGCAACTCCAACTGGCGGCTGACGGTGACGGCAGCAAGGACGGCGATGGCCACGATGAGGACGACCGCGATCAGGACGATGCTGATGTAACTTCGGAACTGCTCCCGGGCACCGACGGTAAGAGTGTCTTCATCGAGTAGGAACACCTGGACAGTAAAGGGAGCATTGATCCGGCGGAGCGAGGCCTGGGCGACTGGCAGGCGGGACGATACGGTCGCGCCCGTAAGCGGTTCGCCGCTCGCGTCCACGACGCGCAGGAGGACATCACGGTCGAGGAGCTGCCGGAAATAGTTGTGCGTGTCTCGCGCGGTGAGGGGCTGAGTTAAGCCCGCGATATGCCGTCCGAAGAGCGGAACGGCGTTATCGAGTGTCTGCTGATAGATGGCGCTCAGGCGCTCGAAATTGGCCTCGCGCTCCGCCTTCACTGTGTCGAACATGAAGCGAAGCATGAGGCCCGTGGGGATCAGTGGCACCAGAACTAGCAGCCAGAGAAGGGCGCGAAGCTGGCTGGGGCGGATTTCGGGAATCATGGGCAGGGTGCCGGGTTCCCGCCATGGAACCGAAATACTACTTCGCCGACAACTGCTCTTCGAGGAGATCCAGATAATCGGAGATCGCCTGGCGGTTGGCCGATTTCTCGCCGCCGGACTCGATCTGCTTCGCCGTGCGCAAATAAGCTTCGAAGGGCTTTGCGCTCCCGTCCAGCTGCGTCGCTTCGTACCAGTTCAGGTAGTCTTCCACGTCGGTCATGCGATGCAGCACCGTGGTTCGATAGACTTCGATCTCGTGAATCTTGTCAGCGATTCGTCTTGTCTTGCCCTTCGCGAGCAACGCGAAGATTTCCTCATAACCGCTGAGGACCGGCCGGAAAATAGCATTTGCCCGTGTGCTCAAGTTAACGACCGAATTGCGTTGCTGGTTGAGCGCGGCTTTCGCGCCGGGCGTCTTGATGAATTCAGGGAATCGACTGACGGTAAATCGCTCAGTCTTGCCCTTCTTGTCGATTGCCACGGAGAATTCCAACAGCTTGGACAACTCGCGGTCAGTGTCTTCCGCGGAGAGGCCGAGATAGCGGTCGCTGGCGGAAAACCTGGCGAGACTGAGAGTCCACCATTTTTGAATGGACTCGGCACCGTCGCCGAGGCTGGGAAACATGCGGATTAACGCCGCGACCTGTTGTTCGTGAGTGTCGGGCCACGAACGCATGAGATTGGCGAGTCGGATTCTGCCGTCCGGTTGCTCAAGCAGCATCTCCACGAAGACCAGGGCGCAGGCGGAGTCGAACGCCGCTGCGGTGCCGCCGAGTTCCATTCCTCGCCCTTGGAGAAATTGATCGACCGGCGGAAGTTTGTTCGTCGTGACCAGGCGGCGGAAGAATCCTGCGTCGATGCCACGGTCCTTGCGACGGTAGTTTTCGATGACGCCGCAAACAAACCACCACGGGGCTTCCACGTAGCTCTCACCAGATTTCAATGGCGGGCGGTCCCGATAGAGGAAGTCCAGCATCACGGCTCGAATGATGTGCCTCTGCAAGTGGACATCGGCAGGGTTCTTTCCAAATCGCACATCGACGTGGATCGTCGGTCCGTCGACGGTTTGCAGCATCCGAACGGACACTGGCGACTTGGATTCGCCCGGTTGGAGCGTCACGACGATCGGAATTCGGTCGCCGCGATCTCTCCAATCAAGCAAGCCGTACGTCTGCTCTTTGACTTCCTCGACAAACCCGGCGACGCGACCGCGCAAGGCGGCGTCCTCGCAATAGACGGTGAACTGCTTGGATGAACTCGTGCTCCGGGCGCGAAGGTCGAGGCCGCTGGCCGGAAGGGACAGCAGCACCAGCGACGCCAGTGCAGCCAGGAGTTTCATGGGAGGACTAAGGCTTCGTCACGAGGACCGCTCGGTCCTTGGTAATCGTGATCGATTTGGCCTTGTCCAGAAGAGTCCCTTCTTGTTTGAGGGCGGTCCAATACTTTTTGAAGACGCTGTCGAGCTGGGTGATTGCCGGGTGAATGCCGAGGCGGCCAAGGTAGAATCCGGTCTTCTCTGCCTTGAACGTCCCGTCTTCGACCGTCGGTCGGTACTCGATTGAAGAAAACAGAGGATAACCGAAGAAATCTTCTTCGACTCCGAAAACGACCTTGCCTTCCCTGAGCGTGGCAAAAGCCCGCTTGTACTTGGCGAACGGGATAACGTTGACGCCCTTCACGCGGCGGACGTGATTGCTCAGGTCGGCGGGCGTCGCCTGGACAGTGACGGATTGTGGCGCCGCGATTGCCGCGTCGATGTTTGAAGAAATGATGTTGGCGTTGCTCTCCTGCTCCTTCGTGGGCATATCCAGCGGCGGCATCATTAGCAGATAGATCGACGCAACGAGTGCGGCCCAGATCAGGACGTTGAGGAACGTCTTTACCTGTGCGCGCACCTGGCCCGGGTTCGTCATCTTGCGGATGCGGCGGCGCGTTTCTGCCAACGACTCCTGCTGAGTAGTCGTCTCCCGTGGCAGAATTGAACGATCGAGCTTCGTGCCACAGTTGTGGCAATAGACACGTTCCGGCTCGTTTTCGTAGCCGCACTGGGCGCAGACTAGTTTTTGATTAGGGGATTTGGCCATGGTTGGGGCTCGATCAGGAAAAGCGCAGGAAGTTGGAAAAGCGTCGGGGGCGAAAGTCAATCTGCCTTCGCCGCAGGTTTCTTCTTCGTTTCGGTGGCGGGTTTAGACTCCTTTGGCTTTGATTCGGTGGAACTGCCGCTGCCTCCGGAATCGGTCTTGGCTCCGGATTTGTAATTCTCACTGCGGTAGTCCGTAATGTAGAACCCGGAACCCTTGAATATGAGGCCGGCGCCGGTGCCGAGAAGGCGCTTTACCGCTCCCTTGCCCCATGTCTTTTGGGCGCAGGCTTCCTTGGGGCAAGTCGTCAGAGCATCGTCCTTCATGGACTGAAAGATCTCGAAGGTCTTGCGGCATTTGGCGCACTCGTATTCGTAAGTCGGCATCGTTGCGGGAAAGAAAGGTCGCGTCCTATAGCAGACGTGATGCCCCGGAGCAATGCTGAGGGGTTTCAGGTGACCTTCCTCTGAAACTCCGCCTTCGGGGC
>JGI10216J12902_101020912_pt1 | contig 15874 bp, 15 predicted proteins | sample KanNatreferecore_FD_12902 | JGI IMG/M metagenome (IMG submission 12902)
CTCGTACAGGGACCGTTGTATCGCGTAGAACTTCTTTCCAAGACTGCGAACGACCACGTGCTCGTATTCGCTATCCATCATGCAATTGCGGACGGTTGGACCCTTGGAGTGTTTATTCAGGATTTGTGTGTTGCGTATCTGCAGGGCTTGCGAGGGATTCGCGATCCTTTGCCGCCAGTGCCGCAAACGTACACAGCCTGGGGAGCGGCGGAGCGGGCATTCTGGCAACCTGCAGAAATCAATCAGCGGGCGCCGTTTTGGAAAAGTCACCTCGAAGGGAGCAAACGACTGTGGGAGGGATTCGAAGGCCCGGTGACAGCTGCAGGCCCGCTGAAACGGATCGTGTATCACTTCCCGTCCGAGTTGGCCGCGGCCGCGCGAGAGTTGGCGCGAAGCAGTGGAGCGACGCTCTTCAGTACTCTTCTCACCGTCTTTCAGATCGCGTTTTCCAAGTGGTCGGGCACGCACGATCTCGTTGTCGGTACTCCGGTGGCGAATCGAACGCGACCGTCAGTGCGAGAGACGATGGGCTATTGTTCGGGCGTTATTCCGATTCGCGGTCAGATTGATGTAAGTCGTCCCTTCACCCGGAGCCTGAGTCAGATGCACCAGACGACGGTTGACTGCATCGCGAACGCAATGCCGTTTGCCGAGCTGGCTCAAACCTTGGGAGAAGCAACATCGCCCGGACATCCTCCCGTATTCGAAGTCCGCTTTGCCTTGCAGAATCATCCGATTCCCGATGTCGCTTTGCCTGGAATGTCAGCGAAGCTGACCATGCGTTCCACTGGAACGGCTCGATTTCACCTTGCGTGCGAAGTCACCGAGGAGGGCGAGGAGCTCGAGGTGGTGTGGCTGTATCGCGATCGTTTGTTTCCGCATGCCGACGTGGAAGACCTGGGTCGACTATTCCAAGTTGTGTTGGCAAGCGCCTGCCGCTCGCCAGCAAACGAGGTGTCAAGCTTTGGAATTTAGAAACGATGAGTGCTCCCACTACCGCCGAGAACAAGATCGAGCCCCACGAGCCGCACTGGATTAGTCGCGCGGCCTTTCCTGTTTTGACGGGGCTGTTCTTTCTATCGCAATTCGCCTTGGGGATTGCAGTCTATCGAAGCAACTATTGGCTGGCGGTTCCGCTCGTTCTGATCTCCAGCCATCTGATGCACGGGATGTTGATTGGATTCCATGAGGCATCGCATGGGATGCTGCGGAAAAGCCGTGTCCTGAATGAAATCGACGGGATGATCATTGGTGTGCTCAGCCTTATGAGCTTCAGCCTCTATCGAGCTGCGCACCAGTCTCACCACGCGTATCTCGGTACCGAACGCGACGAGGAACTCTGGCCGTTCGTCGTAACAACCATGCCGCGATGGGCTCGAGTGCTTTCGGCTATTCTCGAACTCACGTTTGGCTTGTTCTTCACACCTTACCTCTTCATTCGCACGTTTCTCCGAAAGGATTCGCCAATTCGAAACAAACGACTCCGCAGACGGATTTGGCAAGAGTTCGCGCTTACTGCTTTCGTTTGGACTGCACTTCTCATCACCGTCGCGGTAACCGATACGTGGAAGTACTTTCTCTGGCTGCACCTGATTCCGGCGTGGATCGCTGCCAATGCGCAGAGCGTGCGGAAATACATCGAGCACGTTGGGCTGACTGGGCCGTCCATCAACAGCGCCACGCGCAACATCGTTGCTGACAATTGGGCTGGAAAGCTCGTGTCGTTTACCCTTTTGCACGAGCCTTTCCACGGTGTTCACCATCGTCACTCCGGGTTGCCGCACGCCGAGTTGCCGATGTACGCCTCGGAGCTTGCGCCTGCGATACCCGAGGAGCGCGCCCCGTTTCGCAGTTACACGCATGCGTTTTGGGATTTGCTGAAGAGTCTTCCCGATCCACGTGTGGGTGCGCAATGGCGCGGACTTTCAATGGCCACGCGACGGGAAATGGTGAGAGCAATTTGACCATGTTAGCTTCTCCCAGTGTTTTCGAGGCGGTAGGCGTGAAGAAGGAGTACGACGATGGCCAGGTGCAGGCATTGCGTGGCGCCGACTTCCAGATTCGCGAGGGCGAATACGTTGCGATTATCGGGCAAAGCGGAAGCGGCAAGTCCACGCTACTGCAGTTGCTCGGGGCGCTCGATCACCCAAGTTCGGGGAAATTGATGTACCGAGGTCAATCGCTCGCGGAGATGCCGGACCTGGCCGCTTACCGCGCGAAAGAAATTGGATTCATCTTTCAGGCTTTTCATCTGTTGCCCACCTTCACGGCAATGGAAAATGTGCAGATTCCGATGTTCGAAACTGGGCGATCGGCGGCAGATCGGAAGAGTCGGGCTATCGAACTATTGAAGTCCGTGGGACTGGAGCATCGGCTGAATCACTTTCCGTCAAAGCTTTCCGGTGGCGAACGTCAACGCGTGGCTATCGCCCGCAGTTTGGCGAACGGTGCGTCGGTCCTGCTGGCGGACGAACCGACTGGAAACCTGGATAGCGAAAATGCTACGCTCATCCTGGAACTACTGCACCGCCTGCGGCAGGAACGTAACTTCACTCTCGTTCTCGTTACTCACGACATGGGCATTGCGGAGCGGGCCTCGCGGACAATTCAAATGAAGGACGGGCATATCATCTCCGACATTGGGAAGGAGCACGCGTGAACTTTTTTACCATCGTCCTGCGGGGTTTGCTAAGGCGGCCGGTTCGGACTGGACTGACGCTGGTTGGCATTTCGATTGGAATCGCTGCGGTCGTAGCGCTGGTCGGAATCTCTCGGGGGTTTGAGACGAGTTGGGAGACCGGCATGAAAACGCGCGGCACGGATGTGGTGGTGAGCAACATGGGAAGCGCGCTGACGCCGAAACCTTTCAGTGCCTCGGTCCGCGACCGGATTACCCCGCTTCCACACGTGGCCGAGGCGTGTTCCCTTCTCGTCGATCTCATCAGCATTGAAGACGCCGAGATGATGATTGTTTCCGCCCGGGAATGGGGCGGCTTTACATGGAAGAATCTTAAGCTCGTGTCGGGCCGCCTGCCAAATGATGAGAAGGAGCCGGCGGTTGTTCTTGGTAAGACCGCAGCAGAGATGCTGAAGAAAAAGGTCGGCGATCCGATTCAGATCGAGGCGGCCGAAATGTCCGTCGTCGGGATCGTGGATGGAGGTGCCGTGGTTGAGAATGGCTCCGTGATACTTTCGCTGCCGTTGTTCCAGGAAGTTTCGGACAACCAGGGGAAGATCAATATCATCGACGTTCGCGTGACACCGGGTACGACCAAGGAGCAGGTAACGAAGCTATGCGAGCAGATCACATCGCTGGTGCCCGAGGCGCGTGCCATCGTGGCGGGCGAGCACATTCGCGATAGTCAGGCTTACCGGATGATTCGTGCGATGAGTTGGGGAACATCGCTGCTCGCCGTGCTGGTTGGGGTGCTCGGCGTGATGAACACCATGCTTATGACCGTCTTTGAGCGGACGCAGGAGATTTGCGTATTGCTCGCGGTAGGTTGGAGGCGCCGGCGCATTGTTCGCATGATCCTTATGGAGTCGGCGATGCTAGGGTTTTTTGGTGGAGTTGGAGGAGTTTTAATCGGCGTCATCGGAGTGCGATTGCTTGAGCATACGCCCGCGATCCGCGGCCTCCTGGAGCCGGACCTCAATGCACGGCTTCTGGCTACGTCCGTGGCCATCGCCGTTGTCGTAGGGGTATTCAGCGGTCTCTATCCGGCCTGGCGCAGCTCGCGGCTCACTCCGAGCCAAGCCCTGCACGGGTAACATCCTCCCAGACCGGCAATCGCGATCTATAGACACATGAACCTGCTCAATCTCAGGAACGCTTGCGTTCTGGCTCTTTTCGGATGTGGCATTGCTACCGCTGCCGCGGCTGACTCCGCCGCCGAGCTTGCTTCCCGCCTAAGTGCCATCCGTCAGGACGGCAATTCCAGTGTTCGGATGCGGATGGAGATTCGCGGCGAGCCGAAGACCAATCTGCAGCTGCTGATCAAGCAACGTCGGTCAAAAGGCGGCTCTGAGGTTGTCTATCAAGTGTTGTGGCCGAAGGAGAGGAAAGGGGAGGCAGTGTTATTGCGAAAATCTGCGAATGGAGCCATTTCGGGAACGCATTTCGTTCCTCCCAATACAACGGAAGCGATTGGCGCGGGCGACGCAAGTAAAGCTCTCCTCGGCGGGGATCTCGCGTATGAAGACGTCGTGGACAACTTCTTCGCCTGGGACCAGCAGGCGATTGTCGGGACGGAAAAGGTGGACGGAGTTGAGTGCCAGATCCTCGAATCCAAGCCTGGCAAGGCCAGTTCGATCTACGGGAGCGTAAAAAGCTGGGTGGATCCGAAGCGGGTGGTCCCGTTGCGCGTGGAGAAGTATTCCTCCGGGGGAAAACCGATTCGGCGGATTGACACACTGCGCGTAGTTTCTTCAGACGGGAAACAAATTCCTGCGAACCTGACCGTTCGGGGTCCAGGCAGGAGTGGGGGAACGGTGCTCGATGGCTCCAAGATCCGACACGACGTAAGCTTTTCGGATGGTGAATTTACCGCGGAGGGGTTGAAGCAGGCTCCGGCGGGTGGGGCAGCTCAAGAATCGGAGTAGCACGGGCAGCCAGAAAGTTGGGTACTTGCGCTGCGAGGTTCTGGGCCTGTCAGCCTATTCCAAAGCTATCAATCCGAAGGCCCATCGGAACCAATGGCTGGAATACGCTTCACGGTGAATAGCATGATCCGGTCGGGAAATTTTCAAGAGCCCGAATACTGCGAGCGATAACGCCGTACGGATTCTCAGGAAAATGCGATACGGGGTTTGGGAGAGTGACGATCGAGCACGGGATTAATTGTCACCCCATCGCAAACGTCTATTGCTTGGGGCCGTGATCCAATTTGCTCGCATCCTGTTTGTTGTCTGCATTTCGTCACTGACCTTCACCGGTTGCTCCACGAGCAAAGGCGGAGGAGGGACGATCGGCGGCGTTCAGGTTACCTCGTCCGTGCTTCCACCGAATGTCCATGGTCGGTTGGTGAAGCGGAAGATGAAACCGACCTACATCACAATTCACTCGACGGCGAATCGCGGCGCCACTGCATCGAATCACGCGACGCTGCTCCAGCGAACGGGTATTCGGAGCCGGAACAATCCGCGTTTTGGCCGTTCGGGCTGGGTAACCTGGCATTATACGGTGGACGATCGGGGTGCGTACCAACACTTGCTGCCGACGGAGCAGGGAGATCACGCGGATTACGGAGGAACCGGCGACCGCGCGAGCCTCGGCATCGAGATTTGCGAATTTCGAAACAAGGCGCAGCAGGCACGGGCGATCGATAACGCAGCTCGGTTGACGGCCTCGCTAGCTGATCGCTATGGCATCTCGTCGTCCCGCATTGTTCCTCACCGTCACTGGCCGCGTTGGGATTTCAGGTACGGCAAGCCGTGCCCTAGGATCCTCTTGGAGCGCGATCGAGGTGCCCCCGGTGGGTGGCGCGAGGGAACCCGGTGGAATGAGTTTGTGCGATTGGTGGACCGGTACCGCTAGGCCGGATTCGACCGACTGCGCCCGATTCGCTGAGTTGGAGAGCCTCACTTGGACTAATGTCGATTATAACAGACGCAATTGACCACCACGAGTCACGGAATGCCGAATGCATCCATGCGATTCGACAAGCCGCGTATGGTCAAGAGGCGGCGATACTCGGAATCCGTATGTTTCCGCCCTTGGCGGAATCGGCATCACAGATCCGCGAATCGAGCGATGAGTTTGCAGGTGCCTGGATTGACAAGCGATTGGCGGGTGTCGTGAGCTATTCAAAGGGAGACTCATCCAAGGGATGCCTGATCACATCCCTGGTGGTCGATCCGACGTGTCAGCGTCTTGGAGTGGGGAGCGCACTCATTTCAGCTGCAGTGTTAAAGATGGGGAATAAACCAATCTCGGTTTCAACGGCGGCTCGAAATGGTCCGGCCTTGGCTTTGTTCGCCAAATTCGAGTTTGTGGAGGTCGGGCGGCGAATGGTCGAACCGGAGAAGCTGGAGCTGGTGGATCTGCTGAGGAAATAGGCTTGTTGCACTTGAGAGCTCAGCGCGAGAGTCCTGCATGGCTAGAAGCCCAACCCACTTAAAGACTCTCCTGGGCGTCGATCTGCCCATCATTCAGGCTCCGATGGCTGGTGCGCAAGGGAGTGCGATGGCGGTTGCCGTATCCGAGGCCGGTGGGCTCGGATCACTGCCGTGTGCGATGCTCGATGTCGATGGCATGAAGCAGGAACTGGCGACGATTCGCGAGCGAACGGGAAGGCCATTGAACGTGAACTTTTTCTGTCATCCCGTGCCGGAGTTCGATGCTGTCAGGGAAGAGGCGTGGAGGGCGAAGCTGGCACCGTACTTTCGTGAATTCGGCATTACGATGGACCTCCCGCAGTCAGCGGCAGGACGAAGTCCGGTTGACGCTGGGATGATTGAGATTCTTGCGCAATTCAGGCCAGCGGTAGTTAGTTTTCACTTTGGATTACCGGCAGCGAGTCTCGTAGAGAGAGTCAAGGAGCTAGGCGCGAAGGTATTGTCTTCGGCGACTACGGTGGAGGAGGCGCTATGGCTTGAGTCAAACGGCGCGGATATCATCGTCGCGCAAGGAATTGAAGCGGGAGGCCATCGGGGGATGTTTCTCTCCAGAGATCTCACCACGCAGGTAGGCACGTTTGCGTTACTCCCTCAAGTGGTGCAAGCGGTGAGTGTGCCGGTGGTGGCGGCAGGTGGGATCGCGTCGGCGAATGGCGTAGCAGCGGCCTTTACGCTTGGCGCCGCAGGTGTGCAAATCGGCACAGCCTATCTGCTGTGCCCGGAGGCAACAATCAGACCGGCGCACCGTGCGACATTGAAGAGCTCGGCATCGCGCCACACGGCGCTAACAAACCTCTTCACCGGACGTCCGGCGCGGGGAATTGTGAATCGGCTGATGCGGGAACTGGAGCCGATGGACGTTGATGTACCGGAGTTTCCTCTAGCGAGCGCGGCGATTAGTCCTCTAAGGGCGAAGGGCGACAGTCTTGAGATCGGTGATTTCTCGCCATTGTGGTCCGGACAAAATGCCAGTGGATGCAAAGAAATCCCTGCGGGACAGCTAACTCGAGAACTGGCATCGGGGCTATGAAGAACGGCGCCGACGGTCGGGGAGGTAGGAAGAATGGCCAAGAACTTGGAGGTTCAGTTTTTAGCGGTGGTTAGACTTAATAGAGGTTCTTTGCCTATGAGAACTCCGCCCTGGTCTTTAATCGTCCTCGCCGCGTTAGTATTGTCCGCCCTAGGGCAGACGAACCCTCCGCCGCGTACCGCGCTTCCCGCCGTGACGACTTCGCCCGAAATTCACGCGGATCGTCGCGTAACCTTCCGAGTGAAGGCCGGTCAAGCGAACGATGTGACGGTTGGAGGGCAGGGGATCAGTGGGAAAGTGGCGTTGACGAGAGGCGAGAATGGCGAATGGAGCACGACGGTGGGACCCATGGAACCGGGGGTCTACGAGTACTCATTCACGCTCGATGGAGTGCAGATGATCGATCCGTCAAATGCCGCGATTAAACCGCAGCGTCAGCCGCGTACGAGCATCCTGCACATTCCCGGCGATCCGCCACTCGTGTGGGATTTCCAAGACGTCCCGCATGGGGTCGTTCATCAGCATGGCTATCAATCAAAGACACTCGGAGCGCTGCGGCAATTCTACGTCTTCACCCCCCCGGGGTATGAGAAGAATGCCACGACGAAGTACCCGGTCTTATACCTAATTCACGGCTTTGGAGATAATCACGCCACGTGGACTCAGCACGGAAAGGCGCATTGGATTCTCGACAACCTGATTGCGTTAAAGAAAGCGCGACCCATGGTGGTCGTGATGCCGGATGGACATCCCGTGGCTCCTGGCAGCGGGCCCAGGGATCAGTATGGCATCAGGAACTCGCAGGCTCTGGAGAAGGAAATCATGGAGGAAATGCTGCCGATAGTCGAAAGCGCCTACCGTGTAAAAGCCGATGCGAGCAGTCGTGCAATAGCGGGCCTGTCGATGGGAGGGGGACACTCGCTTCACACAGGGTTTAGTCATCTTGATCAATTTGCGTGGATCGGTGCATTTAGCGCAGGTGTGCCCGGCCAGGATCGTATGGGCGAGATGTTCTCGAATCCTGAAGCTGCCAATCAACACCTTAAGCTGCTGTGGATCGCTTGTGGGAAGAGTGATTTCCTAATCGAAAGGAATCGCCAGTTGGTTGCGCTCCTCACGGAGAAAGGGATTCATCATACATGGATCGAGACGGAAGGCGATCATAGTTGGCCGGTTTGGCGTCGATACCTGGCGGACTTCGCACCGCTGCTATTTACGGAAACCAAGTAAAACTTTTGACGCGGGCGGAGTCGACACATTGCAAGGTCGCACCAAGACGCCGGTCGATGCTAGTCGCGGACCGATTTAACTCCCAGGAATTCGACGTGCCGCTTAGCGGCAGCGGAGAATAATTTCAGTTCACGCTGGCTGAACGTGGCGAATGGTTTGGAAATGAGTGACGCGGAGTTTTTCGTCAGTGTTCGATTCCACGTGCCGACGACTCGCCCAGCCTGGACGATTACCGGCATGAACATTCCGTTCGTTCCTGGGACGATATATTGGGCGTGTGCCGGACAGAGAGCATCGGTTCGGTCCGAATATCCGAGCAGGATTTCGTCGAAGCTCGGTAACAGATGGAGGTCGTGTGCGCCGTTCCTTGTCAAAGACGCTGACGATTTAAACCAGTACCTCTTTTTAAAGGTGGCGAAGGTTGAGAGTTGCGAGGCGATGGAGGCAACGACGGCTGTGGCGTCTGATTTCTTCATCCCGATCCACCACGCAAAGTCATCAATTGTTGCGGGCCCGTGACTCGTGAAATATCGGAGCGCGAAATCTCCGATGGCTGCTTCGCGGGACTGAGAGCGACCTGGAGGCAGCCATTCATCGAGCAATACAAAGGTCGGTTGTTTTCCCTTCCGTGGACCGCAGCATAGCAGACCGTTCAACGCCAGCTTCCAAAGGATGTGATAGCCTCTCTGGCAGGCGGTCGTGATTCTTGCGCGCTCGAGCAGTTCCATCATCTCGGGCCGCGTAAGCGCCTTTCCGCCATCGAGGGCACGCTTAAAGATTTTTGCACTTCGAGTAAACACAGCGTCGTCGAGTTCGAGCTCCCGGTGTCTTCGGGCCGCAACCGACAGCACCCGTGGGGCGAGATGCTTTAGCATCCAGCGGACGTCGTGAGGAGCGACAAAGTGCAGGGTGCCGCGCAAGGCCCAGGTGCGGATGATATGCCGGTCGGCGATCGCTTGCTCAATGTATGCTCTGATACATCCACTGACCCGAAGGCCAATTGCCCACAACGAACTGAGATAATCCTGCGCCTGGATCGCTCCCATCGATGAAACCACGCTGGATGGAGATGCGCCTTTGATTCCGGTGACAAATTGGTTCGCGACTCTGCGACGCGCGATATCTTTAGACGTCATGGAATAGTGAAATGAACCTCGGAGGCACCAAGGCAAGGTTTTGTGGCAACGCCGAAGCGCGGGTCCGAAATGATAACACGATTAGTGGAACAACCGCTGTTCCAGGAGCGGAACTTCTCGCGCAAACCGACGATACTAGTTGCCGCAGGGTGTCCCGTTCGACGTTGGTTTTGGAGCGAAGCGTTTCGCCAGGACAAGTTCCGTGCCCTGGGTTTTCCGGTGATAGTCCACGTTGGTAAATGCGTGGTGAATAAGATGAATGCCAAGTCCGCCGGGTTGGATCAATTCAAGGGGACGTCCCTGCAGTTTCTCGGGATCGGCTTGCTCGCCAAAATCGCGCAGTCGGAAAACGACCCCATCATCGAATCGCTCGCATACGAGACGCATCAGTTGATCGGCTCGATGTCCGTACGCATACCGAATCACATTCGTGCAAGCCTCATCGAGGCCGAGAATCATGAGGTCTTTATCCGTGTCCGGGAAGTCAGCGCCGTGGAGAAATTTCCGCACGAAGTCACGTACGAGGCAGAGATTTCCGGGATGGCTGGCGAACTCAATTTCGCGTCTCATTGGCAACCGAAGACCAGCAGTGTCAAATCATCGTGCGGGTCGGTTTCGCCTCGATGTTGTAGCTCACCTTGTACCAGCACGTCAACGACCTGCTGTGCGTTCGCGAATGGCCGTGAGAGCATGCCAGAGATGCCAGACTCGAGCAGCGGCTGGCGGGAAGCATTGAAGGATTCGCTCAAGCCGTCCGTATACGTCACGACCCAGTCATTTGCTTCGAGCGAGATGACGCGGGATCGCATCGTGCGATCTGGCACTACACCGAGCGGCGGACCGCCCGGTAGCGGGATGGATTCGACTTGGCCGGAATGGCGCACGAGCAGCGGCTCGCTATGACCGCAGCTGGCGATTTCGAGTTCCCGCTGTTTTGGATCGATGCGGCCGAGCATCGCCGTGATGAACATTCCACGAATTGTAGTGCCGCAAAGCATATCGTTCCACCGGCTCAAGGCGATCGCTGGCGAAATGGTTGGTTCTAGGATGAGACGGAGCGTGCTCAAGGCCTGGGCCATCAATAAAGCTGCCGGCATGCCTTTTCCGGAGACATCTCCGATGACAAAAAAGTAGCGTTCGCCCATGTCCATCACGTCGTAGAAGTCGCCGCCGACGTGACGGGCGGGGCGATAGTGGGCGGCAAAGCTGAGCCCCGGCTGGTGCGGGAGATCCTGGGGGAGAAAACTGTTTTGAATGTCACGGGCGAATGCGAACTCCTGCTGAAGACGCTTTTGCTCCTGCTGGCGTTCGATCGCGCGCAATTTTTCTATCGCGGTGGCGACGAGGTTTCCGTAAGCCTCGAAGACAGCCAGGTCCGACGTATCGAAAGCGTCGCGTCCGATAGGATTGAGCACCTGAAGTACTCCAACCTCCCGAGAATTTCGGAGCAATGGAACACAGAGCACGGACCTGGTGCGAAAGCCGGTCTGCTTGTCGGCCTCGCGATAGAAACGAGGATCTGCGTACGCGTCGGGAACGAGGAGCGATCGGCTATTCTCTAAAACCCAACCCGCGATGCCACGACCGCGCGGAACGACAATACGCTGAGAGGGCGACTCGGCGTTCGTGGCCACGGCGAGCTCGAGATTGCCGTCGGCGTTGGCGAGGAAAAGCGAGGCAGCTTCTGCATTCATGACGCGACGGGCAACGTCGAGCACGGCGGCGAGGAGTTCGCCGGACTCCATGATTCCGTTGATGAGCGAGCTGACCTCGACGAGTCCCTTGTACAGCTCGAGTTGATGTTGAAGGCGGACGATATCAGCCGGCATCAGAATGAGGTGCCGATGCGAGGACACGCTGTCATTGGCGTGGAGAAGGTCGATCGGTGCGGCTGGGCGCCCGGAAACATAGTCGCACTATGCCCTTACCGCGGCGCGGGCACAAGAGCAGTCGTCCAAGTCGAGGATTGAAAATGTGGAAACGTCCGTGACAAATCGAGCCCGTCATGAAGCGCATCCTCCCTTCACTTTTTCTCCCCATGGCTCTATTTGCCGCAGAGCCGCTGCCTCCATTTGAGATGTCCATCGAACGTCTCGACCCCGCACTCGATGCCCTGATCGCACCGGACGCCAAGGTCGAGAAGCTGGCGGAAGGTTTCGTCTGGTCCGAAGGCCCGACTTGGTATCAGGGCTCGGTCGTCTTTTCGGATGTGCCCGAAAACATTGCCTACCAATGGAAGGCGGGCGCGACGAAGGCGGAAATCTTTCTCAAACCGAGCGGCATGACCACGCCGACGGCTGGTTTTCGCGAGCAAGGCTCGAATGGGCTTAACGTCGATTCGAAAGGCAATCTGCTCATTTGCCAGCACGGCGATCGACGGATCGCCCGATACGTAAATGGTAAATTCGAAACGATTGCCGACAAATACGAAGGCAAGAAATTCAATAGCCCGAACGATCTCGCCCTGCGCGGTAACGGAGACATCTACTTTACCGACCCGCCGTACGGGTTGGATAAACTCAATGATTCGCCGTTGAAGGAATTGAAGTGGAACGGTGTCTATCGCGTTACGCCGGGCGGCGAGGTGACGTTGATCGTGAAAGATATCAGCTTCCCAAATGGCATCGGTTTTTCACCGGACGAGAAGACGCTCTATGTCGCGGTAAGTGACGGCAGGGCGCCGCGCGTGATGGCTTATCCGGTGAAGGAAGATGGCACGGTGGGGGAAGGAAAAGTGTTCTTCGACGCCGCACCGCTGCGCGACAAGAAGTTGAAGGGCTCCTGCGATGGATTAAAAGTCGATGAGAAGGGCAACGTCTTTGCGACGGGGCCTGGCGGAGTGCTGATCATCTCGCCGGCAGGCAGGCATCTGGGAACGGTACTAACTAATCAAGCCACGGGAAATTGCACATTTGGCGGTTCCGACAATTCCGACCTTTATATCACAGCGGACATGTTCCTCGTTCGGGTGAAGACCAAGACGCGAGGGCACGTACCGAAGCGTTAGCCACATAGGCGCGAAGGGCGCGAGTTGGATGTCGCATCGCCGTAGTGCCTTGCCCTTTACTCCCTACTTCCCTGAGAAAACCTGTCGGATGACTTCCTCGATCGGGGGATCGGTGACACTGATGTCATGGACCCGGCAGGAGCCGAGGACCTCGCGGGCGACCTCCGTGACGCGGGCGCGGGGGACGCGCAGCTTCACGCTGCGTGCGTCGCGTTCCACGATTTCGCCGGCTCCGGCGAAATCGCATTCCGGAATTTCGCTGAACGTCAGGCCGATGATCTTATGAGTCGCGAATCGGTCAACGATATCGCTCAACGGGCCGTCGAAGAAGATCCGCCCATGGTCGATGATAATCACGCGGCGGCAGAGCGCTTCGATATCTTCCATGTAGTGGGAAGTAAGCATCGTGACAATGCGATGCTCGCGATTGTAGGAGCGGAGGAAATCGCGCACCTTCTGCTGGCTTGTGACATCCAGACCGATTGTCGGTTCGTCGAGGAAAAGGACACGCGGGCCGTGCAGTAGCGCACTGATGAGTTCCATCTTCATGCGCTCACCCAGGGATAATTCGCGAACTGCGACGTCCAGCTTGTCCTTCACATCAAGCAGCGAGGACAGCCCCTCCACGATGTCGGAGTATTGCTTTGCGGAGATCCCGTAGATGGCGCGATTGAGCTCCAGGGATTCACGAGCGGGCAGGTCCCACCAAAGTGCATTCTTCTGTCCCATGAGCAGGGAAATCTGGCGCTTCATCGCGTCCTTTCGATGCCACGGCGTAAAGCCTAACACCGTGGCCTCGCCGCTCGTTGGATTGAGCAGACCGCTCAACATTTTGAGGACGGTCGTTTTGCCGGCGCCGTTCGGCCCGAGGAAGCCGACCAGTTCGCCCTCCTCAATAGAGAAGCTGACGCCATCCACCGCCCGCACCTCTTCATACTCGCGTTTGAACAGTCCACTTACGGCGCCCGCGATTCCGGGCCTCTTCTTGTAAGTCCGATAGACCTTGGTGAGCTGGCGAGTTTCGATGGCAGGCATCTCGAATTTTCAGGCAGAAGGCTGGTCCCCGACCGCTACGAGCGGGCCTAAATGCCGGGGTTGGCGGCGCAGGATGTTCGCATCCAGCCACGCACGCTGACGCGAAAGAACCTCACGTAGATAGGTTCTTGGAGCGGAGACTATCGGTACTTCCGGTGCATTGTAACCGATTGCATCGACGCCATATGCGCGGGCGAGATAGATTGCTCGCTCGTTGTGAAAGCGCTGGGAGACGATGATTAATGAATCCTGGGCGAATACAGCCTTCGCGCGAACGACAGAGTCGAGCGTGGTGAGCCCCGCGTAATCGCAGATTATTTTCGCTGCCGGCACACCCCGCGCCAAGAGCGCACTTTTCATCTCCGTGGGTTCGTCGTAGGTGCGCAATCGATTATCGCCGCTGACCAGAAGATAATCGACTTTTCCGGATTGGAATAACTCCGCGGCTGCGTCCATGCGATGGATGAAGAACCAATTCTGAGCACCGTTGCCGAGCCGCGGCGAGCATCCCAGCACGAGCCCGACTTTTCTCGCAGGCAACTGATCCGCGGTGTCCAAGGCCAGGCTTGAGCAGAGCGAGACGCGCCACCACGAGAGTCCGAGCAATGCGATCCCGAGGGAGACCACAGCGAACACACATCCTAGCACGGTGCGAAGGCGCGGGCGTCGCATGCGAATGCGATCACGACTGGCCGATGAAGCTGACCAGGTCACGCCGCAATTTTTCGGCGTCGGGTTGATACAGGTACATCATGTGGCCGGACTCATAGTACTCCACACGGATATTGCCCCGCAGGCTCTCCGGGATGCGCAACTGACCAAGACTGTACAGAGCCGAGTCCGGGGGAACGGCGAGGTCTCGCCACGCGAGGCAGAGCAATACACGCATCTTTGGGTTGTTCTTCATCGCGTCGGCGAGCCGGTCTTCCATGTTTACATAGCGTCCGCCGTACTTGGAGTAACTCCAATTGACGCCGCCGAGAATGCGGTAGGGCAAATCCCACTCGTAGCCGAGTTCGCCGCGAATGCTGGCATTCACCGCTGCCGAGAATGGGCCGTACACATTCGTGTAGCTCGGATCGAATTCCGGCCCGGCTTCGATGCGGTCGGAATCCTCGGCCACCACGCGACCGTCAAAGCGACCGATGATCTTCCCTTCCTTTCGGAGCAAGTTTTCGAAGAACAGAGCTGAACTAATTCGAAGATTAGCGCGGTCGATCAAGTCGGCATCGAGTCCCGTGAAGCGTACGAGTTGAGCAATCGTTTTCGTTCTCTGATCAGCCGGGAGCGTATTGCCCTTGATCAAAGCCGTGGCATACTCGCCTTGGGCGAATGCGCGCGAGTCAGTGATCGCCTTCTCGCGGTTAGCCTGGAGGTCAGCGGGCAGCTTTTTGTGATAATGTGCGGTCGCGGTGTACGCGGGCAGAAAATTGATGAGTCCCAGGGTGCCTCCCCAGAGCGCCTCGAAGTTAAGGACGCCGGAGACGCTAATGACGCCGTCGATATAAAGGCCATGGCGGTCCTGGAGGTACTGGGCGAGGCCGGAGGCGCGGATGCCGCCATAGCTTTCGCCGCAAAGATACTTCGGCGACGCCCACCTTTGCTCGCGGGTGGTGAAGAGCCGAATGAATTCGCCGACGCTCTCCACGTCTTCATCGACGCCCCAGAATTGCTCCGGCTTCTCGCCCTTCGCGGCCCGGCTGGCACCAGTGCCGACGGGATCGATGAACACAAGGTCGGTGACATCAAGAATGGAGTTCGCATTAGGAACCACCGCGCCACGCACTGCCGGGGCGAGGCCGTCGGGTGAAAGTTCCACTTTCTTGGGGCCAAGGCCTCCGAAGTGCAGCCAGACCGCTGCTGATCCGGGGCCGCCATTGAAACAATAGGTTATCGGTCGCTTGCCGGTCGCGTCGTTTGCCAGCGGCTTCCCGTCGCCATTCGTGGCTGCGTAATAAACAAAGAACACGTTGGCCCGTTCTCCGGAGCCGTCTTCTTTAAGCAGCGGCATCGTCCCCGTCTTGGCGACGTACTTAATTTCCTTTCCGGCGATCGTGACGCTGCCGCGCGATTCCTTCGGCTTCTCCTCCTTTTCCTTCTTCTTGTCGTCCGGTTTACCATCCTCCTTCTTTTCGGGGGGCTTGGCGTCCTTGGATTCTTCGGCCTTTTCCTGGGCGCATGTGAATAGCGGTGCGACCACGGCCAGAGCGGCGGCGAGCGAATGGGCGAGGGTTCTCATTTCGCGAGGCAGGTCTCGATTTCCGTGCGGAGCTTCTCTTCATCCAGTCCCTTGCCGATGAATACGACCTGGCTGGATCG
>JGI10216J12902_102827909_pt1 | contig 15873 bp, 13 predicted proteins | sample KanNatreferecore_FD_12902 | JGI IMG/M metagenome (IMG submission 12902)
ACGCTTGCGGTCAGCATCCCGACATTTATCGTCGGGACCTTTAAACTTTTAAACCTTTTAAATCTGGATCTCTCAATCCCTCGTATTTACTCCATCATTACATCCTGCCCGGCGATAACAGCAGTGCCCAGTCACCAGTAATCATTTAAATAATATAAAATGGAAACCTTAGCAACGGTCAAAAAAGACCAGCACATCTCGGTTGTGCAAACAGCCTTCAAAGATTTCTTAAATGGCAACATCCCTGGTATCATCGAAGCCTGTACTGACGATATCGTATGGGCTTCCTATGCGAACCCGGGCATTCCTTTTGGTACCAGTTTCAGGGGTAAAAAAGGGGTGGAGGAATTCTTTAATACATTGGCAGGAAGTGTCGATTACAAAGAATTTCAACCGAAGGAATATTTCGCCGATAAGGACCATGTTTTTGTAAAAGGCTATCATGAGGCAACCGTGCGATCTACCGGCAAAACATTCGGTCATGATTTCCTGATGGAATTCAGCTTGCAGGACGGAAAAATAGCTTCTTTTTTCGCTTTTGTGGATACCCGCGATCAAGCTCAGGCATTTAGCAGTTAAATGCTGGTGTTCCGGGTGAATCAATAGAACCGGATATCTGGTTTTGTCAGGGATTGGACTTTGTTCCTGGTGACTTTCATACTAATTTTAAAATTAAGGATTACCTTGTCCGCCGCTTTCTTATCCTGTTGTAAAGCTTATGCCCTAATGAAACGGAATTTATTTTTAACTCCAAAACAAACAATCATGAAAAAGATCTTTATGATCATGACCGTTTCGCTATTGGCGCTGAGCGCCTGCAACAGCGAAAAGAAAGAAGAAAAGGAAGACAAGGACAAAATGACGAACAGTACCGGTGAAAGCCAGGAGGAAAAGAATAAAGCAACTGCGCTTGCCAGTGTGAATGCAATGATTGCCGGCGATATCGATGCCGTCCTGAAAGATGTGGCGGCAGATGGTATCGACTATGGCGATGGAAGCATGCCGCCTACAAAAGGGATAGATAGCCTCAAGGCCAGTCTGAAAGCATGGCGCGGAGCTATGTCTGAATATAAAGCAGAAAACCTATGGGCACTGGCGGATGGGGATAAAGTGGTCGTATTTGGTGATTGGAGCGGTACCTTCAAAGATGATTTCATGGGTATGAAAACTGCCGGAAAATCATTTAAAATCAAAGATATTGATATTTTTAAATTCAATAGCGAAGGAAAAATGACCGAACACCATAACATACAATCATCATGTGCTATGTTATCCCAAATGGGGATAGCACCACCAAAATAGCCCGATCAATGGGTCTTTAGTTTCACCTGACCGGTCTTATCAACCGTGATCTTATTTTCAGCCTGGAGAAATTCGATTACTTTCCAGGCTTTTTCTTTTTTCGTACTGCTCAGTTTTAGCAGGAGTTCTCTTGTATTAAGGGATTCATATTTCACCATGTTGATGATGCGGTGATGCAGTGTATCAAATTCTTCACGGCTGAGGGTAACTGCTTTTTGCCGCAGGCAGTTATCACATATTCCGCAGGCCCTGACAGCGGTGTCGCCAAAATATGAACCAATGATCCGGCCCCGGCATTCAGCTGTTTCCTGTACATAACGCTGCATTTGTTTCATTCTTTCCCTGAACTGTTCTTTGCGCTTATCATAAGCCTCCTGGTTGATCGTGATATCTTCTGCACGCACCCGGCTCCGAAGGAGTAACAATTGGGGAGAGTCTTTTTGTGGGTGATATTCGATCACGCCAGCCAGGTGAAGCTGGTGCAGTTGTTTTTTTACTTCAGCCATTTCTGTCCTGATCAATCCTGCGATCACTCTTTCAGAAACGGGAACGACCCAGTCAAAGATCCCTTCATACGACCTTAGCAGGGTTTTGATCAGCGGCTCCAGTTGTGGATATGCTGTTTCAAATGAGTACAGCGAGTCTTTATTTGTGGTAAACCTCACGGAGGAAGGAAGGAAGACCTGTTCATTAAATGCCAGCCAGCCTTCCTGTTCAAGTGCCTTGAGCGAGTAAAGAGCTGTATAACCGTTGAATTTGAATTTTCTTAAAAAATCGGTTAGATCAAAATCATAATACTGGCCTTCCCCATCGCCGGCAGGTATCTGTAAAAAGTTGGCTACAGCCTGGTAAATATTCCTGATCTCGGTGATATCGGGAAAACGGGTGGACGCCAGTTCTCCAAGTCCTTTATTATCCCGTTCATCGTATAGCAATACCGCATAAGCGGTTTTATTATCACGGCCGGCACGGCCGGCTTCCTGGTAGTAGTTTTCAAGGCAATCTGGCGTATCCGCATGGATCACTACGCGTACATCGGGTTTATCGATACCCATTCCGAAGGCATTTGTACAGACAATGATCCTTGTTTTATTATTGATCCAGTTTTCCTGTTTGATGTTGCGTTCTTCGTTTGTGAGCCCGGCATGATAATGATCGGCTGAAATTTGCTGCAATTGTAACAATTCACTGATCTCCCTGCTTCGCCGCCGGCTCCTGCAATAAATGATACCTGGCCCCTGTACTTTTGTAAGCACCTCCTTGATCTTATGGATCTTTGAATCAACTTTGAATACACTATAAGAAAGATTCGGTCGTTCAAAAGATTGCCTGAAAACTTTCCAGTTAATAAATGAATCTTCGATATTATGTGTCTTCGTAAATCCTGCTTTCGGAACTTGGGAAGACTTTAACCTCTCGCAAATATCCTTTTGAACCGACGGAGTGGCTGAAGCTGTGAGCGCCAGTACAGGTATGCCTGGTAATTCCTCCCGCAGGGCGGCGATCTTCAAATACGATGGACGGAAATCATAACCCCATTGTGAAATACAATGTGCTTCATCCACTGCAATCAGGTTAACACCCAGGCCCGGCAGGAATTCTTTGAATAATGATGTTTCCAGTCGTTCAGGTGATACATAAAGGAATTTGCAATTACTCTCACCCGCCGTTTTCATTGTGTTTATCAATTCTTTCCGGCTCATACCCGAATAAATAGAAAATGCTGTGATATTTTTCCTGCGCAGGCTTTCAACCTGGTCTTTCATCAGTGCAATCAGTGGAGAGATCACAAGACATAATCCTTCCTTCATTAGTCCCGGTACCTGGTAGCATAGTGATTTGCCGCCACCGGTCGGCATCAGGGCGAGCGTATCAATATTGTTCAGGACAGATTCAATGATTTCCTGTTGTAATGGACGGAACTCGTCAAATCCCCAGAACTGCCGGAGGAGATCGTGAGGCGTGATATGTGAATCGTGAGACGTGAATCGTGAGTCGTGAGTGTTTTCGGACATAGAAGGATTATTAGGACCTGAACCGGCATTGAAGTTAGGAAAAGAAGGCTATTTGTTCCTGATAACCTGATTTAGGGAAAAAACCATTTATTACTGATGAAAACAGTTCTTTTTATGATGAAAACACATTTGGTGGGATTTGCCCGGTAGCTAACTTAATGTAAGAAAAGGAACACAAAGAACACGAAGAAAACACGAAGGACACAAAACTGGTAGTAAACTACACCATGAATGAGGAACATATCATTAAAATAATACGGGATGAGGCATTTCATATCCACAAAACTATTGGTCCGGGTATGTTGGAAAATGTCTACAAAACTTGTCTTGCTTATCGGCTGCGTAAAAGAGGATTATTTGTAGAAATGGAAAAGCCTGTCCCTGTTATTTTTGAAGAAGTAAGGATGGATTGCGGTTATAGAACCGACCTGGTGATCGAACAAAAAGTAGTCGTCGAAACAAAAAGCATTGAAGCTATTGCACAAATAGAAATAGCTCAGGTATTGACTCAACTCAGGTTTCTAAATTTAAGACATGGCCTGGTACTTAATTTTAAAACTGTCTATTTAAAGAACGGTATCCGGCGAGTACTTAATGGATTCGGGTAATCTTCATTTAAAATAAACCTTACGTGCTCGTCGTGACTTCTTCGTGTCCTTTGTGTTCCAAAACCCCTTTTAAATTTTAGGAGTACTCGATTTCACGCCTCACTATTCACGACCTAAACAACCTTTTTCACAAACAATCTCCCTGAATTAATCGCCAGCACCACATCACTCAAACCCATCACAAGCGCCCCGAATGTGGGAGTCAGGAATCCCAATGCCGCCACAGGGATAGCCACTATATTATATGCAAAAGCCCAGAACAGGTTTTGCTTTATAGTAATGTAAGTGTGTTTCCCTAGTCCTAATGCCATTGGTAATTTATTTAATCCCTGGTTCATGAGTACTACCTGTGCGGATTGCATGGCAATCTGCGAGGCATCGCTCATGGAAATGCCGATCGTGGCTTTTGCAAGCGCGGGAGCATCATTGATTCCATCGCCTACCATTGCCGTTGGGGCAGCTGCCGTGAGAGTAGCGATCTTTTCTAATTTTTGTTCAGGTGTTTGCTCGGCGATCACTTCATCAATTCCAAGCTGCTCTCCCAGTGCTTTCGTGTTTTCCCAACGGTCACCGCTCAAAAGAATAGTCTTGATCCCCTTACCGTGCAGGTAATTTATCACCGATTTTGATTCGGGTCTCAGTTCATCGGCAACATCGATCCAACCAAGTAGCTGATCATTCCTCGTGATATATATATTATGAGAGCCGTTAGTTGTTAATTTCTCCGCTGATTTATAAGACCCGGCCTGGTAAGTGTTTCCTTCACTATCTATCGCTTTCATGCCCAGGCCTTTTATCTCTTCAATTTTTTTCCAGTTGATCTCATCCCTGGTTTTCCATTCATTTATTATTGGTTTGGCGATAGGATGGCCCGAATATTTTTCCAGGGAATATGCGATTCTCTTAAATTCCTCTTCTTTTAAATAGCCATTTGCTAATTGCCAATTGCCTATTGCAAATTTCCCGGTTGTAAGTGTGCCTGTCTTATCAAACACTACTTGCTTGATATCCTTGAATAACTCAAGGCTCGTTGCATTCCGGAATAGAATACCTGACTTAGCGGCACGGCCCAAACCGACAGCTATTGCAGCGGGTGTAGCAAGACCCATGGCACAGGGACAGGCAATTACCAGGACGGCGATACTACGCATAAGGGAAGGAGTGAAGCTTCCAAGCGAGATCCAGTTAATGAACAGGGTAATAACTGCAATTACTAGAACTACAGGAACAAATATGGCACTGATCTTATCGGCTAATTGTTGCACCGGCGGTTTTTCTCCCTGCGCCTGCCTTACCATATTGATAATACCTGATAGCACTGTGTCATCCCCCACAGCCGTTACCTGTGCCTTTACTGTTCCATCACTCACAAGACTTCCCCCGATCAGTTTGTCTTTTGCTTTTTTATAGACCGGAAGACTTTCCCCTGTTATGATTGCTTCATTCACCTCAACCTCACCCCACAGGATCTTGCAATCGATCGGCACCTGCTCCCCGTTTTTGATCAGGACCAGGTCGCCAACATGCAGCTTCGTATTTTCAACAACGTAGATATGTTCTTTGTGTTCATCATCGAATGCGATCATATTCGCCATAACTTTTTGCGACCTGGCGAGTTTATTAAGCGCACGCTGGGTAGAAGCAATCGATGCATCTTCTAAATAATTTCCCAGGAAAACCAGGGTGATGATCGTTGCTGATGTCTCATAAAATAAATATTGGTCAGCTTGTCCCGACAGCGTACCATATAGACTATACACGAAAGCAGCGGTAGCCCCCACGGCGATCAGCACATTCATATTAGGCATCCCATTACGAATACTTTTCCAGGCGCTTTTGCCGAAAAAATCCATACCGACGAGGTACACTGGAATGGTTAACGATAGTTGTACCCAGGGGTTAATCAGCCAGTGGATGTGGAGACCCGGGATCATATGCAACATCAGCAGGAGAGTGAACGGGAGACAAAAAAGAAAACGCCTGAGGGGGGTCGAAAGTAGATCCCGGCTGACATTATGATCATGCTGAGATACGGAATGTGCTGCTTCACCATTCAATACCGTATAACCAAGATCATGAATTCCCTTCGTTATTTTTTCTTTCGGAATTTCTTCAAGCGCATCAAATACCACATCCCCGGTGGCAAAATTCACCCGCACATTCTTCATACCTTGTTTTTCCAGGTATTTGTGAATGTTGATCGCACAGGTGGTGCAATCCATTCCCTCTACTTTCCATTGTATTTTTTCCATAGCCTTTACTGGATCACAAAGGGCTTACGAAATACAAAGAACACGACGTCCTGCCCTTCGTGTATTTCTTGTGTACTTTATGTTCCATACTGCAAATTTACCGTAAGGAAAACAGCCCTTCTTAAGTTCGGAGGAATATCTTGGCAACGTGGTTGCTATTCCTGTTAAATTTGTGAAATGGAGTTTAGTTTTTCATTGAAACAGGTTCATGAAATTGCAACAAGGTTTTGGAATGAGCTTGAAAATACAACCCGGCCTGGCGCTCCGGGGTCGGGTGTGTTTGCTTTTCACGGTGCGATGGGGGTTGGGAAAACAACATTTATTCATGCCTTATGTGATGTGAAACAAGTAAAGGATGTTGTAGGGAGTCCTACCTTTTCGATCATCAATGAATATGCATATGAAGATAATGGGGTGGAAAAAATGATCTACCATATAGATTTGTACCGGCTTAAGAATGAAGAAGAAGCTATAAGAGCCGGGGTTGAGGAATGCCTTTATAGTGACCATACCTGCATGGTAGAATGGCCTGAAAAAGCTCCCGGAATTTTACCGGACAATACGATTCATGTTTATATAGAACTGGTTGATAGTGAAACAAGGCGACTTAAAATCGGCAATAAATAACTACATTTGAATACCCTTTAATCTCAATTACTTTTACCAGTAACCGGCAACCAGTAACCCACTTCCGCAAAAGCTTCGGTGGGTAAAACCAGCATCCAGTACATGAGTCAGCAAAAACCCAAAATAAGCACTTCATTCAGCTACGAAACTCTCGAGGAAACACTGGATATAAAACCAAAGGCTGAAGGCATGACGATCGGCATCCCAAAAGAGATCGCTTTCCAGGAAAACCGCATTGCATTAACGCCGGATGCTGTCAGCGTAATGGTCAGCAACGGTCATAAGATCATGATCGAACATAATGCAGGTGAAGCTTCCCATTTCCGGGATAAAGATTACAGCGAAGCCGGTGCAAAGATAGTATATGACCGTGCCGAAGTTTTCAAAGCCCCGATCCTGGTAAAGAGCGCACCAGTAATCGAAGAAGACCTTCCATTATTACAGCTCCACCAGGTGATCATATCCCCGATCCATCTCTCGGTATTGAAAGTTGACATTCTGGAAAAAATGATGGAAAAAAGGATAACGGCTATTTCGTTTGAAAATTTAAAGGACGACAGTGATTCATATCCCATTGTACGGAGCATGAGCGAGATTGCCGGGAGCGCAGTAATGCTTATCGCTGCACAGTATTTAGGTTCCGCCAATCATGGAAAAGGCGTATTGCTGGGAGGGATATCCGGGATTGCCCCTACCAAAGTCATTATTATCGGCGCCGGCATTGTGGGTGAATATGCCGCGAGAGCTGCCCTGGCACTGGGTGCTTCGGTGAAAGTGTTTGATAATAACGTATACCGGCTGAAAAGACTACAGAACAATATTGGACATCGCTTATGGACCTCCGTTATAGAACCAAGGATGCTGTCCAAACAATTAAAGACATGTGAAGTGGCTGTGGGGGCACTCGGTTCTGAAACAGGTCGTACACCCATGGTGGTCACAGAAGAAATGGTCAGTAATATGCGGCCGGGTTCGGTGATCATTGATGTAAGCATTGACCGCGGTGGTTGTTTTGAAACCTCCGAGATCACTTCGCACGAACATCCCATCTTTATGAAATACGGGGTGATCCATTATTGTGTGCCTAATATTCCTTCCGGTTTTTCCCGCACCGCATCCCAGGCCATCAGCAATGTGCTGATGCCATTATTACTGGAAGCGGGGGATGATGGCGGATTTGAAAACCTTGTCTGGCACCAGGTGCATTTACGCAGCGGGATCTACATGTTCAAGGGTTCGCTTACCAATTTTTACCTGAGCGAACGTTTCGGATTGAAGTATACCGATCTCAATTTATTGATCGCAAGCCAGCGATAATATATGCCACGAATTTTTCCTGCTTTCCTGGAACGCTTCCGACGGATTACTTCTGCAGGAAATTATATCCCCGAGATCGATGGCCTCAGGTTTGTTTCAATCTTTTGGGTGGTGGTCTTGCTGCATGGCATGAACCTGGTAAATCAAAAGATCTTTGCCGGCAGTATGATCCGGGAAACTTACTGGTTATCCGTATTTCTCGAAGGCGGGTATGGCGTGTCCCTTTTCATGGTCATCAGTGGTTTTATACTCACGCTGCCATTTATTAAAGCAAGGTTACACAATGGGCCAAGAGTTTCACTGAAAAAATATTACCTGCGACGGCTCACCCGCCTCGAACCTCCTTACCTGGCTGCGCTGACCATCGCTTTTATTTTATTAGTTGTAGTGTTACGCAGGTATAGTTTTTCAGAACTGTTGCCGCATTATGGTGCTTCAGCCATATACCTGCATAATATTGTGTACGGGGAGAATTCACTCGTGCTCGCGATCGCCTGGTCACTCGAGATTGAAGTGCAGTTCTATCTTCTCGCGCCTTTTCTTTCCTTTATCTTCCTTTTAAAAGATCATTTGCTGAGACGGTCGATATTTGCGGCGACCATTTTACTTTCAGGGATTTATGCCTATTATCAATTCTGGAATGTACCGGTTATCCTGCCAAATTTTATTTGTTATTTCCTGGCGGGAATGCTGCTGGCGGACTTATACTGCCATCCTCCTTCTTTTGCTATAAATGAAAAACTGGGTTTTATTACTGGCCTGGTCATACTGGCAGGACTTCCCTTTCTTATTTCAATACACTCGGTTTATTTATTCATGATCAAAGTGGTCCTGATCTTTGTCTTCTTTTATCTCGTGATCATGAATAAGCGTTTAAAAAAACTAATGAGCGGACAAGTTATAACGATCATAGGAGGTATGTGTTATTCCATTTATCTTTTACATTTTATGATCATGTCGGCTGTTTCAGAAGTACTCCGGCATTTACCTGTAAGTGGGGGAGCCTGGGTTTTTATAGGCTGCCTGCTTATTCTTATACTTGCGGTACTGGTGATCAGCGCGGTGTTTTACAAACTCATCGAGCAACCCTGCATGCGGAAGGATTGGTATAAGCGGGTTTTTAAAAAATCGTCTGGCTGAACTGGTTTGACTAAATAGTAGAATACTGCCGCATGGGTAATGGCACGATCAATCTTGTTGTCGGGACAACCAAAATACTCTATAAAAATCATTTTAGGCTAATTCGCTAATGTCTTTACGAATTAAGAAACCATAAACCAAACCATAAACTCTTCATATTAGACCTTACCCGGATCATTTGTAATCCATAATATTGATCTTTTGGCTGCAAAAACGATACTCCACTTCATCATTACTGCTCACTACCACCAGCCGGTGCCTGCAATGATCCGATATCAAACGATTATACAACGCGATACCTTCGAGGTCCAGGTTGGTACAGGGCTCATCCAGTAGTACAATAGGAGTATCTGAAAAGATGCATTGCGCCAGTTTCACCCGTTGCTTCATACCGGAAGAATAGTAACGGATCTGTTTATGCACCGCGTTTTGCAATCCTATGGTAGTGATGATTTGGTCGATGGTAATGCCGGTCAGGAAAGGTTTGAACCCGTTATGGAAATCCAGGAACTCTTTCACGGTCATCTCCTCTATAGTTTCAAGATAAGGTGCACAAATAGATACCTGCTGGTAAATTACTTCTGTTGCCAATTGCTCCTGAGCTCCGGTCGAAGGATTGCCTGATGAATATTGCAATTCGCCTTCATTGATCATTATGCTCCCACTCAATACCTGCAATAATGTGCTTTTTCCCGACCCATTGGGTCCGACAATAGCATACGATTGTCCTGCCTCAAATTTGTAATTAAAATGACGGAATATCCAGTCGCGGTTAAATCGCTTGCCGGCATCAGATAGGGAGATCGTCATCGTTACTGCCTTTAGTGAAGCGTTTGATGATACCCCTGCCGCTCTCCCTTATAAAAGTTACGATCTCATCCCGCTCATCAGTCGCGGGCATTTCTTCTTCTATATATTCCACGGCCTGGCTGGTGTTCATTCCTTTATTATATAATACACGGAAAATATCCAGGATATGATTGATACGCTCTATACTGAATCCCCTTCGCTTTAGCCCAATCGAATTTACACCGGCATAACTTAACGGTGTGCGTCCTGCTTTTATATAGGGCGGTACATCCTTACCAACCAGGGAACCACCACTTATAAATGAATGCTGTCCGATCTTTACAAACTGGTGTACGGCACACATGCCACCGATAATGGCCCAATCGCCAATCGTAACGTGGCCCGCCACCTGGGTATTATTGCTCATGATGCAATTATCGCCCACCAGGCAGTCGTGTGCAAAATGACAATAGGCCATGATCAGGCAATTCTTTCCGATCACGGTCTTATCCCTGTCCTTGGTACCGCGGTTTACAGTCACAAATTCACGGATCGTTGTGCCATCTCCAATATAAACATTAGAGTATTCTCCCTGGAACTTCAGGTCCTGGGGAATGGCAGCGATCACCGCGCCAGGGAATATCCTGCAGTTTTTGCCGATCCTCGCACCTTCCATGATAGTCACATTGGATCCGATCCAGGTGCCATCGCCAATCTCCACATCCTGGTGAATGACCGTGAACGGATCGATCTTTACATTGGTCGCCAGCCTTGCATTTGGATGAATGTATGTATGCGGGTGAATCATTTAGTTGGTTACAAAAAGCTCCCCCGGTTTAAACGGGGGAGTGCGCACAAAGGTAATTGTTACGCTCAAGAACCGAACTTTTTTTGACTATAGATTGTTAAATGTCAGGCATTCATATCGTTCGATACCATAGTACAAGGAAAATCAATGTGGTCAATGTAAATTTGCGCCTTCAATATGCACAATCCTCCCGACATATTAAGCCTGGCTTACCGGCAAACACCTATGCAGGACCAACTCGCATTACTGCAGGAAAAACAGCAGCAGATACCTGGTTCGGTCCAGTATTCTATCAAAAGATACCGGCGAAACCTTCAATGGAATATTGAAGATACGGGCATGATGGTCTATCATTATGAGCGCAATACACCCAAAGAAAATTACCTGGAACTCAGGTTCTGTTTCAGCGGGAATGTGTATTGTCGAAAAAAAGAGACCGAATGCGATATGTGCCAGTTCGGCGCCTCGAGTAGCTGCGTGGAAAGGGTGGAAAGCGTGGATGTGGTCAGTTTCCGGTTCTCGCCCCTCCAGCTTAGCCAGTTTGTGAAACCCCGGCGCGGGAATGATTCGCTGACCGACAGTATCCTTCACTTCAAACATGTTTCATCTTTCAGCAAGATCCTTCCCCTTTGTGGTAAGACAAGAATGGTATTGGAAGCAGTCCTTAATAATACCTATAGCGGGAGCCTGGAAAATATTTTCGTCAATGCGCAAACGCAGATGCTCCTGCTCTATACCCTGGACTGCATGCTGGGCGAGAAAGAGATCGACGTGGTGAATTGTAAGTTCCTGGCCAATGAAGCCGATCGTGAAAAGATCGTCAAGGCAAGGGAAATATTGCTGGAGCATATTGGTGAACCAATCACGATCCGCGAGTTGAGCCGGAAAGTGGCGATCAATGAATGCTATCTTAAAAAGGGATTCAAAGAATTATTTGGCACCACGGTTTTTGATTTTTATCAAAGCCAGCGAATGGAACATGCAAAATACCTTCTTTATGAAAAGGGATTGAGCGTTACCGAAGTTTCTCTCCTGCTCGGTTATTCCTCTATCTCGCACTTTTCTACGGCCTTCAAAAAACACACAGGGTTGAAGCCTTGTGAATTACTGAGGTAGTATCTGTTTTTCATTTGAGGATACGTTTTAATTACCTATTGTTGGCTGAAATCACTATGATCGCAGGGGGAATGGAGCACAAAGAACATGACGTTCTGTCCTTCGTGGTTCGTAGTGTTCTTTGTGCTCAAAAAAAAATCTACCTTAGAAAGTTTTTTTTAATGCCGGATCGGTCAGTATGATAAAATCTCCTAATTGACTGAATTGATTCCAATCGGGATTTGCAAAACTGCTGTCGCTGAAGCAACTGATATTTAAAATCTTCAACTTGCTGTTCCTTTTCTGTAACTGGGTAATGATACCAAGCTTTTCATCACTATGGAAACGGCCTGCCATATGAAATATCTTTTCATCTTTGTGTTTCTTCCAATACCTGTAAATACTATAAGCCATGCCTGCATCCCAGAGACTCTGGCTGTAAAAGATCCTCGCGTTACCCGTACCCGGTGATCCGCCCCGCATAAAATCCATGAATTTTTCCCGGTACGCCCCCACAGCAGTGTCGTACGGAAGTGGAGGCAGGAATTTTTTTGATGCAGAAGGTAAACTATCCAGTGATTTCATTCCTTTCCTGCTTACCATGTTCACATACCTCCGGGGCGGATTAGCTGCAATGATCGCCAGCTGGTTTTGTTTGGCCCATTCCACTACTGGTTTATAATCTTTGTAATTGTTCCAGGCTCTTGCTTCTTTCATAAATCGTTCTTCACTGATATAACCTGACAGGTATTCATCCAGGACAAGCTGGCAATCCGTCTCAAACATTTCCATGCTCAGGGCAAGCCGGTTTCCGTATGTCTTGCTCAGCGCTTTGAATATTTCCGATTCTAGATAATGACCGGCGCTGTCGTTATGCTCTTCCCCAAAGAACAATGCATTCGCATCATTACAAGCAGCTACGATCTTGTCGATCGTGGTAAGTTGTTTTTCTTTTACATCATAAATCTTATAATGATTTTCCAGGCCTGCCTGTGAATAAGCATACTGGTAAATAAAAAAAATGCCAGCCAGTAGAAATATTTTCATGCTAATAGTCGTTGAAGCAGAACAAAGCTAAGAATTGCGGAACTGCCGGAAATAAGTATTTGCTTAGTTTTGCGATAGATGAAATTGATCAGTTATATTGCCGCATTTTACATGGTGGGCCTTTCAGCTGCCCCCTGCTGCGCTTTTGATGACTGCCCCGACGATAAAACGGAACAATCGGCAAGTCATGAGAAAGGGGATGAAGATTGCGGCAATTGTTCGCCTTTTTTCAGCTGTGAAGGTTGTGCTACGGCTACAGTAATTTACCAGCCGGCAGATTTTGATTTTTTCCCGCTGGCATTATCTCCCGTTTATTCCATATATATACAATCGTCACTTTCCCGGATGACGGACGACTTCTGGCAACCACCTAAAACAGGTTGATGAGATACAGGTTTCAATTATTCATTAACCTAAAATTAATTCATGACTAAAATAGGATTATTGGTTGTGACCTTTTTATGGGTCATAGCAGGATTTGGGCAACAAAGCCTGAAAATAAAAGTGAAGCATGCTGATACAAAAGAACCTTTGCCAGGAGCTACAGTTAAATTATTTATTAATAAGGATAGCAGTATAGCTGTAGCGGATGGCACCGGTGTTGCTGTTTTTCGTGTTTTCAAAGCAGATCAATACAATTTCGTGATCACCCATATTGGTTTTTTAACCCTGCATGGATCTTTCCGGGCAAGTTCCGATGAGGATACCGAGCATGTACTCTTCCTCGAGCCGGAAGAAGAAGAGGAAGATGAAGTAGTGATCCAGTCGACGAGGAGTTCCCGGAGTATCCGTAATATTCCCACCCGCGTGGAATTCATTGCCGGGGAAGAATTGGATGAGAAAGCAAACATGAAACCAGGTGATATACGGATGGTATTAAATGAAAGTACGGGTATCATGACACAGCAAACATCAGCCACATCGGCTAATGCTTCTATTCGAATACAGGGGCTTGATGCACGATATACCCAGGTGTTGAAAGATGGGTTTCCTGTTTACGCAGGTTTTAGCAGCGGCCTTGGTTTATTGCAAACGCCGCCGCTGGACCTGAAACAATTTGAGGTTATCAAAGGGTCTGCCTCCACTTTGTATGGCGGCGGCGCGATCGCTGGTTTGGTAGACCTGGTTTCAAAAACACCCGGCGAAGAAAGAGAATTGAAGTTTCACCTTGATGCAACGACTGCAGGCGGATTGAATACGAGTGGTTTTTATGGCCAGCGATTTAAAAAAGCCGGCGTTACACTTTTTGCTTCACGAAACAGTAACGCGCCTTATGACCCTGCTGATATCGGGCTGACAGCTATTCCGAAATTTGAGCGACATACGGTAAATCCGAAGTTCTTTGCTTATTTCAATGAAAGAACAAACATGTATGTCGGGGTGAATTATACCAACGAGGATCGAATGGGTGGCGATATAGCATTTATTAAAGAAGAAAAGCCTGTGGGCTTTTTTGAAGAAAATGTAACGGAACGTGTCAGTACTCAATTCAGCTTTGAGCACCGGTTCGGCAACCATGATCACATCACGGTGAAGAATAGTTTTGGGTTTTTCCGTCGGGATATCACGGATCAGTCTTACAGGTTTATGGGAACACAACGAAGCTCATTTACAGAATTTACTTATGCATCGCATGGTGACCGGACAGAATGGATCGGAGGGATCAACCTGCTAACTGACCGGTTTGAACAGTCTACTGCACCGGGCCAGCTGAACTACGTGGAAAAAACTTTCGGCACATTTATTCAAAATACCTGGCGGGTAAACGAGAAATTTCACATAGAATCCGGTTTACGTGGCGATCTGGTAAAAGATTATGGTTTTGTAATGCTGCCAAGGATATCCATGCTCTTCAAATTCGCGCCAAAGCTTACCTCCCGGGTGGGCGGGGGGTTGGGTTACAAAACTCCCAACGTGTTTACAGAAGAAAGCGAACGCCTGCAATACCGGAATGTGCTGCCCGTAAATAAAGATGTCAATGAATTGGAAAGAAGCTATGGAGTCAACGCAGATATCAACTTTAAAACAAAAATTGCGGAAGGGGAGATTGATTTCAGTATCAACCATCTATTTTTTTACACCCGCATTCAGGATCCTTTACTGCTGCAACAGGAAGGAAGCAACTATCGTTTCAACACGATCAATGGGCATATCGACAGTAAAGGGATGGAGACCAATTTGCGGTTGGGGTATCACGATTTTAAATTATTCCTCGGTTATACGTTTACCAGGGTCTATTTGCACGAAGGGACCAGGAAATCATTGAATTTCCTGACACCGGAACACCGGCTCAATTCAGTGCTGTTGTATGAAGTTCATGAAAAATGGAAACTTGGACTTGAAGGTTATTATTTCAGCAGGCAACAATTAAGTGATGGAAGCACCGGCCGGCCGTACTGGATTACAGGCTTTATGGCTGAAAAACTCTGGGAAAAATTTTCAGTCTATATAAATTTTGAAAACTTCCTGGATACCAGGCAAACCAAATTCGATACTATTTATACCGGAACAATTGCCAATCCCGTATTCCGGGACATCTATGCCCCGCTGGATGGATTTGTCGTAAACGGGGGTATCAAGCTAAGGTTATAGAACATCGGTGACATAGATTAGACGGATGAGCCCAGATTTTTGCGTAAAAAAAACGTTCTGCGCTCATCCGTCTTTCCAGGCGAGTCTCCTCCATCGGTTTACATATATACCTGTAATAAAAAAAATCAGGAGTGACTCATCGGGAATCTATACCGGCGAGGACCTGTTCCCCTGAAAATACTCCCCCGCTTTTTATAGATTTGCTGAGTGCAAAAAACCATTGTCATATCATTATTATTATTGGCTGTTATCATTTCAGTGTCGTTTACAAGCAACGATTT
>JGI10216J12902_104803180_pt1 | contig 15862 bp, 9 predicted proteins | sample KanNatreferecore_FD_12902 | JGI IMG/M metagenome (IMG submission 12902)
TGACCAAGACTGTCAGCAGCGGCTGCCGAGCGGCCAGGAGTTTCCGATGAACAAGTCATTGACCAAGTCGCCTCGCCTGTCGATCGAGTCCCTGGAAGACCGCAGCGTCGCGTCAGTGTCTATGAACGAGTGGGGGGAAATTGTCATCGACTGCGGCGAGGGCAACGATGTTGTTCGGGTGGATTACGCGAGAGTAGAGGGCGAGAGTGAGCTCGCAATCCTAGTCTCCGAGAATCGTTCGAATACCTTGTGGACGGCCAACCAGGTGACCGGCTTCGTCTTCTTCGGGAAGGGCGGCAACGATACTTTCCGGAATCACACGGCCTTGACCGTCCCCTGCTACGCGGAAGGCGGGGAGGGCAACGACTGGATTCTCGCTGGACAAGGCGGTGACCACGTCATCGGTGGGAACGGCTCGGACACACTTATCGGCAATTTTGGCGACGACTTGCTGGAGGACCGGGGCACCGACTTCGCCATCAACTATCTGCACGGCGGCTACCAAACCAGCAACACCCCGGTCGTCGTTACCGGGAACGATACCCTGTACGGCGGCAACGGGACCGATCACCTGTACGGCGGTCGATACGGGATCAATACCTTGGCTGGGCTGGACGGGAACGATTTCCTGTATGGCGGTTGGAAGACCGACTATATGTTCGGCGGGGACGACAACGACAAAATGGAGGCCGGACCCGGCACCGACTGGAACTACATGGAGGGCGGGAGCGGGAACGACACTTTGAACGGGAGCAACGGGATCGACTACATGTATGGCCACGACGGTGCGGACAAACTGTTCGGCCGGGGCGGGAACGACGAACTGTACGATCACGGGACCGACTTCGCCGAAAACGATATGTGGGGCGGAATCGGGAACGACCTCATGTACGGCGGCAATAGCCACGACTACCTGTTTGGGGACGCCGGTAACGACACGATGGCAGGGCTTAGCGGCAACGACACCATGGTCGGTGGCATCGGGACGGACTACATGTTCGGCTACGATGGCCACGACTACTTGAACGCCGGCGGGGATTCGAGTTGGAACTACTTGGTGGGCGGAGAAGGGAACGACACGCTGATCGGGGGCAACGGGATCGACTACTTGATGGGCGAAAACGGGCAGGACCGCCTGTACGGGAAGGCCGGTAACGATGAGTTGTACGGCGGGATCGACGGCCTCCCCGACTACTTGAATGGCGGATGGGGCAACGACAAGTTCCAAAAGGATATGTTCTACGGGAAAAATGTCGATCACCCGGCCGACTTCTACCCTGGCTACGACTGGTACGAAGAACTGGGGTGGCTTGAGGGCCTATCGATTGAGCAATTGACGGAGGACGTGTAGCACGGCACTTCAGATCGTTGCGAACCTTACCTTGCGTTTCGCCTCGCACGGCTCAGGAGAGCCCTGCGAGGCGACTGCATTGATCAACGCACCGTTAAGCCTTGTCTGTGCATCGAGACAATATCGAAAAAAAGTGACTGACTGCTGACGTGTTTTGGACGCAGTCGTCGCCCGTAGGGGTAACGAGACAATCGAAGTCCGCAACCGTGCGAAAACGAACCCTGGAGCGAGTCATGTGGCGCAAACCAAACAAGAAGACGACGAACGCCTCGCGAGGCAGTGGTCAATTAGTACGCCGGGCGCACCTACGGCTGACGCCCCTAGAGGATCGCCTGGCCCCGGCCATTTTGTACGTGACGACCACGGACGATGTGGTGGATGCGAACGACAGCAGGCGGTCACTCCGCGAGGCAATCACGCAGGCGAACAACAATCCCGGCGCGGACGTGATCGTCCTGGCCGCGGGCGAATACAAGATCGCCATTGCCGGGGATGACCCTCTTAATGTCAAGGGCGATTTCGACATCAGAGATCCTCTCACCATCGTTGGCAAGGGTGCGGCCCTGACCAAAATCGATGGAGCCAACGTGGACCGCGTGTTCGAAGTTGTCGGCAATGCTGATGCGCCAATCAACGTGAACTTCCGCGGACTAACGATCACGGGCGGAGGACAGGTTCTCAATGGGGGCGGGATATTGGTGTGGGACGCCAACGTGAGCCTACGCGGCTGTGTCGTCACTAAGAACAATGTTCGTGGGTCTGGTGGTGGGATTGCCAGTCTTTTCCCCGACGCTAACAGCCTGACGATGATTGGGAGCACCGTCAGTTACAACGTGGCGGAAGGAGGCGACGGCGGCGGGATCTATCTGCCTGGCGCGAAGGTGACGGCATGGAGCAGTTTCATCGCAGGAAATAACGCCGAGGCTAGCGGCGGCGGGATCGTCGCAGCCACAGTGAACCTGACTTCCTGCAGGGTTAATTGGAATGTGTCCGCCGAATGGGGGGGCGGAATGACTGCGACGACTGTCACCCTAACCCGATGCGATGTAAGCGACAACGAGGCGCACGGCGCCGGGGGCGGAGTGCACGGTGGATTGGGGGGCATCACGCTTACGAACAGTAACGTGGCACGAAACGTGTCCAACGTCGACGGCGGTGGCGTTTTTGTTGTGGATGGCTCGCTTACTGCAGTCCGCAGCGTCCTGCGAGGAAACTATGCTGAGCATGACGGGGGCGGCATTTACACAGGGACAGCCACGTTAGCCGGATGCGTGGTCGATGGCAATGTCGCCTCCCGTTTCGGCGGAGGCATCTACGCGGGCCTGACTGGGACCCTGACCGGCTGCACTGTCAGCAACAACCTCGCCAGAGACGCCGGGGGCGGCATCTACGCCGGAGACGCAATCCTCTCGAACAGCACGGTCGTCGGCAACGGCGCCGAGACTTTCGGCGGTGGCATCCGCGCCGTTCACGTGAATCTGAGCAACTGTATCGTCAGTGGCAACTTCGCCAACCAACACCAAGGAGGGGGCATCTACGCCAGTGACACGGCCGATCTAATTAACAGCACCGTCCGCGGAAATTCGGCCGGCAGCGATGGGGGTGGCATCAGGGCCTTCAAGTCGACGACACTGACCAACAGTACCATCTGCGGCAACCGGGCTGAAGAATTCGGCGGTGGCGTGTACACCGACGAGGGTAACTTCATTAACGCCACCGTCGCCAAGAACGTCGCAGGATACGGCGGCGGCGTGGCGATTTGGCAGGGAAGCTTTTTAAACGTCACCATCGCCGAGAACATCGCACGATACGGCGGCGGCGGTGTCCATCGGGTGGTGACGACGGGGACGACCGTTACTGTCGAAAATTCGCTGATCGCACTGAATAAAGTCACATTAAGAATCTCCGGCGCAGCAGTGGACGTCTCCGGTACTTTTGACAGCCAGGGCCACAACCTCATTGGCGCCGTCAACGGCGCGACTGGGTTCGGGGCGCCCGGTGATTTGCTCGGCTCAAAGGATGACCCGCTCGACCCGCTCCTGGGAGAACTCCGCAACAACGGCGGCAAGACTCAGACTTACGCACTGCTCGCTGGCAGCAAGGCCATCGACGCCGGTGACAACGCCGGTGCTCCAACGTTTGACCAGCGCGGCATCCGTCGGCCTCGAGACGGCAACAGAGATGGAAGGTACATCGTCGATATCGGCGCGTTTGAGCGCTAGATCACTTTGCAAGGAAACTCGGCCAAATGCGTGACGTGTTTCGGACACAGATGTCGCCCGTAGTGGTGACGAGACGAAAGTCGTCCACCCACGCCCGGGGAAAAGCGGCCGATGTTGACGAAACAAAGTAGAAAAGCAGGCGGCGCGCGATGGGCCCTGAGGCTTGAGGCCTTTGAGGACCGGCTCGCCCCGGCCACCTTCTACGTGAATACGACGCTCGACGATAGCGGGAGACAAAAAGCCGGAGTTGAAGAAACCGGACTGACTTGGATTTTTCGAGCGGTCATCGACGGCCGGATTTGTTGCTTATGGCCGGCTCGCCGAGCATAACTCAGTCTCTTAGCGATTGCATCAGAGGTTGTCGGGATGAACGAAGAGTCCCTATTCGCTGCCGCTCTTGAGAAGACCGGGGCCGAACGGGAAGCGTTCTTGGACTCGGCGTGCGGCGGTGACCTGGGTCTGCGCCAGCGCGTCGATAAGCTGCTCGCGGCTGATGAACATCCCAACGGCATTCTCGATCAGGGTCCCACCGGTGGAATTTCAGACGCGATGCCTTCTGAGAGTTCGGTCGACAGAACCAGAACGGAAACCGGACCATACAAGCTGTTGGAGGTAATTGGTGAAGGAGGAATGGGTACGGTTTGGTTGGCGCAACAGTCTCAGCCAGTCAAGCGGTTGGTCGCTCTGAAAGTGATCAAGCCGGGGATGGACAGCCGGCAAGTCGTTGCCCGATTCGAGGCCGAGCGTCAGGCGCTTGCCCTGATGGATCATCCCAACATCGCCAGAGTTTTTGACGGCGGCGTGACTCCCGACGGTCGACCGTATTTCGTCATGGAACTGGTCAAAGGTGTGCCGATCACCAAATTCTGCGACGAGAATCACTTTACCTCGAGGCAACGGCTCGAACTGTTCGTCCCGGTATGCCAAGCCATTCAGCACGCACATCAAAAGGGAATCATCCACCGCGATATTAAGCCGAGCAATGTCTTAGTAACGAAGTACGATTGCAAGCCCGTCCCGAAAGTGATCGACTTCGGCGTCGCCAAGGCTGTTGGTCAGCCTCTCACTGAGAAGACCTTGGTCACAGGGCTCGGCACTGTCGTCGGCACCCCGGAGTACATGTCGCCTGAGCAGGCGGAATTGACCAACCAGGACATCGACACCCGCAGCGACATTTACTCTCTGGGAGTGTTGCTTTACGAACTGCTCACGGGGACAACGCCGATCGAACGCCGTCGATTCCAGAAAGCGGCGATCCTGGAGATATTGCGGCTCGTGCGCGAAGAGGAGCCGCCGCGGCCGTCGACTCGGTTGAGCTCGACGGAAGGCCGCGCGAGCATCGCCGCCGTCCGGGGGACGGAACCGGCCAGGCTAGCAAAAGAGTTTCGCGGCGAGCTCGACTGGATCGCGATGAAGGCGCTGGAGAAGGACCGGACGCGCCGCTACGAGACCTCAAATGCCCTGGCGCGAGACGTCCAGCGTTTCTTGGCGGACGAGATCGTGGAGGCTAGACCGCCAAGTATGGGTTACCGGGCAAGGAAGTTCGTTCGCAGACACAAAGGTCGAGTGATCGCGGGTGCATTCATCATGTTCGCGTTGATCGGCGGGCTGATCGGGACTACATACGGCGTAATCGAGTCCGTGAACCAGCGGATCGCCAACTCGCTTCGTTTGCAGGCGGAACAAGATCGCGACGCGGCGGAGAAAGCGCGGGATGGCGAGCAGGCGGCGAAGGCAGAGGTCGAACGAGAGAAAGAGAAACTCGCTGTCTTCGAGTACGGTCGGACGATTCAGATCGCCTACCAGGCGTGGAGAGACAACGACATCGCGACGGCTCGCATTTTGCTTGAGGGCACTCGGAAAGACCTGCGGGGTTGGGAATGGGACTATGTCCACCGTCTCTGCCACTCCGATTTGCTTACGATCGGAGGGAGCGACCTCAGGATCGGATCGGCGGTGGTGAGCCCGAATGGAAAAGAGATCTTAACCCTGTGTTCCGACAATACACTGCGTTTTTGGACAATGCGTATCTGGAACGCTAGCAGCGGCGCCGAGATCGTTGTCATCAAGGGCAGCTCGCCCTTCGTTTCTGCCAAATACAGTCCCGATGGATCGCGACTGGTGACTTACAGTCAGGACAAGTCGACCCGACTGTGGAATGCCAAGACCGGGGCCGAGTTGTTTCTGTTGACGAAGCTGCCAGAGCACCGCGATTTATCGGTTGGAAGCACCACGGCAGCGTTCAGTCCGGACGGGGAGCGCGTGCTAACAGTGAGTAGCGAATACTCACAGCAAAACCGTCAACAATACACAATTCAGATTTGGGACACGAATACCGGGACGGAACGACTTGCCGTCAAAGGAGACATGGGCATTGTGTATTCGGCGGTGTTCAGCGCTGACGGGGAGCGGGTTCTAATAACGAGTAATGACACAATGGTTTCGGTCGCGACTATCCGGATGGTCAACGCTAGGACCGGCGCCGAGTTGCTCGCTCTCAAGTACCCGAAGCAGGCACTTGGGTGGGCCAAGTCAGCTAGTTTTAGTCCAGACGGGAGCAAGATCGTCACCGCGAATACCGATAATACGGCCCGTATATTGGACGCCAAAACCGGAGTAGAATTGCGTGTTTTGCGGGGGCATTCCAGTGAAGTGAACTCGGCTGCGTTCAACCCAAACGGGGAAAGGGTGTTGACAACCAGTGCCGACAAGTCGGCTCGCATTTGGGACGTGCGGACTGGAACTGAAGTTGTCGCTCTGAGGGGCCACACGGACAATGTCACGGCAGCCGAGTTTAGCCGGGACGGCACACGTGTGTTGACCAGGAGCGACGATCGATCGGCGAGAGTATGGGACGCCAAATCCGGGGTCGAACTAGTTACGCTGAAGGGGCACACCCACATCATCCGCTCGGCCGCATTCATCGCGGACGGGGCCCGAGTCGTGACTGCAAGCGCCGATGCGACAGTCCGAGTTTGGAACGCCCGGACCTCGCAAGAACGGCGCTCCTTCAACGGACACGCCTCCTTCATCACCTCGGCGGGGTTCAGTCAAGACGGTACGCGGATAGTGGCCCCGTCATTCCGACGGGAGGTTTGTGTGTGGGACGCCGAGTCCGGGAGACAACTGCGCATACTCGGCGGACATGTGGCTGATGTCAACTCGGTGGCGCTCAGTCGCAATTCGGGGCGGGTGGTGACTGCAAGCGATGACAAGACGGCCCGGATCTGGAAAGCCGTGACGGGGGCGCAATTGACCGTTCTCAAAGGACATTCGGACAAGGTCAAGTCGGCGACGTTCAGTCCGGACGGCGAATATGTCCTGACCGCGAGCTCGGACCGAACGGCGCGCATCTGGGATGCCAGCAGCGGGGTCGAGCGGCTGATCCTTGCAGGGCACGATGCTGGACTCATAATGGCGGCTTTCAGCCCGGATGGTTCTAAAGTCGTTACGGGAAGTCACGACAAGACGGCACGTCTTTGGGATACCAACTCCGGAGCCGAGTTGTTCATACTCAAGGGCCACGCAGGGCCAATTACATTTGTGGCGTTCAGTCCGGATGGGAACTATGTGCTGTCTGCAAGTCAAAATGTTACGCCGAACAATAGGGCGTCGGTGGGGGAGAGTCAGAACTCGACGGCCCGGCTATGGGATGCTCGTACTGGAGCGGAATTGACATCGTTCAGGGGACACACACCTGTTACCTGGGCGGTGTTCAACCGAGACGGAACGAAGGTCGTGATTGCCAGTCGTGGGACCGCCCGAATCTGGGATGTTCAGACCGCGGCCGAAGTCGCCGTCCTCAAAGGGCACATGGGCACCGTCTATTCTGCGGAATTCAGCCCGGAGGGCAAACGCGTGGTTACGGCTAGTAGTGACGGAACTGTCCGGATTTGGGACAGCAAGACCGGCGCCGAGTTACTTGCTCTGAAGGCTGATACCAGGAAGTTTTTTGTCTGGGCGGGATTTGCCCCCAGCGGGACCTGGATCCTGACTCACGAATTATCGTTGCTGCATGTCTGGGATTCCCAGCCGGTGAACCGCGAGTTTTCGCCGCGAGGGATAGGCCCTTCATCCCTGAAAGTGAAGCCGTAGATTCAGCGAAGGCGCCCGAGTAGAGTAGCCGAAAGTTCTAAACAATTCCAAAAAAACAAATCCCGCCTGACGTGTTCCGGTCGCCGTTGTCGCCTGAAGAGGTGACAGGCGACCAAACGCCAACACTCAAAACGATCGTGGTCACAGCATTTTAGAGAGCAACCATGTGGAAACCGTTGCGCAAATCGACCATTCGACCGCGGCGCATCAGCGCCAGTCTCCGCCTCCAACCACTCGAATCCCGCCTGGCCCCCGCGGTGACCATCGTCAATCCCACCACCGCCACGTTTACGGACGTTGATGGTGACAAGGCCATCGTCAAAGTGTCGGCCGGCACACTGACTCCAGGCCTGTTCACCACCGCAGCTACCGGGCTTGGCGAGCAGCTCCAGACCATCAACTTCGGCGGCGGCGGGTTCGACGGCGTGAATTTGACGATCATGGCGGTCAAGGCGCCGACGGGCGACGGTCTGGTGAACGTCGGGTACATCAACTCGAACGGGCACGACTTCGGGGCGGTCCGAGTGGCCGGCGATCTGGGGAGAATCGACGCCGGCGACGGCGACCCCGAAGTCGCAGCTTTGAAATCGCTGACGGTCCTCTCGCTGGGACGGTACGGGCTCGACACGCAGGGCGGAACTGGCTACCTGCAAAGCGGAATTGCGGGGACCCTGGGCGTTCTTGTGGTCGCGGGCGATGTGAAGGAGGCGCACGTCCGTGTGTACGGCAACGACAACGACGTCAAGATCGGCGCCATCACCGTCGGCGGCTCGCTCATCGGCGGATCGAATGACGATAGCGGCCAGATTTCCAGCGACGGCGACATGGGGATGGTGAAGATCAGGCGCGACGTGATCGGCGGCCCAGGTTACAATTCAGGGCGCATCATCAGCCAAAGTTCCAGTGGCAAGATCGCTGGCGTGACAATCGGCGGCTCGCTCATTGGTGGGCCGGGAAACGATAGCGGCCTGGTTTACAGCGAAGGTGACTTGGGGATGGTGAGGATCGGTCACGACGTGATAGGCGGAGCGGGCGAGAGGTCCGGGCGCATTGAGAGCGTTTATAAACTTGCGGCTGTGACCATCGGCGGCTCGCTCATCGGCGGCTCAACATTTCGGTTTCATGGCCCAGCACTTCGGATGGTTCAAGACCACGGGCTTCGCTGGCATGTTCTCACCTGCGAATGACGACGAAGCGGCGCTCCTGGCCCACACGACCGGCGACGTGACCATTCGCGAAGTGGCGTAACGGATTCCATGCGGCTTCTCCGTTCGAGACGAGAAGCCGAACGGGCGTTACATCGCCTTCCGAGGTCATGACGTCGGCCGTTTTTTGGGTTCTGAGAAGGAATCCTTGCGCGCGTCGGTCCGACACACCGCAGCAGTACATTTCAACTCGGTCGATGTGACCGATGCAGGCAACGCAGCGCACAATGTTTAGTTTTTGCCTTTGCCAAGTCGCCGACTTGAGAACAATCACTTCAATCCTTTCTGTGTGGTTGAATTCAGCAGCTCGGGCGTTGTAGACACGTTCGCGTGGTGTTATGCTTTTTCGACATGAACGAAGTCACGCGAATCTTGTCGGCGATCGACGGCGGTGATCCGAGCGCTGCGGAACAGTTGCTGCCGATGGTTTACGACGAGCTTCGTCGACTTGCTGCGGCCCGGATGGCCTCCGAGCGTAGTGGTCAAACACTCCAGCCGACAGCCCTCGTCCACGAAGCCTACTTGCGGCTAGTCGGCGGCACGAATCCGTCTTGGAATTCGCGCGGCCATTTCTTCGCGGCGGCGGCCGAAGCGATGCGAAGGATACTGATCAATCGCGCTCGCGATCGAGGACGGATCAAACGCGGCGGCGGAATGAAACGCGTAGAACTCGATGCACTGTCCGACGCGATCGCGGCGTCGCCGGATGAACTCCTAGATCTCGATAGCGCTCTCGGCGGCCTCTCGACGGCTTACCCGCAGTGCGCGGAACTCGTGAAATTGCGTTTCTTTGCGGGCTTAACTCTCGAAGAGGCTGCCACGGCACTTGGAATTCCCCGGCGGACGGCCGATCGTCATTGGTCGTTCGCCCGAGCGTGGCTATTCGACAAGTTATCGCAAGATGACATCAAATCAGATTGAGTCGCAACTCCGAGCATTTTCTTGGCGCATTTTCGATCCAGTTAGGGCACTGTAGGCAGACAGTCGGCGGGCGGAAAATGAAAGCAGAAGACCAACATCTTATGACGCTGTTCGAGGCGGCTCTCGACTGCGAGTCGGAGTCCGAACGCATCGCGTTTCTCGACCGTGAATGCGCTGTGGATGCGACTTTGCGAGCACGCGTCGAGGCTTTGATCCGTGCTCACGATGGGGCAGGCCGCTTTCTCGAGCCGGACAGTCTCACCGCGTCGACCGATTCGACGACCGCAGCGATGCCGGACGGCCAACGTGAAGGCACGTTGTTGGCCGGCAGATACAAGCTGCTCGAGCTCGTAGGCGAAGGCGGCATGGGCACTGTCTGGTCCGCTCAACAACTCGACCCCGTTAAACGTCTTGTCGCCGTCAAACTCATCAAACCAGGAATGGATAGTCGGCAGGTGCTTGCACGTTTCGAAGCGGAGCGGCAGGCATTGGCAATTATGGATCACCCGAATATTGCCCGAGTCTACGATGGTGGAGCCACCCCCGAGGGGCATCCCTATTTCGTGATGGAATTGGTCAAAGGAGTGCCGATCACGAAATACTGCGACGAGCGGCATCTGACGACGCGTCAGCGGCTTGAGCTTTTCGTTCCAGTCTGTCACGCGATTCAACATGCTCATCAGAAAGGAATCATCCATCGTGACATCAAGCCCTCAAACGTCATCATCGCGACGTACGACGATCGCCCAATTCCGAAGGTCATTGACTTTGGGATCGCAAAAGCAACCGGGGCGATGCTGACCGACATGACTTTGATTACCGGCCTGGGGACAGTGGTTGGCACGCTGGAATACATGAGTCCGGAGCAAGCCGAACTCAGTAATCTCGACGTCGATACACGCAGCGACGTCTATTCGCTTGGAGCGGTGCTTTACGAATTACTAGCCGGCAGCACGCCGTTTAGCAGAAAGGAACTCGAAGAGTTTGGCGTGTACGAAATGCTGCGGGTGATTCGGGAAAAAGAACCGTCGAAGCCCAGCACAAAACTGGGTAGCGCAGCCAAACTCCCGGCACTAGCTGCAAACAGGGGTACCGAACCGAGACAGCTCACCAGACAAATGCGCGGCGATCTGGATTGGATCGTGATGAAGTCGTTGGAAAAGGACCGCTCGCGCCGGTACGAAACGGCGAACAGTCTTGCTATGGATGTCCAGCGCTACCTCCAAGACCAGCCGATCGAAGCTTGCCCACCGTCGGCTGTGTATCGCTTCCGTAAGTTCGCGCGACGAAACAGAGCTGCGCTTGGCGTGGCAATCTTTGTCGTTGTTTGTCTGCTGTTGGGAGTGGCAGGTTTAATCATCAGCAATGTCCGAATCTCGCATGAAAAGGAGGAGAAGGATAAAGCTTTGACTGAGGCCAAGATCAACTACGAAGAGTCGAAGAAACAGGAAAAAATTGCTCAAGAGAATGCCGCCAATGCAGAGACGCAACGCGGCATTGCGGTCAACAACGAAAAGTCGGCAAAGGCTCACGAACTGCTGGCGCGCCGCCGGTTCAATGCGGCTCAGATGAACTTGGCCATGCAGGCATGGCATGCAGGTGAGGTACCGCGGGTTCTCGAACTGCTTGAAAGCCAGCGGCCTCGCGCTGATCAAGAGGACTTACGCGGCTTCGAGTGGTACTACTTGTGGCGGCTATGCAACAGCGGCCGCCGGCATTTGCTTATTGGGCCAAAAAGCGCAGTCTCCGCGCTCGCGTTCTCGCCCGATGGAAAGACGCTGGCGTCCGCAACGTGGGACAGAAGAGTGCAACTTTGGGACACAGACACAGGCAAACTTCGGGCGGTGCTTCAGGGACATCAGGACTTCGCTTGGGAAATCGTGTTCTCCCCGAATGGAAAGATGCTCGCCTCAGGGGGGAAGGAAACAAGCACGTTGATTGTGTGGGACGCATTATCCGGAAAAAAACTGCACGCGATACCAGGTCGCGTCGAAGGCATCGCATTTTCACCCGACAATCGGACGCTTGCAGGCGGAGCGATCACCAACGATGGAATTCACGCCAAGGTCTGGGACGTTGCGACCGGCGCCGCACGCTCGTCGATCGATCAGGCCGGAGTCGTTCTTGGCTATCTTCCGGATGGGGAGACTCTTGTAACGCGGACTGTAAAGCAACCAACTCCCCCCGGGAGCGGAATTGTGCTTTGGGATCTAAAAACGAAAGCGCCCCGATTGCGGATCCCCGTGTCCAATATCCGCGGAGCCGCACTCTCAGCAGACGGTAGCACAGTCGCAACGACAATACATTCGCTTGGAGATCCGATCCGACTTTGGAATACCAATACCGGAAAGGAAGTAGCAGCGCTTTCCGGCCATGGCGGCATCAAACGCACACTCGCATTTTCCAAAGATGGCAAAAAGCTCGCTTCGGGAAGCAACGACCGCACTGCAATCGTCTGGGATCTGCTCACAGGACGACCGATCGGCCAAGAAGTACATCTCGATCCGTTATCGGCCGTCGCTTTCTCACCCGACAACTTGACACTCGCTTCGGCGACATTCGGCGGGGCGATTAAGTTGTGGGACATGGCGAGTCCCGTCGATGCAATCAACTTTGCCGCCTCGACTGAGATCGTCTCAATGACGTTTTCGCCGAAAGGTCAAAACGTAATCCTGGGTGGTCGTAATTCGACTCGGATTGTTGACGCGAAAACCGGGAAGGAACTCGCAAGCTTACCACTGAAAGAAGTACAGGCCATTTCCGGCGACGCAACGTCAATGGCCGCATTAGGGCCAGACAACACAACGACGATTTGGGACCGCCGAACCGAGCGCGCGGCGACTACGCTGCCAACAGGGCCAATCAAAATAGCCGCTTTTTCACCGGATGGTTTGTTCCTCGCCTCCTTCGGTTCGCGTGATGTGAACATGAAGCTCTGGGATCTTTCAACTGCGCAATCGAGAACATTCAACATTGAACCCCCCGTATCAAACCGCCAGTTCGTGAACTGTACCGCATTCTCCGCCGATGGACGCTTTGTGGCGGCCGGTTTTACATTCCAATGGATTACAGTGTGGGAAGTCGCGACGGGCAAAGTGAAACTTCAATTCAGCCAAGGTCCGGCTCTGATGAATGTGTTGTCGGTGGCATTCTCGCCCGACAGCCAGTCGCTCGCAGTCGGCACGGATGTCGGCGCCGTGACGTTGTGGGAAGTGGAAACTGGCAAACTTCTGAAATCATTCAAAGGGCACACGCTTCCGGTCCGCTCACTCGCGTTCTCGCCCGACGGCAAAACGCTAGCCACCGCGTGCGCCGATAAGACGTTCCGGCTTTGGGATGTGGCGACTGGACAGGAACGAATCACGATTAAGGGCCATGCAACCGAGGTCGTCCGCGTGGCATTTGCCCCGGACGGAAACTCGATGGCGACCGCGAGCGTCGACGGCACGATCAAGATCTGGCAAGGGGCGACCAGTGCGGAGGCTCGTGCCTTCAAATCGGAAAACGACTCGACGGATCCCGAGAGTCTTTCAGCGCAGCTCCACGCCGCGCGTGTGCTAGCATCCGCAGGGCGACTCGATGTTGCGTTTACCGCCTATCAGCAATTGCTCGCGCGATTGAAGAAGCTGCACATGGGCATGCCAAACGCGGGGTATGATCGCGAACTGCTTGCCGTTCAGCTTGAAACGGCGAGGCTGTTGGTTTCTATGGAACGATGGACCGAAGCGGCCGCGGAGTTTGCCAAAGTTCACGAGTTGGTTCCCGACGATTTGGAAAGCATTTTTGATTATGCGGCGATCCTTTTGCTGATCGGTAATGGCGATGGTTATCGACAACTGTGTGCGCAACTCCTCCAACGCGCAAAGAATCTTCAATGCGGGAACCTACCGGGAAGAAAGGAATACCTACTCGCTCGCATTTTGCTCATGACATCGGTGAATGCAAACGAATCGTTGCGCCTCGCTGAGGAGGCGGTCAAAGCCGAACCGAGCGTGCACCATCTGCATACGCTTGGCCTGGCATATTATCGAATGGGACGTTTGGAAGATGCAGCCATTCATCTACAAAAATCGATGAAAGCGGATCCCAACTGGCCGGCACATTCTGCGTCGAAGCTCGTGCAGGCAATGGCACACAATCGAAGTGGTCAACTGAGCGAAGCTCAAAAGTTACTTGAACATGCGGCTCAACTTGTCGACACCGATCGCGCAAATCCGGAGAGAAAATCGGTTACTGGTCTCGGCATGCATCCACACGATTGGATCGCCTGGCTTGTTTTACGGCGCGAAGCGGAAACTTTGATTCGCACCGGAAAGTAGCTGATTCACATTATTGCGATAGCCGCACGCCCTCACTTCAAACGCCCTCAATCAAACTCTGAACTCTGAAATTTGCTCCAAAAACTTGGCGCAGTTTCGCTCCGGACGGTGCACTGTTGAACGGGTGTCGGTTCGGACTCGTCAAAAAACGCGACGAACGACTGACGGCCCAACCAGGCCCCGACGGTTTGCCCGCACGCGCGGGGCGATGAAATCTTGAGCGCGGGCCAGCTTTTCGACGGAGGCAGCCATGTCGTTTCATTCGCGTCGCGCTTTCCTGTCCGTGGAGATGGTAGAGGACCGTGAACTAATGTCAGTTACGATCGACATCTGGATCACTGTCGACGGCACCAGCCTGGCGGACACTTGCACGGTCAGTACCGACCCGGGGAGCTCTCCCCTGTTCTTCGACGACTTAGTGGTGGTCCAACTTGTCAACGCCAACGAGAGTGTCACTCAGTCCTACCCCATGTGGAAGTTGACAGAGTCCATCGTTCCAGAACCCTATGAAATGAAAATCGAATTCTGGGGCTCCGATGGCAACGACCGATTCGACAACAAGACCTCTGTCCCCTCGATCGCCCACGGTCAAATGGGAAATGATACTCTGCTGGGTGGCGCCGGCGACGACGCCCTGTACGGCAGCCGCGAACATGGGGGTTGGCCGCACGGCGACGACGGTAATGACTCATTGTCAGGCGGCAGCGGCAGGGATTCGCTCGATGGCGGCACTGGAAACGATACGCTGCTGGGCGGCGACGGCCAGGACAACCTCCGCGCCGACTACGGTGGGCCAGTGAATGGCCACAACTGGCTGGATGGTGGAGGAGATAGCGATCTTCTGCAAGCCGGGGATGGCAACGACACCCTTTTGGGCGGAGGCGGCGACGACTGGCTGTTCGCGCACTCCGGGAAGTCGTGGCTGCACGGGCAGGATGACGACGACACGCTCTATGGACAGGAGGGGTCCGAACACCTGTACGGTGGAATTGGGAACGATACGCTTTTCGGTTTTGAAGGCAACGATACTCTCCACGGCGGCGACGGCGACGACACGCTCTATGGCATGGAGGGCAATGACGAACTTTACGGCGAGGGTGATGACGACTGGATGGATGGTTACTGGTACTGCGCCACCGGTGATGATGGCGGCAAGGACAAGCTGCAGGGTGGCCAGGGCAATGACACGTTGGTTGGTGGTTTCGGCAACGACAAGCTTTATGGCGACGAGGGCAACGACTTTCTTTACGGAGACAAGCAGACGTCGGCATTAGACGGCGGCAACGACTATCTAGACGGGGGACAAGGCGCCGACACCCTTTACGCCGGTGTGGGCAGCGACAGATTGTACGGGGGCGACGACACAAACGCCGACCAGTTGTACGGCGAGGCCGGCGCCGACTTATTCAGTACAGAAGCAAACGATCAGGCCAAAGATTTTCAGGCCAGGCAAGGAGACGTCTATTACCAGCTCGTCTCCTTCGATCCGGAACTGTTCAACCTCTTTTGAGTGACCGACGGTTCGGCTCCCAGAAGAAAAGGCCGAAAAGTTTGGCGCACTTTCGCTGCAAACGGGGCACTGTACGCAGACGATAACGAATTCAGAGAAGGACAAGCCATGTACCGGAAACAAAAACAGCTGTTTCGCCCGCGTCTGGAATTCTTGGAGCATCGTTGGAGCTTGAGCAGCACCGATCTGCTCAATGGCATCCTCAGCGGTCAATCTGATGATGTGATCGCCGTACGTGA
>JGI10216J12902_101982812_pt1 | contig 15848 bp, 15 predicted proteins | sample KanNatreferecore_FD_12902 | JGI IMG/M metagenome (IMG submission 12902)
TATTGACACGGCTCGTAACTCGCTGCTCGTAGCTCGTGGCTTTCTTTACGCTTCTATTTTCTTACTGGAGTGTCCTTTGAACTGGCGGGTTGGTGCAAACTCACCTAATTTATGTCCCACCATGAACTCGGTCACATATACAGGAATGAACTTATTCCCGTTGTGAACCGCGAACGTATGTCCCACAAAATCCGGAGTGATCGTTGAACGACGGCTCCAGGTCTTGATAACACTTTTTTTGTTTTTACCTTCATTGATCGCTACTACCTTTTTTTCAAGATGCGTAGCTACATAAGGTCCTTTTTTGATCGAACGTCCCATAATATTTAAAATTCCAAATTTTAAAATCCCAAATTCCAGTCGAACATTCCCTATTTGGGATTTGGAATTTGATTTTTGTTATTTCTATTGTCCAATTTTACTTCCGTTCTTACGTTGAAGGATAAGCTTATCACTTCCCTTGCCTTTTGTTCTGGTTTTCAAACCGCGAGAGTACTGGCCATTCCTGGAACGCGGCTGACCGCCAGAGGCTTTACCTTCACCACCACCCATGGGGTGATCGACCGGGTTCATCGCCACACCGCGGGTTCTTGGTTTAATACCCTTCCACCTGTTGCGACCAGCTTTTCCCATACTTTGCAGGAAATGATCGCTGTTGCTCACTACGCCTACAGTAGCATAACAATTGATCAATACTTTTCTCAACTCACCACTTGGCATCTTCAATACCGCGTAACGATCTTCTTTATTGGTGAGCTGTGCAGATGATCCTGCACTGCGAGCCAGCTTACCACCCTGTCCCGGTTGCATTTCAATATTGTGTACATTGGTACCAAGCGGCATATTTTTCATCTGCAATGCATTCCCGATCTCGGGCGCTACATCATTCCCACTTTCCACTTTCGCTCCTACTGACAAACCCTGTGGAGCGATGATATATCTCTTCTCTCCATCACCGTAGGTAACCAGCGCGATAAAAGACGTACGGTTTGGATCATACTCTATAGATTCAACCGTAGCGACTCCAGCTTTGTTCCTTTTGAAATCAATTACACGATATTTTTTCTTATGACCACCACCCCTGTAACGCATAGACAAATGCCCGGAAGAATTACGTCCGCCGGTTCTTTTCTTTGCTTCCAGCAGGCTCTTTTCAGGTTCATTGGTCGTAACCTCTGCATACGCGTTACCGATCCTCCATCTTGTTCCTGCTGTGACCGGTTTAAATTTTCTTAATGCCATAATCAATTTTAGATTTCAGATTTCAGATTTCGGATTGAGCGCAGCTTCGAATCTGCAATCGCCAATCTGAAATATTTTTAAATAGCGGAATATAAGTCTATACTCTCCCCTTCTGCTACCGTAACAAAAGCTTTCTTATATGCAGGCTTGCGGCCCGATATCACACCGGCTTTTGTAAAGCGGCTTTTATTTTTACCGGGAGATACAGAGGTATTTACGTTTGTAACGTTTACACCGTAAAAGCTTTCAACAGCTTTTTTGATCTCCAGTTTATTTGCTTTCCGTGCCACTTTGAATGCATAGCGACGAAGTTTTTCCTGCTGTGCATTTGCTTTTTCCGTCAAAATGGGTTTTATCAATACTTCAGAAAGTTTCATTTCTAATTTTTTTATTTCTTAAGCTTCTTCTTTTACTTCTTCTTCATCACTGAAGATCTTTGCAGCGCTTTCGGTCAGTATCAGCACTTCTGAATTCACAATATCATAGGTATTGATATCGCTCAGCAACACCCCCAGTACCGAAGGCACATTCCGGATAGATAATTCCACATTGTCATTGTATTCGGGCATCACGAATATGGCTTTTTTATCAGCCACTTTCAGGCTACCCAGGATATCCATGAAGGCGCTGGTCTTGGGAGCGTCGAGATTGATATCTTCCACCACCACGATCGCATTTTCTTTTGCTTTGTATGACAAGGCAGAGATCTTCGCGAGGTCCTTTACTTTACGATTCAGTTTGATATCATAGCTATGCGGTTTGGGTCCGAAGATCGTACCGCCACCTTTGTACAAAGGGTTCCTGATATTTCCTTTCCGGCTCCCACCCGTACCTTTTTGACGGTGCAGTTTGCGACTGGCACCCTGCACTTCAGCACGGGTCTTCACTTTATGTGTACCCTGGCGCTGTGCTGCGAGGTATTGTTTTACCGCGAGGTAAATCACGTGATCATTAGGCTCCATACCGAAGATCTCTTCAGGGAGTTCCACCGATCTGCCGGTCTTTTTTCCTTTGATATTTAAAACTTCAACTTGCATTTTCTTTTATTTTATAGCTCCCACTGAGCTGTAATTGTCAAGGCTACAGGCCTTATTTCTGAATCAAAACAATTGAACCGTTATACCCGGGTACAGAACCACTCACAAGAATATAATTCTTGTCAGGAAATATCTTTACCACCTGCAGCCCTTTCATTTTTACACGATCATTACCCATCCGCCCGGCCATACGCATACCTTTCATTACACGGCTGGCATCGGATGAATTACCTATTGAACCCGCAGCACGACTCCGATCGTGCTGACCGTGAGACTGGCCACCCACACCATGGAAACCATGACGTTTAACAACGCCCTGGAAACCTTTACCCTTAGTGGTACCTACTACTTCAACCTGGTCGCCTTCAGCGAAAATGTCAACAGTAATAGTTTCACCGATATTTTTTTCGATGGAATAATTACGGAACTCTTTTGTAAATTTCTTTGGAGCTGTCTGAGCCTTTGCGTAGTGGTTGGTCTCAGCTTTAGTGGAGTGCTTTTCTTTTTTATCGCCAAAAGAAAGCGAAATGGCGGTATACCCATCCGTTTCCTGGGTCTTTACCTGCGTCACCACACAAGGACCCGCTTCAATGATCGTGCAGGCTGTTTGCTTGCCTGAGGGGTCAAAGACGCTGGTCATCCCGATTTTTTTCCCAATAATGCCTTTCATTTTTGTACAATTTGTACCTCCAGGATTATTGGGACATGTGCCGTGGTGAGTGTTTCACTCACCACCGGTTCGTGAGTCACGAACCAGGGCGCGTCAATCCCCGTTTGCCACCGACCTTTTCTTTTAGTCGCAGTAGCTTTAGCGAAGGCGACCCTTGTGATCGCAACTAAAGCACCTCATCTCATTTTAGATGTCCACCTTCACCTATGCTACGGTGGATGACAGAAGTACCGGCAGTAAACAAACCCTGAATGGTTTGTTTTTATTTAGAACTAAGATTTTCTTGATTTACAGAATAAACTGAAAATCTTCTCAGCTACTCAGCGCTGCTTTCTCCAGATTTGAACCGGTTTGGCAGATGAGTGAATAATTATTTAATTAAAAAGAGCTTTTTTATTTCACAACAATCCTCATAATCCTGGGGATCGTAGTTCTATGCTTTTATCTCAACCTCTACCCCACTCGGCAGATCCAGTTTACTCAACGCATCTACCGTACGGCTTGAAGACGTATAAATATCCAGCAGGCGTTTATGCGTAGCAAGCTGGAACTGTTCACGGCTTTTTTTATTCACATGTGGTGAACGCAAAACGGTAAAGATCTTACGGCGGGTCGGCAGGGGTATTGGTCCTGTAACGACGGCACCTGTGCTGCGTACAGTTTTTACGATCTTCTCGGCAGACTTATCCACCAGGTTATGATCGTAAGACTGTAATTTGATTCTGATTCGCTGGGACATGTATGAAAAACCCAATTTTCTTTTGGGAGTGCAAAGGTAGGGTTGAGGGGCATATCCTCCAAATAGTTGGAAAAGAATTTTATAGGCTGGGGATAAGCTGTTGTTAGCTCTCCCGGGTAACAGGTTGGGGCCCGTCCTTTCTACTGTATAGGCTTGAATTTCAGGCTTAAGCTCGCAAATCCACCAAGCTCCAGATGCTCCACCCTGAATGAGTGTTTTCCGTTCAACGGTACCCTTATTTTCCGGTTGGGAGTCTCATCGAACTTATAGAGGGAAGGATTCCATTCATTCACCACCAGTTTTTCATCAATATATACCCTAACCGCATCATCCCAGGTAACCGAGATCTCATAGTTTCCCTTTGAAAATTCCGCTTCACCCTGGGCTACAGTAATAAATTGTGTGTGCTGGACGCCCGCCTCTTTGATCCCACCCCACCAGGCATAATCCAATTTATTGGTCTTTTCGGTTTTAAACGGGGCTTTCCGTTCCACCGGGGAGAACAATGAACCCGTTTTGATCGGGTTGTGATGGCTGGTATCAAGTGAATACCAAAGCACTTCCCAACTTATGGGTTGGAAGAATTTTTTGAAATAAAATGAAGACGACTTCCCGGCGCCGGCCGGTTCCCCAAATACTGATGTATAGGATGCACCCCTATACTCCAGTTCGATAACGATATCGGTAATATCGGTTCTTGTTTTTATGGCTATTATCGATGACGGAAAAGTTCCGCTCATATTCGAAATATTTTTTACTCCTTTAAAGTATTTGATCTTCCAATTGCCTGACGGACCAAGGAGATCGAAATGCATAGTATCAGATTTATCGGCTGGGTTCGTATTCCAGATAAGGGGATAACGGAAATCATAAGGACCCCATTCAGTGATCAAAATATTTTTCCGGCCCCGGAATTTACCATTACCCAAAAAAGGATCATTGGGATTTTTTACTGACGGTGTCAGGGATGTTGTGTCCACTTCGAACCGGCGTTGTATCTCTTCATTGATAGTAGTATCAAGATTCGTAACAGATGAATCAGTCCTGAAAATTGTTTCACTGTTTGAAACTGTATTCCCAAAGACATTCAGCTGGTTTGTCATTCGAAAGTTATAAACAACAGGGTTATTATTGAAACTATTATACACGATCGTGTAGTCCCTGCTTCGTGTATCACGGTTCTTCGCATAACCCCAGTCCGCAGGCTGCTCCTTCCTCGCCCATAAACGGATTGCCTCTTTATCGCCGGAAAAAATATTATACTGGATATTGTTTTCCTGGCCATGCTCAATCGCAATGCCAATGCGGTTGCCGCTGAATTTATTATTGCTAATGGTCATGTTATAGCTATAACCACCCCATATCCCGTGATCACATTCAAAAATGCGGTTATTGTTAATGGTATTCTGACTGAACGTCACTTCGATCCCGTTTGTCGGCGCATAGGAAAAATCATTCTCATCGATCATGTTATAATTGCATCCTCCTTCTCCTGTATCCATGGTTGTTTGACCGGCCCATAAAAAGAATCCATCACCGCTATGGGTGACCGAATTCCTGTAGAAATAATTATAATTACTTTGTTCATATACCAGGATCCCCGCACTGTCCTGGCCACGATTATATACCCCATGACTATAGCCCCTTACATTGAAGTTCATTTTATTGAACATTACTTTATTTCCGCTACTTCTGTAAAGGCCCAGCCCAACACCGGAATTAAAAGAGAAATCATTGTTATAGATCATCCCATTATCACATTCTGTCATCATCAATGCATTCTGTCCACCCGTCACTTTACAATTCCTGATCGTGGCGAGATCACAATCCCGCAGGTAGATTCCCGCTCCATAACGTAACCATTCATCGTTTTCATTGTGGTGATAACTCATCCAGTCGGATACATCTTCTTTCTCCTGGCCGCTGTTAAGTTGCTTGCGGTAATTATAACTGAAGTCGCAATTATCCAGGGTCAGTTTATTAACGCCGAATGCCCTTAGGGCTATTTTATATCCTTTTGCTTTTACATTTTTGATCGTGACGTTATTGCTGTTGCGTATAACAATGCAAACACCAATAAAAGCATCGGGTTTGGTTACCCCGGAATTTGCACCTGACAACGTAGCATTATTGAAATCAACAACAATATTATTTCCCTCGATCAGGATCACGTATGAATCTTTTCCCGTTGACCCTGCCAGCGAATAAACGCCCTTCTTTACCCGGATCGTCTTTGTGATCTTCATGCCTTTTACCAGGGGCCGGTCCTGTGACATGGATACAAGCACGGAAAGAAAAAACAGGACAAGAATCAGGGATCTCTTTAACATCAAGTTGAGTTTGACAATCCAAATTACATTATTATAATTAACCGCGGCGACGCAGCGAACGCAGCGGTTTCATAATATTGAGTTGTAAATTCAATCCTCCGGTTTCAAAAAAACACCGGCATTAAATTAAAGGCCGGTGGCAGGAAGAAAAGGAATGTTATGTCTTTTATTGAAGCCTTGTTGTATCCACTACGGTGACCATACCGTTGGTAACTGTGATCCCTGAGATCACTGTGTCCCTGTACAAGGTATCATTAGGAATAAAGTGCAATGAATAAGTTGCAGGGCTCAATCCTCTTATCCGGTATCCGCCGTTATCAAGACTGGAATAAGTTGTTGCAACAGTGTCGCCGGGACCGCGGAATGCGAGTACCGCGGTCTGGAATGTAAATGGTTTCACGGTACCCTGGATGGTACCTCCCGCTGCAGTCAATACAGTACGAATAAGCGGTTTTAACATGTAACGCCCATTGCCCGTTCTGATGATCGACCGGGCTACATCAAAGTCCATTGTCAAAATATATAGTATCCCGGCTGAAACATCCTGGTGGATGTTCAATTTTAAACCCGATTGCTGTGCACTTGGTGTTTCCAGGCGGATAAGTTGGTTATCAATTTTTACAAAATTATCCGGGCCAAGTACGAGCCGGATCTGTTCTACCCTGCCGGGGTTCAGGTCGGCATTCACCAATACCGTATCATCATCATTCACCAGCCGAAGTAAATCATACTGGCCTGCGCTGACACCGGCCAGGGATTGCCAGCCATTCACTGAATCGCCGGTTGTATTGATCATTACATCCCGGATATCAATAAGCACAGCCTGGTACGGACCGGGATCATCAGTAAGCCGGACCTGGAGACGGGCTTTATTCGGATTGATCGGATCGTCTTGTTCAGATTTTCCTAAACGGGAACAGGAAGCAAAAAAGAATAGGGCACACGCGGAGAGTACGAGGGTCTTCATCATAACTAAGATTTTTATCTAGATTAAACGTCGACCATCACTCCTCAACTTTAATGCCAATAAGATTTAAACATCCTGTCATCCATACTCATAACAAAAAAGGACTCCGCGAAGAGTCCTTATCCTTGAACAAGTGTTTTTCATCAGCACAACGGCCGATAGCAGAATTGGTATCCTAAAAACGGAGGGCAGACCAAGTTAGGCTGCACAAACACAGTGCCACGCCAATTAAACCTGATTGATCCCGATTAATAATTAGTCAGTTGCGTGTAAAATTTCGTTGTTTTACTATCAGGACCCGTATTCAACACGTGGTCTGCTGGTGCCAAACGTCTGAAAAAATAAAATCCCGCCGGCAGGCGGGATATATGACTAATTATGATATTATATTTTCAGGTCAGGCACTCACTTTTCCTTTCACCTTTGCGATCACTTCTTCAGCTATATTATTCGGTGCTGGATTATAATGAGAAAATTCCATCGTCGAGGAAGCACGACCCGAACTCAATGAACGAAGCTGGGTCACATAACCAAACATTTCACTGAGTGGAACTTTTGCTTTTATAACCTGTGCCCCTGCCCTGCTGTCCATACCTTCCAGGTGACCGCGGCGGCGATTAAGATCACCTGTTACATCTCCCATATACTGATCAGGAGTCACTACTTCGATTTTCATGATAGGTTCCAATAAAACGGGTTTAGCTTTTTTCGCCGCTTCACGGAAACCTGCTTTGGCACATAATTCAAATGACATCGAATCAGAGTCCACCGCATGAAAGCCTCCGTCAAATACACGGATCTTCATATTGTCGACCGGGTAACTGGCCAGTACTCCCGTTGTCATCGCCTGCTCAAAACCTTTTTGGATGGCCGGAACAAATTCACGGGGAATGGACCCGCCGAAAAGATCGTTCACAAACTGGTAATGCTTACCTGGGTTTTCAGTTTTCCATTCTTCATCTATTGGTCCGAGTTCAAAAACAATATCGGCAAATTTACCACGACCACCGGTTTGTTTTTTCAAGGTCTCACGATGTTCGATCGTTTTCTGGAACGCTTCTTTATAAGCAACCTGCGGTGCACCCTGGTTTACTTCCACTTTAAATTCCCTTCTCATCCGGTCCACGATGATCTCCAGGTGTAATTCACCCATACCACTTAAAATTGTCTGCCCGGTCTCTTCATCCGTTTTAACTCGAAGCGTTGGATCTTCTTCCACCAGTTTGGCAATTGCCATACCCATTTTATCCACATCGGCCTGTGTTTTGGGTTCGACGGCTACGGAAATAACTGGTTCAGGAATGAACATATTTTCAAGAGTGATCGGGTGATCTTCATGACAAAGCGTATCTCCAGTTTTGATCTCTTTGAAACCAACTGCTGCGCCAATATCACCAGCTTCGATAAAATCGATAGGATTTTGTTTGTTGGCAAACATTTTCATGATCCGGCTGATACGTTCTTTTTTCCCGCTTCTTACATTCAACACATACGAACCCGCATCAAGATGACCCGAGTATACCCGGAAAAACGCTAGCCTTCCAACGAATGGATCGGTCATGATCTTAAATGCAAGAGCTGCGAAAGGTTCCTTGGGGTCCGGTCTGCGCTTTTCAGTTTCACCTGTATCAGGATTGATTCCTTCTACCGCTTCGATATCCATCGGGCTGGGCAGGTAACGGCAAACCGCATCTAACGCAGTTTGTACACCTTTATTTTTAAAAGATGAACCACACATCATGGGTACAATGCTAAGGTCGATCGTTGCCTTGCGGATCGCTTCATGCATTTCATCTTCTGTAATAGAATTGGGGTCATCGAAGAATTTTTCCATCAATTTATCGTCATATTCGGCTACCGCTTCCACCAGGCTTGCTCTCCATTCATTTGCTTCTTCCATCATATCTTCCGGCACAGGAATTTCGTCAAAGGTCATGCCTTCTGTTTCCATATGCCAGATGATCCCTTTCATTTTGATCAGGTCAACCACACCTTTGAAATCATCTTCCGCGCCAATTGGTAATTGCAGCGGAACAGCTTTTGAACCCAACATTTCTTTTACCTGCTTCACCACGTTGAGGAAATCGGCACCGGCGCGATCCATCTTATTTACAAAACCAATACGGGGAACATTATAACGGTTTGCCTGGCGCCATACTGTTTCTGACTGAGGTTCTACTCCATCTACTGCAGAGAACAACGCGATCAACCCATCCAATACACGCATAGAACGTTCTACTTCTACCGTAAAGTCAACGTGCCCGGGCGTATCAATGATATTGAAAGAATATTTTTTTGATTCAGGAACGACTTTTCCTTTATCAGTAGGGAAATTCCACTGGCAGCTTACCGCTGCCGAAGTGATCGTGATACCTCTTTCTTTTTCCTGCTCCATCCAGTCGGTGGTAGCAGCACCATCATGTACCTCACCGATCTTATGGATCATACCAGTATAGCGGAGAATACGTTCTGTCGTAGTGGTTTTGCCCGCATCGATGTGAGCAGCAATACCAAAGTTTCGTTGAAGTTTTAAATCGGCCATGACGGGTTTATTTTCAAATGTTTAGATACTGTAAAAAAACCTTACGGTTTTGGAGGCGCAAAGGTAACAAAACCCGGCGAAAATATGCGGGTTGGGGGAATGCTAAATTTTTTGTGTGGATAACTGGCTTCCAGCGCCTACAAAGTCCTTAAATAGATGTCGAAACGAAGCTGGTAAACACCTTTTTCATTCTTTTCGTAGGGTAACGCCCTTTCCAGACCATTGTTTTGGTTGACGAACGGGTCATTATCCAGCCTTTTATCACCCTTAAAGTAAAGCTGCGTAACCAGGGTTTTGTGCCCGGTCGCGGAAATTTTATAATGGATATGTTTGGGACGATCCATCCCTGCATCCGTATAATAACCCGGTATATAGGTCTTAAAATAATAATCACCGGATGAACTGGTTTTAATTCGTGCATGACCAACAAAGTCATTAGTTCTCATATCATACTCACCTTTGGGATCAGAATGCCAGATCTCCAGTAAAGCACCTGCAAGTACCGATTTACAATCATTTCCAAAAACAGTTCCTCTTACTTCGATAAGTTCCCCTTTTACACTCATACCCAGGGTCAGGTTATCGCGGAATGGAGCATTAGGCCGGTGAAAAGGTCCGGCTACATCACTACCGGTATGACAGCCGTTTCTTCCGGCAAATAGTTTTACAGGTAAACTGATCAACGCGACTGCCAATAATGCAACACGTTCGAGAAATTTCCTTCGGGATGATTTTTTCATCAAATGTAAATATGTAGTTTAAATATAAATCATCTATTCCTGAATTGTGCGAGTTCTTGACAGGCGGCTGAAAGAGCAAAATCCATTTAATTTTAAACGCCGTAAGTAAACCTCATGGAAAGAAGAATATACAATCCTATACAAAAGGACCAGGTTATCTTTCTGAAAACTCACGCTGATACCAATGGCGAGTATACGCTGGTCGAAGTCGAACTGGCTGATGGCGGTGGTGTAGGTTTGCATTACCATAAAACCTACTCTGAAAAATTTGATTGTATATCAGGCCAGGTAGAAATCAAACTGGGCAAAACATTTTATACCCTGGAGCCGGGACAGTCTGCAACTGCAAAACCTCTCGTAAATCATCTTTTCCGAAACCGGAGTGGTAAGCCCTGCAGATTCCTTGTTGAGTTAAGACCAGCCAGTCGTGGTTTCGAGCAATCGTTGCAGATCGGGTATGGACTTGCTTCGGATGGACTTTGTAAATCAAATGGATTTCCGAAAGACAAACTGGCCCTGGCCTGGTTATTCAAGATCAGTGAAAGTAATCTCCCGGGATGGATGAGCCTGTTTGAAATTATTTTGCGAAGGCAAGCAAGGACGGCGAAGAAAAAGGGCCTGGACAGGAAGTTGATTGAAAAGTATGTGCGGTTTTAGGTCTCACCATCATGGGGCACTACGAACAGGACGGATCAAGAATAGGCTAAAAAAAGCCCCCATCAATGATGAGGGCTCACTCTAAGCAATTGGTCTATATTATTTATAATAGCTCAGGGTCAGTTCCACGCGACGATTTTTTGTTCGGCCAGCAGCAGTTTTATTGTCGGCGATCGGCATGGATTCACCATGACCTGCAGATGTGATGCGGCTTGCATCAATGCCTTTGCTGATAATATAAGTCTTCACTGTATTTGCGCGGTTCTCACTTAAGGTCTGGTTCATTTCATCACTACCTACCCAATCAGTATGACCATGGATATCAAGTTTCATTTCAGGATTTTCCTGCATGATCTTAACCACATCATTCAATCCTTTATTTGAAGAAGCTACCAGTTTATAGCTGCCTGTGATGAAGAGTATATTTTTAGCTGCAATATCTACCCGCTTCTTTACTTCTTCAGGAATTACCGGGCAACCCTGGTTTTCTCTTGGACCAGCCAGGCTTGGACATTTATCTTCTTCATCATTTACACCATCGCCATCGGCATCCGGGACAGGGCAACCCTGGTAACGGGCCACACCCGGAACGGTAGGACATTTATCATCTTCATCATTTATACCATCTTTATCCGTGTCGGGAACAGGGCAACCCTGGTAACGGGCCAGACCTGGTACAGTAGGACATTTATCTTCTTCATCATTGATACCATCCTTATCTGTATCCGGTACAGGACAACCCTGGTATTTTGCGACTCCTTTTACAGTAGGGCATTTATCATCCAGGTCAAGAATACCATCGCCATCAGTATCAGCCGGCGGAGGAGGAGGCGGGGGAGGTATGATCGCCGGTTCTTTTTTCTTTCCGATCACCCCGGCGATGCCGAGGCCGTGCTGGAAATGATAATTGGCTGTTTCCTGGGTTACCGGCACCCGGTATTGAGTGGTAATGAATAAATGTGCTTCGTCGAAAAAGTTAACCTTCACGCCAAGACCCAGCGGGAGAAATGCCCCATAATAAGTCCTGTATTTATGTGCGCCCACGCCGGCAATGATATAAGGCTGTACCCAGTATTGTTCACTCGTCATTTTCAGGTTTACGGTAGCATTGGCTTCCAGCAGGAAATTTTCACCGGCAAATGTTTTTCCCGGCATGGGGTAATTAATATAAGATCCTCCAAGTGTACCCGCAAAATCTACATGGTTAGTAAGGCCTTTGAAATATGAAAAAGCCAGGCCGGGAGACATCTGGCTCATTTTAGCCATTGATTTATCAGCAAGAACTTTATTTAATGATGTGGTTCGTATTCTTTCGGGAGATATGAAATCATTCAGGAAGAAACTTATGCCAATCGCCGCGGGTCGTCTATAATCTTCATTTTGGGCGTGGGTAGCGGGCACAAGCAGGTACAGCGCAATCATTGCTGAAAGTATCTTCTTCATAAAGAGATAGTTTGGTTTTAAAACGGAACAAAAATAGCTGGTAAGTTCAATATCCTAAAATAAATTATTTCCTTCATATTCATCCGATTGAACAGAATTCTTTTCTTAACAACTGTGATGTATTTTCTTCACATTTCGGTACTATTTGACTGCAAAATATTTTTCTCTTATCATTTTGTCCTCACCGTAAACATCATCATAAAATATGATGTCGCCATCCCTGCCTTCACAAGTGATATAACGGATATAAACCGGCATCTTATTTCGGAGAGCAATACTCTTCTTCTGTTTTTTTTGAAGCCAGGTATTTAACGAATCGATGCGGGAAGAAACACTTCTGTCGGAACCCAGGCTGTCACTTCGGAGGATATAATGTGCCAGCTTCTCCCACTCCTGCACGCGTACGCATCCATGACTTAGTGAACGCATAGAGTTAGTAAATAAATAGCGCTGGTTAGTGTCGTGCAGGTAAACAGAGTACTTATTACTGAAGACAAATTTCATAATACCGAGCGCATTTGCATCACCACTTCCCTGCACCACCCGAAAGGGGATGCTCTTATTATACTTGGACCAGTCTACCGTATAGGGATCTACTTCATTACCCTTGGAATCCACCAGACTGAAACCTTTACGGGCTAAATAACCGGGATTTTTTTTAACCGCCGGCAGTATTTCTTTCGACACTATACTGGGAGGCGGTACCCATTGAGGATAGGTGATCAGCTCCGAGATCAGACTGGTCAGCAAAGGAGTGCGGGTACGGGGCTTACCGCAAATAACTTTTGATAAGAGTTTTACTTTATTCCCTTCAATTAATTCCAGATAATTGGCTGACGCATTTACCCAGATATACCTGGCTGGCATTTTCTCCGGCAGCATTTTATATTTATCCATGCTGATGGCGATCCTTATGAATCGATCGCGGTGTGACACATTTAAGAGCCTGATAGTACCTTCACCAGCTCGACCATCAACTGCGATGCCTTTTTGTTTCTGAAATTTTTTTACTGCCTCTGCGAGTTGCGTGGAATCAGCGGCAACGCTATCAAAGGCGAGATAGCCCCCCTCAAATAACCGCTGCTGCAGGGTTCTTTTGAATCCCGTCGGGTCCTTGGTGGGTGATAGCACAATTGTATAGGTGTGTTTGTCCGAGCTGTCCAGGAATTTACGGATACCCTGCTTCAATAACTGGTAACCCCGCTGCTGCGGCTCGAGTGATTCGATTAATTGGGTCAGGTGCGCCGATCGTTGAAGTGCATCGAATTGACGTGTATAAAAATCATCCGTTAATACTGAATCCTTTCGTAGTGAAACACTATCCTGCGGCAGCCTGCCTAATTTCACATCCCGGATTAACTGCATAAATGCATCCGTCAGCAGTATATCCGCGCCCGACCATAGCGCCGCGTCCCTGCGATCACCTTTACCCAGGCTATCGTTGATAAATCGTTCATGCAAGGACGTAAGTTCTTTTACATGATAATCTTCAGGGAAGAGTCCGTATAGTTCTGCGGATTTGATGAATTGAAATAAAGAATCCCCCGGCGAGAGCCATCGCTGTTCATGGCACCAGAGAGGGGTGTATGCACTGCGTTCATACAATAGTTTTACCATCGACACCTGGTTTAGCTGGGTAAAACCCGGGAGTTTCCCGTTCTTCTCTATCACTTCTTTTATTGATTGCCGGATCAGGTCAGTTGCTTTAGCTTGTGTTTCAGAGGGTGAGTCGGCGATCGAATCTTTTTTTTCCCCGGTTTTTTGGTTACAGGCAGTAACCATAAACAGGCAAAGCAGTATGCAGCAGAGAATAAAGCGCGGAAGGCCTCTTGTATACATGTGGTGTGGTGGCAATCTTATTTACCCGCTTTTAAACTAATTTACTACTCCCAAAGCAGCGGATATGTTTTACAATTTAAGAAATCGTTTCTACATTAAAAAAGCGGTCATTTTCATTTTTTCAACACTGTTAATTGCTGAAACACAGGCACAGGATGAATATACCCGTCCACCTGTCACCCATAAATGGGAGAAATACCGGGACCAGGTTAAAAAAGATTCAAGTAAGAAAATGGTTGAATTGAAGCAACTCATCCCCGGGGTCATTTACGATCTTCGCTATGCCAGCACTAATAATTTCATGCATCGCCGGATGTATCCCGCCGGAACGGTCAACACTTTCCTGAGATCGCCGGCGGCCCGGGCATTGCTTGGTGTGCAGGAGGAACTTCAAGCAAGAGGATTGGGTCTTAAAATCTTTGATGCATACCGTCCTTACGCAGTTACGGTCAGATTCTGGGCGTTGGTAAAAGATGAACGATACGTTGCCAATCCAACCAAAGGAAGCGGGCACAACCGGGGGATCGCAGTTGACCTCACTATAATTAATACTGTTACCGGGAAAGAACTGGATATGGGAACCGGGTTTGATAATTTCACTGATAGCGCACATCACTCTTTTACCGGCTTACCGGAAGAATTATTGCAGAATCGAATCCTGTTGCGAACAATTATGGAAAAACACGGGTTCAAGGCTTTTGAGTCGGAATGGTGGCATTATTTTTTTGCAGAGGGCGGGCGATTCGAGATACTTGATATCCCGTTTAAAAAGCTGATGCAGCTGCATTAACCGGACAGGTGCTGCGTGAGACCCGACGCGCGATGTCCGAAGCCAAATAGATCCTTCAGTTTGAAACATCCCGCATCCACTATTTCAATATTATAAGGTGAATCCTTATTTAATACTGGATACTGAAACAACAGCATCAACATTTATCGGTCCATATATATGCGGATATGTGTCAGCGTTAGTTTGCGACCAGTCAAATACATACCGGCTGGTGAGTTTATCAGTATCGATTACGAGTTTTACAAGATCGGTACGTCCAGCGAAATACCTTTCCAGCACGCCGGGAACCTGGTTTTCAAGGGAACAATGAATATACCCTTCGGACTTAAGGGTAGGATGTTCATAAGCTCCTGCTTTTTGTGCCGCTTTCCAGTCAGCTTCCGTGGCAATATGATAAATTACAGGCATTACAGAATTCTTTTGATCTTTTGTTCCAGTAATAAAAGGTCGGCCAGTACAATTGCAGTCACAGCTTCCAGAATAACAGGTACCCGCAAGGCAATACAAAGATCATGACGACCTTTCACCGAAACATTTTCCACTTTACCCGTTTCCCAATTCAACGTGTTTTGCTCCTTAGGTGTGGAAGAAGTCGGCTTGATCGCAACCCGGAAGACAAGCTCATTTCCATTGGTAAGGCCTCCCACTATTCCACCCGCATGATTTGTCCTGGTTTTTCCTTCTATATCTATAATGGCATCGTTGTGCTGGCTGCCGTACATTTTTGCTGCGGCAAAACCGGTCCCGAATTCGATACCCCGTACGGCCGGGATCGCAAATACCATATGTGCCAGCAGGGATTCTGCACTATCGAAAAAAGGTTCGCCTAAACCTGCTGGGAGGCCATTTATC
>JGI10216J12902_102907523_pt1 | contig 15843 bp, 14 predicted proteins | sample KanNatreferecore_FD_12902 | JGI IMG/M metagenome (IMG submission 12902)
GTGCCGATGTAGTTGTGGTTCAGCATCCTCGCCTCTTCCTGGGCGAGGACCACGACCTTCCGAGCCCGGTCGGTGAAGCGTTCGAACATCCTGCTTCGAGGATACGTCCGTGTCCGAACAAGCGAGGTGGTCCGACCCCAAGGTGCCCTAAAGTGGACCCGGGATGAGCACGAGATCGGCGGATGGGACGGGTCAAACGTCGTCCGGTGATGTGGCGTGGGCCAGGGGCAAGCCGGCTCGCGCGGCGAACCGGGTGATCCTCGGCGGCGTGCTTCGTCCCCTGGTGGCCTTCTACGGACACCCCCAGACAGCCGGCGTGGAGAACCTCGAGGGACTGGAGCCTCCGTTCATCCTGTGCGCGAACCATTCGAGCCACATGGACACGCCCTTGGTGCTGCTAGCCCTGCCGAAGCGCCTCCGCAGGCGCACGCTGGTGGCCGCGGCGGCGGACTACTTCTTCTCGAACCGGTTGAAGGGGGGGCTGACCGCCCTGGCCGTGGGGGCGGTGCCCATCGAGCGAAGGCGCCCGACCAGGGAGACCATGGAACGGGTCCGTCGGCTGCTCGGCGAGGGGTGGGCACTGCTGGTCTACCCGGAGGGAACGCGTACGCCGGACGGCCGCCTGTACCGGGGCAAGACCGGCGTCGCGAGGATCGCTCTGGAGGGAGGCTTCCCGGTCGTGCCGGTCGGGGTGAAGGGGACGTTCGAAGCGTTCCCGGCGGACCGGCGGATGCCCAGGCGGGCGGAGGTCGAGGTGCGTTTCGGCAAGCCCATCCGTTTCGAGCGCTACCGCGACCGTCCAATGGACCAGTTCGTGCTCCGCTCGGTCACGGACGAGATCATGTACGAGATCATGCTCCTGACCGGCCAGGAGTACGTGGACGAGTACAGCAGGCGCGAACGGCCTGCCCTCGAGCCGAACCAGATCGCGGCTCCTGAGGGGCCGCCGATCGAAGCGAAGCGAGAGATCCAAGCCAGCTCCAGTTGAGGGTCAGGCGCCGGTCCTGCAGTGTTATCGGCCTGTGGTGCGGCCTCGCCGGGCCAGGGAGTCGATCGTGACCGCCGCGAGGAGCACCAGCGCGGTGACCATGAACTGGATGGCGGCGCTCAACCCCAGGAGGCCCATGCCGTTGGCGCTTGACGGGGCCGGCGGGCGGAACGTACCTTCCGTTTCGCGATGAGGCTCGCGGATCGAATGGGTCGGCTGGGGACGGAGTCGGCGTTCGAGGTCCTGGCGCGGGCCCGGGCCCTGGAGGCCGAGGGGCGCAAGATCATCCACCTGGAGATCGGCGAGCCGGACTTCGACACACCCGCGCACATCGTGACGGCCGCGATTGAAGGCCTTCGCGCCGGTCACACCCATTACGTGCCCGCCCCGGGCATCCCACCCCTCCGCGAGGCGGTCGCGTCCTTCCTGGAACGAACCGGGCGCATGCAGGCCACCCCGGACCGGGTGATCGTCACGCCGGGTGCCAAGCCCATCATGTTCTACACCATCATGGCCCTCTGCCAGGAGGGCGACGAGGTCATCTACCCGGACCCGGGCTTTCCCATGTACGAGTCGATCACGGCCTTCGCCGGAGCCACGCCGGTGCCGATCGCCCTCCGCGAGGAGCACGAGTTCCGGATGGACCCCGACGAGCTGGCCTCCCTGGTCACCGACCGCACGAGGCTGCTGATCCTCTCCTCGCCCCACAATCCATGCGGCAGCGCCCTCACTCCCGAGGATTGTCAGCGCATCGCCGAGATCGCCATGGAACGCGACCTGACCGTCCTGTCCGACGAGGTGTACTGGGCCATCCGCTACGGCGGCTCACACGCCAGCGTGCTGGACGTGGACGGCATGGCCGAGCGGACGATCCTGCTCGACGGGTGGTCCAAGTCCTTCGCCATGACCGGCTGGCGGCTCGGCCTCGGCGTGTTCCCGCGGGACCTCGTCGAGCCGGTCACCAGGCTCGTCATCAACAACGTGTCGTGCACGTCGGCGTTCAGCCAGGACGCCGCGATCGCTGCCTTAACCGGCCCGTGGGAGCCGGTCGACGAGATGGTTGCCGAGTTCACACGGCGGCGGGACGTTGTGGTCGAGGGACTGAACCGCATCCCCGGCGTGTCCTGCCTGGAACCGAGCGGCGCGTTCTACGTGTTTCCGAACGTCAAAGAGCTCGGCCACGCGTCCCGGGACGTGCAGGAGCACCTCATGGACGCGGCCGGCGTAGCCTGTCTCGCGGGGACGGCCTTCGGCGCCCAGGGCGAGGGGTATCTGCGGTTCTCGTACGCGAACTCCGTGGAGAACCTCCGCGATGCGCTCGAGGCGATCGAGGCCGCCCTCCCGGATCTCGATCATCGGGGCTGATGACCGAACGTTGGCCGGTCCTGGTCACCCGGCGGCTCCCGAGGCCGGCCATGGACCAGATCACGGCGCGCTGCGATGCCGACGTGTGGGAAGACGAATGGGCCATGCCCCGCGGCGAGCTGCTCCGTCGAATCGCCGGCAAGCATGGGGCGATCACCCTGCTCACCGAGAAGGTCGACGACGAGTTTCTGGACGCGGCCGGGCCGGACTTGGCCATCGTGGCCAATTACGCGGTGGGGTTCGACAACATCGACGTCGATGCCTGCACCCGCCACGGCGTGATGGCCTCGAACACGCCCGAGGTCCTGACCGATACCACCGCCGACCTGGCCTTCTCGCTGCTCCTGGCGGCGGCCCGCCGGATCCCGGAGGGTGACCGGTTCCTCCGATCGAGGACGCCCTGGATCTGGGGGCCCGAGATGATGCTGGGCCAGGACGTGCACGGAAAGGTGCTCGGCATCGTGGGCTTCGGGCGCATCGGGCAGGCTGTCGCCGGGCGCGGCTCCGGGTTCGGGATGCGCGTGATCTACCACGACGTGTACCGGCCGCCCGAAGAGATCGAGCGCGAGCTGGGGGCCGAATACCGAGAGCTGGACGAGCTGTTGGCCGAGGCGGACTTCATCTCGATCCACGTCGCGTTGACCCCCGAGACCCGTCACCTGTTCGGCGCCGAGCAGTTCCGGGCCATGAAGCCCACTGCCGTTCTGGTGAACACGTCGCGCGGCCCGGTGATCGACGAGGCCGCCCTAGCCGGGGCGCTCCGCGTCCGCGAGATCTTTGCGGCCGGCCTTGATGTCTTCGAGAAGGAGCCGGAGGTCAACCAGGACCTGCTCGAGCTGGAGAACGCGATCGTGATCCCCCATCTGGGGAGCGCCACGGTCGAGACGCGCGACGCGATGGGGCTGCTCGCGGCGGAGAACCTGTTCGCGGCGCTGGAGGGCCAGCGGCCGCCCACGCTCCTGAACCCCGAGGCCTGGGAGGCACGCAGGGGGAGCTCATCGCAGGCCGGACCCGACCCTTGACCGTGGACCCTCATGGGGAGTAGAGGATGAACGGAGGAGAGGAGGGCACCATGGCGAAGGACCTGACCATCGACGTGGAGGATCGCCCGGGCGAGCTGGCTCGAATCGGTGAGGCCCTGGGCGCGGCCGGGGTGAACATCGACGGTGTCGTGGGTCTCGTCGTGGGCGGCCGCGGGGTCATCCATGTGCTCGTCGAGGACGGAGCCGGGGCCCGTTCCGCGTTGGAGGCCGCCGGGATCACGGTTTCGAACGAGGCCGATGCGCTGGTGATGGACGTCTCGGCGGACGCGGACCGGCCTGGAGCAATTGGTGAGATGGCGCGGAAGGTGGCCGACGCCGGCGTCAACCTCCAGGCCGTCTATCTGGCGACTCGTTCACGCGCGGTCGCTGTCACCAGCGACAACGACGCAGCGCTCGCAGCGCTGACCTGACCCCTCGGCTTGGGTCTCCCGGCCGGTTTGTCGATCCGACAGGGTGCCGATACGACCGAATGGACTTCCCCAACCCCGGGACAACCCGGCATAATCCGCACATGCCGGCAACGGAGCGGGGGCAGGGCCGGCCGCGCCCGCAGGACGATGGGGGGAGATCCGGCTGATCGGGAGCGCCGCCGGATGATCACTCGTCCGGTCCTGTACGGCCGACTGACGTGGCCCGAGGTGGCTCGGGTGGCGGCCGAAGATCGCGTGTGCCTGATCCCCGTAGCCACGCTCGAGGACCACGGCCACCACCTCCCCATCGATGCCGACCTTCGCATCGTCGAGGAGATCTGTCGCCGCGCCGCAGAGGAGGCCTCCGACGACGTGGTCCTGCTGCCGGGCATCCCGCACGGCTACTCACCCCACCACATGGACTTCACCGGTCCGATCACGATCGGCTGGGACACCTTCACCCGATACCTGGTGGACGTCGGCACCTCGTTGGCCCAACACGGCTTCCGCCGCCTTCTGTATCTCAACGGCCACGGCTCGAACCAGAACCTGGTCGAGATGGCCGCCCGGCTGGTCACAGTGGAGCATCCCGAGGTGATCTCGGCCGCAGCGTTCTACCTGAACAGCCCGGAGGGTCTTGCGGCGGTGCGCGACGTCCGCGAATCCGAACGTGGCGGCATGGCCCACGCGTGCGAGCTCGAGACCTCCATCTACCTGACCATCGACCCCGATGCCGTGGACATGGATCTCGCCGTCGACGAGGAGTCCTACCCGGAGACCGACCACGCCTGGTTCGATTGGTCGGACGGCTCCCTGAAGGTCATGCCGTGGTGGTCCTCGTTCTCGCGCACTGGGGTGCAGGGGCGGCCCACCCTCGCCACTGCGGAGAAGGGAAAACAGCTGCTCGACTCAGCGGTGGCCGAGTGCGTGGGCTACGTGCGCGAGCTGAAGTCTCGACCGATCGTCGGCCGGCGGGTCCCGGAGGCTCCAGCATGACCGGCCTCCCGGCGCCGCTGAAAGCGCCTCCCCTCCAGCCCGGCGGCACCATCGGCGTCGCCGGGACCTCCGGGCCCTTCGACGAGCGATCCGAGGTGGACCGGGGCGTCCGCTGGTGGGAGACCAAGGGATACCGGGTCAAGCTCGGCAGCGGCGTCTATGACCGCGATGACTACCTGGCCGGCGACCCCAAGACCCGGGCCCGCGACCTCATGGCCATGTTCGAGGACCCTGAGGTCGACGTGGTGCAGGCGCTGGCCGGGGGGTACGGGGCCTCCCAGGTGGTCCCGCTGCTGGATATGGACGTCATCGAGGCGAACCCGAAACCGTTCGTCGGGTACTCCGATGTCACGGCACTGCACGTGGCCATCCGCCAGGCCACCGGCCTTGTCACCTTCTACGGGCCGGGCCTGCTCGGCGTGGGCGACCCGGAGCGCGGGGACTTCACCAGGGGCCGCCTCCTGCAGGCCCTGACCTCGACGGATGCGCTGGGGGCCATCCCGGCTAGGCCCGACGACCCGTATATCGGGTCGATGAACTCGGGCCGAGCGACGGCGCGGTTTGTGGGGGGCTGTCTGTGGCTGCTGCGGGAGACGCTGGCCACGCGGTGGGAGGTGGAACTGGACGACACGATCCTGTTCTTCGAGGACGTCTACTGCCCGCCCTATTACGTGGACGGGATGCTTGTGCAGCTGGCCAACGCGGGGAAGCTGGCCGCGGTGCGCGGCGTGGTCATCGGCGAGATGGCCCACTGCGATCCCCACGAAAGCTCTGACCGGACACTGCGAAGCCGGTCGATGGAGGACGTCTTCGAGGCCCACCTGGCGCCGCTGGGCGTCCCCGTCCTGTTCAATCTGCCGCTCGGCCACGGCAAGCACCTGGCGGTGCCCCCGCTGGGCGTCACGGCAACGGTGGACGCGGATTCCCGTTCTTTGCGTATCGATGAGCCCGCTCTCGCGCTCGCGAGTGGCGGCGGAGGGGAAGGGAAGGGGAAGGCATGAAGACACGAGTTCGGCTCGCAGTCCTGGGCACCACGATCGCCCTCCTGGCGGGGGCCTGTTCGGGCAGCGGAGGTGGTCAGGCCAACCCGACGGGATCGGGCGCAGTGAAGAAGGGTGGGATCCTCCGAATCGGGACGATCAACTACATCGACTCGCTCAATCCCTACAACTACATCGAGAGCAACGGCCTCCTGGCACAGATGATGGTCTATCCCCAGCTCGTACAGTACAAGCACGGGACAAACGGGTTCGAGATCGAGGGCGACTGGGCCAAGTCCTGGCAAACCTCCGCCGACGGGTTGGACTGGACGTTCCACCTCATCCCCGGGGCAAAGTGGTCCGACGGTCAGCCCATGACCGCCGACGACGCCGCGTGGACCATCAACACCACGCTCAAGTTCCAGAACGGTCCGACGGCGGTCGCCGCGGCGCCGGTCGCCCACGTGAAGAGCGCGGACGCCCCGGATGAGTCCACCCTGGTCATCCACTACAGCTCCCCGGTGGGAAACGTCCTCGCCCAGCTCGAGCAGTTGATCATCCTGCCTCAACACGTGTGGGAGAAGATCGGCGGGGCTGACGGGAAGGGCTTCAAGACGTATCACCCCGAGCAGAACCTCCCCATCGTGGTGGGTGGAGCCTATTCGTTGAAGAGCTACGAGAAGAAGGGGACGACCGTTTTCATCCCCAACCCGGACTACTACGGCCCGCCCTCGAACGCCGAAGCGGTCGCTTTCACCTACTACACGAACTCCGACTCGATGATCGCGGACTTGCAGCACGGGCAGCTCGACTGGGTCGACCAGGTCCCCTTCAACGCCGTCGATGTCCTGAAGAAGGACCCGAACATCGTGGTTGACAACGTGCCTGGCTCTGAGACCACCAACATCACCTGGAACTCCAATCCCAGGAAGCTCCAGAATCGGGAGCTGCTCGACCCCCAGGTGAAGAAGGCTCTGTCGATGTGCGTCGACCGGAACCGGATCATCGAGGTGGTCATGAACGGCAACGCCGACCTCGTGGAGAGCCTGGTCGGCCACATCTCACCGCTCGAGAACCCCAACCTGGGGCCACTGCAGTACAACTGCGCGGAGGGCAACCAGATGCTCGACGACCTGGGGTACAAGAAGGGGTCCGACGGCATCCGGGTGGCGCCCGCGACCACCGGGAAGTACGCGCAGCCCGCGCACCCGATGCAATACGAGATCATCACGCCGACGTCGACCGACTTCAACATCGACCGGGAGTTCGAGATCGTGAGGGACGGATTCGCGGCGGCAGGGGTGAAGGTGACGCAGAAGGTCGGCGGTGACTCGACGGCCAGCTATGCCCTGGAGACCGATGACAACTGCGACGCGGCCACCTCCACGGGGTACTCGAAGTTCGACATCGCGATGTGGGACTGGGCCGGCTACATCGACCCGGACTTCATGCTCTCCGTCGTCACGAAGGGTCAGTGGTGCTCCTGGAGCGATACGGGTTGGGACAACCCCGCGTACGACAAGCTCTATGCTCAGCAGGGCTCCACCGTCGACCAAGAGAAGCGCAAGCAGATCGTGTACCGAATGCAGCAGATCATCTACGACAACTTCCTGTACACGCAGCTCGTCAACGAGGACTTCATCGACGCCCACACGAAGCAGTGGACCGGCATGGACGCCAACCTGAACGACTACTCGAAGAAGTACTGGACGACGCCACACATGACAGGATGAGGACCCTGCTCGGAGCAGGCTGGAGCGAGGCAACAGGGTGAGGGCGAACTACATCCTCAAACGGATTCTGTTCGCTTTCGTGACCGTGCTCGTGGCCATCACCCTGAACTTCGTCCTGTTCCGGGCGGTGCCCGGTGACGCGGTCTCCGCGCTTCGTTGCCGTCAGTGCACGGTCCACTTCAAGGAGGTCCAACGTAAGGAACTGGGGTTGGACGAACCCTTGATCGTGCAGTACCGGCTCTATATCACGCATCTCCTGCATGGAGACATGGGCAGTTCGCTCCGCACCGAGCAGCCGGTCATGGACGAGCTGTGGGCGCCGATTGCCAACACGATGCCGATGATCGCGCTGGGCACGGTGTTCTCGATCATCTTCGGGACCATCGTCGGCGTCGTCTCGGCCTGGCGCCGGGACACCTTTGTCGACAAGGCCGGGCTGTACACCGCGCTGGGGTTCTATTCGATGCCCACCCAATGGCTGGGGCTGCTGATGGTCCTGTTCGTGGCCGGCGCGCTGGGGCTCCCGACCTCAGGGATCAGCAATCCCACCTTGGGCATCCTCACCGAGCCATCGACCTGGGCGGTCGTCGTCGACCGACTGAAGCACATGGTCCTGCCCGCGTTGACCCTGGGGCTCGTGCTGTACGGGGACTACGCGCTCATCACCCGCTCGGCGATGCTGGAGACCCTGGGCGAGGACTATGTCCTGACCGCTCGAGCCAAAGGGTTGAAGAACCTACAGATCGTCCGAAAGCACGGCTTCCGAAACGCGCTCCTGCCGATCGTCACGTTGATCGCCCTCTCCCTCGGTTTCATCATCGGCGGCGCCATCACGATCGAGTACGTCTTCTCGTATCCGGGCATCGGGCTCGCCACCGTGGAGGCGATCGATCAACGTGACTGGCCGGTGCTGCAGGCCATCTTCCTGCTCCTCACGCTCTCGGTCATCTTCTTCAACCTGATCGCCGACCTCCTGTACGTGAAACTTGATCCGAGGGTGGTGGAGGCATGAGCGGGACCCCTCCAACCGCCCTGAACGAGCAGGCGGTGCCGGTCGAGGCGGCGATTGCCGAGACGCCACAAGTCGGACTGCTCCACTCCCCCGCGATCCGTAAACCTGCCACGATCATCGGAATCGCCATTCTGGGTCTGTTCCTGCTGGTGGCGATCTTCGCCCCGTTGCTCGAGCCGTATGACCCCAACGCGAAGACCGGGGCCGTCTTCGCGCCCCCGTCGCCCGCCCACTGGCTGGGGACCGACGACTCCGGCGCGGACATGCTGTCGCTGGTCATCGCGGGTTCGCGAGTATCACTGATCGTCGGCTTCGCCGCCGCCCTCGTCGCCATGGTTATCGGTGGGGCGGTCGGCCTGTTCTCGGGGTTCTACGGAGGGAAGATCGACGGCCTCCTCATGCGGATCACGGACTATTTCCTGGTCATCCCGGACATCCCGCTGATGATCGTGATCGCCGCCCTGTTCGGCCGCCGGCTCGGCAACATCATCATCATCATCGGGATCATCTACTGGACCAGCACGGCCCGCCTGATCCGAGCGCAGGTGAAGAGCGTCCGCGAGCGAACGTACGTCCGCCGCGGGCGAGCCATCGGCGCGAAAAACAGCCGTCTGATCTGGCGGCACGTGCTCCCGCAAGTCGGCCCTTTGCTCATCGCGAACACCGTCCTGACGGTTGCGCTGGCCATCTTCGCCGAGACCTACATCACGTTCCTCGGCTTGGGCGACCCCAGCCTCATCTCCTGGGGCAAGCTGATCGAGAACGCGTTCAGGGGCGACGCCATCCTCAACCAGGCGTGGTGGGCCATCGTGCCCCCGGGCGTCTGCGTCACGCTGGTCATCCTGGCGTGCACCATGCTCGGGCAGTCCATGGAGGACGCGCTCAACCCACGCCTCCGTGTGGGTCACCTCTCGGTCCGGCGGTTCCGACTGCGGACCCTCGAGGAGCGGTGAGCCCGGGGTGAGCGCCCCCCTGCTGCAAGTCGAGGACCTCCACGTCTGGTTCGAGCAGGTGGCTCGGCCTGACCTTCACGCGGTCCAGGGGGTCGACTTCGAGCTGAACCAGGGGGACCGGTTGGGGCTGGTAGGCGAGTCGGGATGCGGCAAGACCACCGCCGTCCTGGCCCTGATGGGGCTGCTTCCGCCGAACGCCAGCGTCGCAGGGCGAATCCTGTTTCGGGGAGAAGATCTCCTTGCCGGTGGAGAGGAGACCGCCCGGTCCCATCGGTGGACCGATGTGGCCATGGTCTTCCAGGGCGCCATGAACGCCTTCAACCCGGTGCGACGCATCGTGGAGCAGATCACGGAGCCCATGGAGCTCCACGGGCAGGCCGAGGGGAAGGCGGCCAAGCAGCGCGCGGGCGAGCTCCTGGAGCTGGTGGGCATCTCGGCACAGCAGGGAGATCGGTACCCGCACGAGTTCTCGGGAGGGATGCGCCAGCGCGCCGCCATCGCCATGGCGTTGGCGTGCGACCCCAAGGTGCTGCTCGCCGACGAGCCGACCACGGCTCTCGACGTCATGATCCAGGCGCAGGTGCTCCAGCTGTTGGTCGAGCTGACCACGGAGCTTGGCCTCGCGCTCGTCCTGGTCACGCACGACCTGCCCGTGGTCGCCCAGGTGTGCACCCGAGCCGCCGTGATGTACGCGGGCAGGATCGCCGAGGCCGGGCCGATGGAAGTGCTGTTTCACACTCCCCGTCACCCCTACACGCGCCTGTTGTTCGCCGCGACCCCGGACCTGTACGGCGAGGAAGCGGTCCTGTCGATTCCGGGAGCGCCACCCCGCCTGGACCAGGACATCATTGGGTGTCCCTTCGCGCCTCGCTGCGACGTCTCATTCGAGGAGTGCCGGGTGATCACACCCCGGATGCTCTCGGTGGGGAACGACCACCTCGCGTCGTGTCATCTCAATGACTCCTCGGTGAGGACGGCCTGATGAGTGTGCCCGAGCGGGGATCCACGGACCAGGAGGATCCGCAGGCCCCCCTGCTGGAGGTCCGGGACCTGGTCACCTACTACCCCATCTCTCGGGGGATCGTGGGGGCGCTCGCGCGCAGGCCGAAACTAGCGGCGCACGCCGTCGAGGGGGTCTCGTTCACCGTGGCCGAGGGCGAGATGCTCGCCCTGGTGGGAGAGTCGGGGTGCGGAAAGACGACCACGGCGGAAACGGCCATGCGCTTGATCGAGCCGACGTCGGGGACCATCCGTTTCCGGGGCCGCAACATCACCAAGCTGGCCCCCAGCCAGATGCGCCCGCTCCGGCGGCGAATGCAGATCATCTACCAGGATCCCTACGACTCGCTCGATCCGAGGTTTCGGGTGCGCCAGACGGTCGAGGAGCCGCTCCTCGTGCACCAGCTGGGGTCGAGCTCGGAGCGGCGGGATCGGGTGGCGCGAGCGATGGAGCGGGCCGGCCTGGCGCCCGCCGACCTGTTCCTGGAACGGTATCCGCACGAGCTCTCGGGCGGGCAACGTCAACGGGTGGCTATCGCGGCAGCGCTGGTCTTGGAGCCGGAGCTCCTGGTGGCGGACGAGCCGGTGTCGATGCTCGACGTCTCGGTTCGCGCGGGGATCCTTTCGTTGCTGGACGGGCTGCGGCGGACCGGGCTGGGCATCCTGATGATCACGCACGACCTGTCGACGGCCTCGCACTTCGCCGACCGCATCGCCGTGATGTACCTCGGTCGCATCGTGGAGCAAGGGCTGGCTCACGACGTCGTCCAGGACCCCCAACACCCCTATACCAAGGCACTGATCTCGGTCGTGCCGAAGCGAGACCCTCGCGATCGGACCGAGCCACAGATCCTCACGGGCGAAACCCCGAACCCGGTGAGGGTGCCGTCCGGCTGTCGGTTCCATCCTCGGTGCCCAGCGGCCTTCGATCGTTGTCCGCGCGACGACCCGGTGGAGCTGCTTCCGGCGGGCGAGGACGGCCACGGCGCGGCGTGTTGGCTGCTGTCTGACCGGCCCCATCTGGCTCACCGGGGGGCATGACCCCTCGCTCGTCCGTGGCTCCGGCCTCGGCCGGCATGCGCGTCGAAGAAGCGTGGATCCCGATGCCCGACGGCGTGCGGCTTGCGGTGAACCTGTTCTTCCCGGCGGACGCCGAGCCCGGGCAACGCTTCCCTCCGATCCTCGAGTACCTCCCGTATCGAAAGGACGACGGGCTGTGGGAGCGGGAGCACGACGTGTACTCGTACGTCGTGGCGAGAGGCTACGCCTGCGCGTTCGTGGACATCCGAGGCACCGGCCGGAGCGAGGGCCGGATCCCCGACCGCGAGTACTCCGAGCAGGAGCTGTCCGACGGCGAGGTGGTCATCGCCTGGCTCGCCGCACAACCATGGTCCACGGGCAACGTCGGCATGTGGGGCATCTCGTGGAGCGGCTTCAACGCCATCCACATGGCCATGCGGAGGCCGCCCGCCCTCAGGGCCATCCTGCCGATGATGGCCACCGACGACCTGTTCACCGGGGACATCCACTACATCGACGGGTGCATGCATCTCGACGAGTGGGTGTTGATGATGGACGTGCTGAACGCGATGACCCCGGCGCCGGAGTACCCGCTCGACGACGAGGTGCTGGCCAACCGATTCGACACGGAGCCGTGGCTGCCCCGCTACCTCCGGGAACAGCGGGACGGCCCGTTCTGGACGGTGGGCTCGCTGGACCGCAGGTGGGATTCGATCGAGATTCCCGTGTTCCACATCGGCGGCTGGTACGACGGGTACCGGGATGCCGTCCCTCGGATGATCCAGCACATGCCGGATACCGTGGTCAAGGGCATGGTCGGGCCGTGGAACCACACCTTCCCACACATGGCTGACCGGCCGGGCCCGGCCATCGAGTGGCGCCAGGAAGCCGTGCGGTGGTGGGACCGCTGGCTGAAGGATGAGTCCAACGGGATCGAGGATGAGCCCAGGCTGGCCCTGTTCGTTCGGGACACGTATCCATCTGGGGATGACATGGCGGACATCCCGGGCCGGTGGCGGACCGAGGACACGTGGCCCCCCTCGCGGCTCCAGGAGCGAGTGCTCCACCTCCGGTCCGACCGAAGCCTCGGGCAGGACCCGGGGCAGGCCGACGCGCACCGCCTCCGGTACGTTCCCGGCGTCGGCATGGGAGCGGGGTGGTGGTGGGGAGAGCTCACGCCCGATCAGAGCCCGGACGACCAGTTCGCCCTGGTCTACGAGACGCCGCCGTTGGACGAGGACCTCGAGGTCACCGGCATGCCCAAGGCGGTGCTGTCGGCCGAGGCGGACGCTCTCCTGGCCCACTGGTTCGCCCGGCTGTCGGACGTATCTCCTGACGGCGAGGCCACCCTGGTGGCCGGGGGCGGCTTGAACGGCGCGCATCGCGAGTCCACGGAACGGCCGCGAGCCCTCGAGCCGGGAGCGATCGACCGGTTCGATGTCCCGATGCGGTTCACCTCATGGGTGTTTCCCGCGGGTCATCGAATCCGCCTGGCCATCTCGAATGCCCAGTGGCCGATGATCTGGCCGACCCCGGACCCGATGACCACCGCGGTGCACGTCGGGACGGGGGACGGGTCGCAGCTGATCCTTCCAGTTCTGCCGGCGCTGCCGCCGGAGGAGCGCCTCGAGCCAACCTACCCGGCTCCCTCGCCGCCCGCTCCGCCTCCCGGTGTGACGTCCACAGGCAGCGGATTCCCGGGACCACCGACCGTCGAACGCGACGAGGCTCGCGGCGAGACGACGGCTCGCTGGAGCGGGACCTTCCGGACGGAGTACCCGTGGGGCGCCGTGACCGTGGAGGAGACGATGACCTACGGCGTGGAGGACGCTCGCCCGGCGGAGGCCTGGGCCACCGGCGATGCGGTGAACACCGCCGAGATCCCCGGTCGCCGGGTGGTCTGGCGCACCCACCTGGACCTTCGGAGCGACCGATCCGACTTCCACTACCAGTACGGCCGCGAGCTGCTGGAGAACGGCCGGCTGGTCCGCCGGCGCGATTGGAACGAACGGATCCCCCGTGACCATCAATAACCGCGATTTCGATGTGATCGTGATCGGGCTGGGCGCCATCGGGAGCGCCGCCGCGTACTGGTTGGCCCGACGGAACGGTACCCGAGTCCTGGCCCTCGAGCAGTTCGAGCTCGGGCACGCCCGTGGGGCGTCCCAGGATCACTCCAGGATCATCCGCCTGTCGTATCACACGCCCCGCCACGTTCGGCTGGCCAAGCGCGCCTACGAAGCGTGGGAGCAGGTGGAGCGAGAGTCCGGCGAGCAGTTGCTCGTCAGAACCGGCGGGCTCGACCTGTTTCCGCCGGACGCCGCCATCGCCAGCGAGGACTACACCGGCAGCATGGACCAGTGCGGGGTGCCGTTCGAGCGACTCAACACCGCCGAGCTGACGGACCGATACCCACAATGGCACCTGGACGACGGGACTCGAGGTCTGTTCCAACCCGATGGCGGCCTGGTGGCGGCGGCAGCAGCGAACGAGGCTCACCGGGGTCTGGCCCAGGAGCACGGCGCGATGCTGCGTGAGCACGTGCTGGTCGTGGCGATCGAACCCCGCGGCGGGGAGGCCGACGTCCTCACGGAAGACGGCTCGTTCCGGTGCAGGAAGGTCGTCCTGGCCACGGACGCGTGGGTCAACGAGCTGCTGGAGCCGCTGGGGACGCGCATCCCCATGACCGTGACACAGGAGCAGGTGACGTACTTCGCCAACCCACACCCGGAGGCCTTTGCACCCGAACGCTTCCCCATCTGGATCTGGATGGACGATCCGTGCTTCTACGGCTTCCCCGCGTTCGGTGAGCGGGGGCCGAAGGTGGGCCAGGACGTCGGAGGCGATGTGGTCACGGCGCGGAGCCGAACGTTCGACCCGAACCCCACCACCAGGGCCAGGGTGCTGGCGTTCATGTCTCGCCACCTGCCCGGTGCCATCGGGCCGGAGCTGGTCACCAAGACGTGCCTGTACGCGATGCCCCCGGACCGCGAGTTCGTGCTCGACGCGGTTCCCGGCCACCCGGAGGTCCTGGTGGCGCTGGGCGCGGCGCAGGGGTTCAAGTTCGCATCGCTGTTCGGGCGGATCATGGCCGACCTGGCCGTCGACGGGATGACGGACGAGGACCTGTCGGCGTTCGCATTCGATCGCCCCGTCCTGTCGATAGCCGATCCGCCGCGGACGTTCCTGTTCTAGACCCTAGAAGGAGACGACGATGCCGAAGGGACTGCCGGAGCGGCTGGAAGAGGGCGTCGTGCTGGGCGATGGCGGCTACCTGCTGGAGCTCGAGAAGCGAGGGTACGTTCGCGCAGGCCCGTTCACTCCCGAGGTGAGCTTGACCCACCCGGACGCGTTGGCCGAGCTGCACCGCGAGTTCATGCTGGCCGGGGCCGACGTGCTCCAGACGCTCACGTTCTACGCGAGCGAGGACAAGCTGGCCACGGTGGGCCTGGCCGGAAAGGTCGACGACATCAACAGGGCCGCCGTTGGGATCGCGCGGAAGGTCGCCGACGAGGGGGACGCCCTGGTGGCGGGGAACCTCAGCCTGACCTGGGCGTACCACCCCGACGACCGGGCCTCGGCCGATCACGTCCGGGCGCTGTTCGACCGGCAACTCGAGGTGCTGACGGACGGCGGCATCGACCTGGTCATCGCCGAGACGTTCACGTGGCTGGGGGAGGCCCTGATCGCCGCGGAGCGAGCCAAGCGGACTGGCCTTCCCGTTGTAGTGACGATGTCGTACGAGAAGGAGCCGCTGTCCTACGAGGAGGACACGCCGGAGGAGTGCGCCATGAAGCTCGCGGACGCAGGCGCCGATGTGGTGGGAATCAACTGCCTGCGAGCGCCGGCGCAGACCCTGCCGCTGATGGAGGAGGTACGTGCGGCCGTCGGGGGGTACGTCGCGTGCCAGCCCGTCGCGTACCGAACCACGGATCGTGCGCCCGACTTCACCTCGCTGCCGGAGTTTCCGTTCCAGCTGGACCCGCTGCAGCTGACCCGGCGCGAGATGGGCGCGTACGCGGTGGCCGCTCGGGACCTGGGCGTGAACTTCATCGGCTCGTGCTGCGGCTCGGTGGCCGAGCACGTGCGCGAGATGGCTCGCGCGCTCGGCAAGCTGCCCCCCGACGACGCCGAATGGCGAATCGACTACGACCGCCCGATGTCGGCGTATGAGTACTACCACCACGAAGCCTGATGTCGCGTCACCTCCTGGGGGCTCACGTCGGACGGAACTCGGTGGTTGTGACGAGCCGGGCGATCCTGCGGGCGAGGGTCTGGCCATCTTCCATCGAGTGGCGGAAGTGCAGCCCCCCGTAGATCCGAGCCAGGACCACCTCGGCCATA
>JGI10216J12902_100932354_pt1 | contig 15819 bp, 13 predicted proteins | sample KanNatreferecore_FD_12902 | JGI IMG/M metagenome (IMG submission 12902)
CGTGAACCCGTGAACTCTTACACCGTTTTCATCACCCCTATATTCTTTCCATTCCAGTCAGGAAATAATTTTGTCTTGTCTTTGATCTTTAAATGAGCGGATGATACTTCAGTGAATACTGCACGGAAGTCGGTTGTTACCGGCAGGTCTCTCCTGTCCTCGAGATTTTCAACACTTAATGCAGGAACTGTTCCGTGCACTTTACCTCCATTGACATTATTACCAACAATGAACAGGCATGATGCGCGGCCATGATCCGTACCATTCGAGCCATTCTGCCGAACGGTTCTTCCAAACTCTGTCATCGTCATCACTTCCACATCATCCTGGTAAGTGCTGATATCAGTCCAGAATGCAGTAATAGCAGAACTCAGGTCAGCTACATTACGGGAGAAAGTACCCGTTTCAGCACCCTGGTTGAAATGCGTATCCCATCCGCCTGATTCGGTGAATGCGATCTCGAGCCCAACATCCATTTTGATCAACTGGGCAATCTGCTTTAATGAATTGCCTAAAGGAGACGGTGGATAGACAGCACCGTTAGCAGGTTTGTAATTCTTTGAATCAGCTGTTTTCAGGATCTTCATCGCTTCAAAACTTTCTTTACCTGTTTTGCTCAGCAGGCTGGATGAAGTCTTATCATATAGTTCCTCAAAACTCTTTGCCGCCGTATTCGTGGCCATTGGGTTACCCCTCATTTGAATAGTAAAATCATCAAGGTTACTGATCGCAATTGCTGCCTGTTCGCCATAAAAAGACCTCGGCAATGAAGAGGTGAGACTGACAGCCTGGAATGGTGTAGCACCATCATGTCCCAGCAAACCCACAGCACGATTAAGCCAGCCGCTTTCCGTTCCCTTACTGAATGGTGTACCGGATTCCATATAATCCTGCGCATCGAAGTGCGAACGGGTAGTGTTCGGGGAACCTACCCCATGTACTATAGCTAGTCTTTTTTCTTTATATAATTGCTCAAACGCACTCATTGAGGGATGAAGACCGAACCGGCCGTCCAGGTCGATCAATGGCTTATTCGCAGACCTGGCGGCATCGATGAACAAGGTTGGTCTTGCCTGCCGGAGATAGCTATCTTCAAACGGCGTAACAGCCATTAATCCATCCATAGCACCCCGCTGGAAAATGCAGACCAGTATTTTATTTTTTTTATACGGTGACCAAAGTTTGCGGCTTTGCGCAGCTCTTGCCACGAAATTGGGAACACCGCCGATACTTGCTGTCACGAGTGCCAGCGCACCGGATTTCAAAAATATTCTTCTTGAGGCCATACTTTTTTTATTAAAGGATTAGATCTTATTTACGCTGAAATTCAGGTGAACCGATAATGATGCCGACTACCTGTGCCAACATAGTATTATTCCCCGCTGCATATTGCATGGGACCTGTTTTTTCTTTTTTAGGATTCTGATTCTTTTTAAGTTTGTCTTCATTTTTGTTTTTCGGCCGGGTATCATCCATCATTTCATCATTGTCTTCTTCCATTGCATCCTTTGCACCCGGCGTTTTACCTGCTGCTTCATCAATTTTTTTTACCAGCTCGGGATCGGTGAGCAATGGAGTAAGGCGCTTTATCGTTTCATCGAGATTTCGTTCAGGCATCAGGATCAAACTGTATTTTCTCAATGCATCTTCCGCACTTTCCGGTTCATGATTTTTATTCAGGGCCAGCAAGTCAATGCGTATACCAGGGATCCGTCCCGATGCAAGGGCCAACCCGAAATTCATCCGGTTAAGCAAAGCACCTGTGTTGATCCAGTATTGCGCTTTATCAGGAAAACCTGTTGGTGCCTGGTAAGAATATATTTTTTGTCCCATTTTGGTCATCCATGTATATAATTGGTAAGGAGCTTCCACTTTTGCATTTACACTCCTGACTGAACTGATCGTTAGCTCAAAAGGGGATTTGGTTTTTTCCCTGACTGCAGACTTCGACCAGAATTCGGGTGCCGATACCATTGTGATCAATACCTCTTTAATATTTCCTTCCTTTTCCAGGAAAGTTTTAGCCATTTTGTTTATAAGACTTTGGGGGGGATTATCACTCACAAAACGTACGGCCAGTTTCCGGGAAATGAATTTTGCAGTAGAAGGATGTGTTGCCAGCATATGGATAAGTTTCAATCCTTCATCATATCCGGCGCCGGCAGGGAAGGTTGTACCCAATACTTTTTTCTCACCCTTATCATGTTTATTGGCAGCAAATAAAAAATCCTCTTCTAGCACGAACCCCTGCTGGTTCAACATGCGCTGGTTAGGTTTACGTTTAGCTTTTACATTATATTCCACTTCGGGATTCAGGCTCCAACCTGTGAGTATACGGGCCGCCTGGGTTACATCTGATTGGGTATATCCTCCATCTACTCCAAGTGTATGTAGTTCCATTATCTCGCGGGCATAGTTTTCATTAAGGCCCTGCATCTTTGGTTTTTTGACCTTAGCGTTTGCATTCATGTTTGGCTGATTGGCATCTGCCATTTCTTCCCGCCTTGCCGCCATTTTCTTTTGTGCATCTGTAGCATTTTCTTCGTTAACTGTACTCTTGGAATTATCCAGGTAGGTCAGCATCGCAGGTGATTTGGCCGTTGCAAGCAGCATGGTCTCAAAATTTCCAAGTACATTGGGCCGTATCGCATCCCTTTCGTAAGCAACGGCGAACTGTCCAACCCCACCCTTGTTGATGGAAACATTGAAATGGTTAAACCAAAAATCAGTCAGTACTTCCCTGAGCTGGTTACCGGAATAAACGGCTCTTAATATTTTTTGATTGATCAGCTGGCGGTAAAGCTCTGCCTGGGTTTTATAGCCTTTTTCATCCATGTACTTCTTTACATCTTTCCTATAATCTTTTTTATCCTTATCGCTGTTTTTGGCGGAATCTCTATCGATAACTCCATCTAGAATAGCCCGGTTCAGGATCTGTGCAGGCCGGGGAAAGGCTTCTGTTATCTCTGCATTGCTCATGGAAAGTGATTCATATCGGCTAAGGAAGCGCTCCAAAGAATCATCTTTAAAACTCATAGCCAGCTGTTCTGCAAACCAGTCCTCCACACCTTTTTTTACTACCGCATCAACCTGGCCCGGGGTAGCGCCAAAACTGAAACGATTTATTAAATGGGCTGCGGCTTCCCTTTCCGTCAGGCCTGCCTGGCGGTAAGGAAACTTAAATGAATTGTCAGCGTTTCGCTGGAATGAAGACAGGGTCAAAACAACCGCAACAGGCAGTATGCGAAGCGAAAAGAACAGGAATGTTTTTTTCATGTGTCAGGGGTTAAACTAATTCATGATGTAAGCGGCCAAAAACTTGCCAATAAGTAGGAAATAGACTCAAATTTAAACTAAAAGTTTAACGATATGCAAGAAGGTTATCCCTAACAATGAGGCTATTAGTCAGGAAAAACCGGGAACCACAGGGTCTTACGCAAAGTACCCCGCATAATGCGGTACAGTTTGGGTATTCTTTGAGATTTTTTGCGCTGACAAAATCCAGGGCGAGACACTAAGCCTTTTGAAATTCAGTAGATTTGAAGCTAAACCAGTTATGAATGGCAACTGATATAAAATGTCCGAATTGTGGCCATCAATTTGAGCCGACCGATACGATCCGGGAACAGGTGCAAACCGAACTGCGAATAAAAATGACTGAATGGCAAAAGGACCAGCAAAAGAAGTTTGATGCACAATTACACGATGAAAAAAAGAATATTCAAAAGGAAATGGAAACTGCTATTCGCAAATCTATTGCCTCGGATTTCGAAAACAAACTAAGACTGCTGGAACAAAATAATACAGAGAATGAGGAAAAACTGAAGCTGGCCCGGCAAAAGGAGACGGATTTTCTCAGGAGAGAACAGGAACTGAAAAATAAGGAAGCTGAGATCGATCTCAATATTCAGCGAAAATTACAGGAAGAAAGAGAAAAACTCTCGGAGGATCTCCGGAAAATTGAAGAACAAAAAACAGCGGCAAGAGAAACAGAGCACCAGTTGAAGGAAAGAGAGTTAATGAAACAACTCGATGATCAGAAAAAACTGGTGGAGGAAATGCGTCGCAAGCAAGAGCAGGGTTCTATGCAATTACAGGGTGAATCACAGGAATTATTGCTCGAAGAATTATTAAAAGAACGATTCCCGTTTGATTCCATTGAAGAAGTGGGCAAAGGAGTCGAAGGTGCTGATTGTATCCTGGTGGTCCGTAACAATCAGGGCCTTGAATGTGGTAAGATCATTTTTGAAAGTAAACGTACAAAGGGATGGAGCAATCCCTGGGTGGATAAGCTAAAAAATGATATGCGTAAGAAAGGCGCAGACGTAGCGATCCTGGTTTCCCAGGTTTATCCAAAAGGTATGGAATGTTTCGGCGAAAGAGATGGAGTTTGGATTGCCTCTTTCAGGGAAGTCATACACCTTACTGTAGCACTCCGCAATGCCATTATCAGGGTCGCGGAGACAAAAAGAACAGAGGAGAATAAAGGTGAGAAAATGCAGATGTTGTATAATTATCTTACCGGTATCGAATTCCGGCAAAATATCGAGGCTATTGTGGAAGGATTTGTTTCCATGAAAAATTCAATTATCAGGGAACGCGTACAGATGGAAAAAATATGGAAAGAAAGGGAAAAACAATTAGAAAAAGTTCTTATCAGCACATCCGGGCTCTACGGTTCAATAAAAGGTATTGCTGGTGCATCGGTCCAAAATATTCCTTTACTGGATATGGAAGAAAACAATGAACAACCTGAGAATTAATTAACGGCAGGTACAATTTTCGCGGACAATAGTATTATTCATTACCCAGGTTGTAGATTACCGAATGCCCCACTGCCTCAACTAGCTACCCAGGCCAGCACCAGCCGGTCAAATTTCCTGTAATGAATACTCAACGGCTGTCCGATTTTACCAAATGAACAATCAATCGTGTCTGTTCCTTCATGCAATTTATGTAATATGATATGTCTCCTGAAATCCACCGCACCTTCCCCATACCACTTGAAGACCGATTCCTTTGCCGACCAAAGCAGCGTGGCCAGAGGTGAGAGGTGATCACTCATTTCCATGATCCGGAAAGTGGTATGTTCGCCTGCGCTGAGAAATTTATGCATGATCCTGCTGATCTTCTCCACCGGGATCTCGATATCGATTCCCACCCTGTTTACCCGGCTTACAATGGCTGCCGCAAAATCCCCGCAATGTGAAATGGAGAAATGGTATTGTTCGGATGGCAAAAAAGGCTTGCGGGTGTCTGCTATCTGTATCAATTCATAAGGAAAATCAGGGAATAGGTATTGCAGGAGAAACCTTCCCGCAAGATGCTGGAGTCGCTTGTGAGGGTGGGTCACGTCCCGGTGCAAAGGCACATTCCCTCTGAAATAGGCTTCTGTTTCTTCAATCTTCCAGATACCCAGCCTGGTTGTGTCATTGACCTGGTGTTGAAAAAAAATCGGCATGGCTCAGTTTTTCATCTTTATTTTGCCCGGTAAATAAAACCGAAGATAGATAATGATACTCTCCGACACCCGGATACTGGAAGAAATAGAAAAAGGGACGATTAAGATAACTCCATACGACCGCGAGAATCTTGGAAGTAATTCTTATGATGTTCACCTGGGAAAAACCCTTGCAACCTACAAGGAACATATCCTCGACGCCAAAAAACATAACACCATCGATTATTTTGAGATACCCGAAGAAGGATTTGTATTGTACCCGCATATCTTTTATCTCGGGGTGACGGAAGAATACACCGAAACACACGCCCATGTTCCATTCCTCGAGGGAAAATCATCAACGGGTCGCCTCGGTATAGACATTCATGCGACAGCAGGAAAGGGTGATGTGGGATTCTGCGGCAACTGGACACTTGAGATCTCTGTTAAGCAGCCGGTAAAAGTATATAAGGGCATGCCCATCGGTCAATTGATCTATTTCCCCGTAGATGGCGAAATCGAAATCAAATACAACCAGAAGAAAAATTCAAAGTATAGTAACCAGCCCGATAAACCTGTTGAGAGCATGATGTGGAAGAATGCGTTTTGATTATCACGAATTTCAAACGAATTACACGAATTACGACCCGAGGGATCAAAGTATTCTATTGATCCTGACATTCATCCAGTTTGAGATTTCTTAATTCCTGATTTAAGCTCGCGGGAACTAATGAATGCACCATAAAAACAAACTCTGCTGTTTAAGAAAACTAATTCCTGTAATTCGTCTTAAGATTCGTGTTATAAAGCTTCCACTCCAAACTTTTTATAATAGGCAATAAGCCATGCCACCACTTCATTGTATGATCGTTTCCCCGCCGGTTGATTATTCGCTCTCAGGAAATGTCCATAGCCCCACATAACGATGGGTTCGACAGGATTTTTATACCGCCTGTAGAAATCCCTGAATTCTTTCTGATCTTTTTTGACCTGGGGATGGGCTTTATCCTGGTATGCACGGGCTAATGCCGTATCCCGCCGGAAGATCTCACCAAGAGAGTAATTATACATATCATAATACACGGAGTATTTGAAAGCCGGTTCATCATAATACCGGCAGGCCAGGTAGCCGACAAAGTTTGCTTCGTTCTCTTTTCCATAGCCCAGCTGGTGTGCCATCTCGTGAGTGGTCACAAATGGTTCAAGAAAACGGGGCACGGTAGTATTCACCTGCCCTTCACCGGTAAATGGATTGTAATACCCCTGGAAACCGAGATAATTACCAAGATAACTGTACATGGAAGGTTTTATGGAACGGGGCTTGTATTTCAAAAAAGGGTATTGCCTGGCGGCTGAGTCAAAAGCATCACAGGCACTATTAAACAATACCTTTTTCTTATCAAACAGATCCCGCTGCTCCGGCGTTACAAAAGCAGCATATTGGTTAACCCGGTTTTGCATTGCATTGGTGAGCGTGTCCAGGTCAGCAAGGCTATATTCTTTTACATCAAGGTCAAGCTGGTATGCAATGCCCCGGCGGTTATAGTTCAATCCCCAGAGCAGGTTAAAAAAAACATAGATAAAGAGGAAAAAAAATATTACCTGCTGCAGCCCTGCAATGAAGTATTTCCTGGTGAATCGTTTCCGGAAAATGGTCTTTATTAATTGAACGGTTTTATATACTATTATCAGGATAAGCAAAGCATAAAAAAGATCGCCGACACTAAAGGGTATCCAGCCGAACAAAAATCGCTGCACTTTTGCGATCACCGGATAAATGCCACGACTGTAATTTCTTTCTATCCAGCCGGGATACCAGGAAGCCCATTTGATGAGTATGGTAAGGACGATGAGCAGCACCCAACTCCAGCTTTTCATGAGACGGGTGAATACACGGGAAATGAATTGTTGCAAGTAACTAGGAATTAATGTTTAGGGATCAGGAATGCGGAACCTGGACCAGGGTATAAAATTAGGAATATCCCTTCAAAAAAAGCCTGATTCACCGCTTCAAATTCCTTAAATCCCCTTACCTTTGCACACTCTTTAAAAAGTTGACAAATGAGCCGCCGAAGGGAGTTTGAGATAGCTTTTGTAGGGTTAAAGCCCGGGGTTCATGAGTACACTTATTCGATCGATGACAGGTTCTTTGAAGTATTCCAACAGCAGGATTTCCGGAACTGCAAGGCCCAGGTTAAACTGGTGCTCGATAAAAAGAACGGTTTCATGTTGTTGAAATTCGAGATCGGCGGAACATTGGAAGTGAATTGTGACCGGTGCAACAGTAACCTGCCCCTGGAACTCTGGGATGATTTCAATATCACAGTGAAGATGGTGGAGGAACCGGAGAAGATGAATGAAACCGAAGATGATCCCGATATGTACTATATCGCCCAGGGTGAAAGTCATATCGATGTCGCCAACTGGATCTACGAATTCATTAACCTGAGTATCCCGATGCAGAAGACCTGCAGTTATGAGAAGATGGATGGTCCGAACTGCAACCCGGTTGCTCTCGATGTATTGAAAAAAATGGAACCAGATCCCGATAGTCACGGGGAGACCGAAAAAAAAGAGAACCCGATCTGGAAAGGATTGGAGAAGTTTAAGGACCTCGACACGTGAGGTGTCAATCGTGAGTTAGTTCACGAATACCGGAGACACTTCTCACGACTAACGATTCACGATAGCTAAAGAAATTTTCGAATTCTAATAACTGATATTATGCCAAATCCCAAACGCAGACACAGCCAGCAAAGAAGTGCTAAGCGCAGAACGCATTATAAAGCCACATCTGCAACATTAACGACTGACAGCACTACGGGTGAAACCCATGTACGTCACCGTGCGCATGTAAGTGAAGGTAAATTGTATTATAAGGGTAAAGTGGTGGCAGAGAAGTCACCAGTTAAGAAATAACCTGGTTATATTCTAAGTCACGAATTCCAAATTCCAAAAACGGTATCTTAAAATAACCGAAGGGATTTGGAATTTGTTATTTGGGATTTCAATTATCTCCATGAATATAGGAATCGACATGATGGGTGGCGATTATGCCCCACTGGAAGCAGTGAAGGGAGTAAGCCTTTATTTATCAGGTCATAATATTCCAGCCAGGCTTTTGCTGATCGGCGACCCCGCACCCATCGAAAAGCTATTGGATGAACACAAAGTCTCCCGGGAACATATCGAAGTCATTCCATCCAGCCAGGTAATCGATATGCATGATCACCCGACGAAAGCCATGAAAGAGAAACCCAATTCTTCCATAGCTATCGGGTTTAAACTCCTTGCCACTGGTAAAATGGACGCTTTCCTGAGTGCAGGCAACACCGGTGCAATGCTGGTAGGCGCGTTATTCAGTATAAAAGCACTGGAAGGTGTGATCAGGCCCACTATTTCAAGTATTGTTCCTAAAGCCGACGGCGGAACCGGTTTGTTGCTGGATGTTGGATTAAACGCCGACTGTAAACCAGAACACCTGAACCAGTTTGCGATCATGGGTTCTGTATATGCCAGCCTGGTGCTGGGAATCGAAAACCCAAGGGTGGGATTGATAAATGTTGGAGAAGAAGAAAGTAAGGGTAACCAGCTTGCGCAAAGCACGTATCCCCTGCTAAAGGAAAATAAACATATCAGGTTCATCGGGAATATTGAGGGCCGGGACGTGTTGATGAACAAGGCAGATGTAATGGTTTGCGAAGGTTTTACCGGGAATATCATACTCAAGATGGCTGAATCGTTATATAAGATCAGTCATGAAAAAAATGTAAAAGAGGAATATTTCGAACGCTTCAATTTCGAGAACTACGGGGGTACCCCTGTACTCGGCGTAGCAAAACCAATTATCATTGGTCATGGCATCTCTGGCTCCAAAGCCTTTATGAACATGATCCACCTGGCACAGATCATGGTGGAGAAGAATGTGATGGAGAAAATGAGGGAAGAACTCACTTAAGTTCCCACAAAAGACCATTAATAAACTACTATTGGGGGTGCGCGTCGATTTGCACGTCATAAAAAAAGCCGTGAATAAATTTAAAACGGTTGCCGATATCCTGGGTCTTTGTGTAAGCTTTGTGGACTTTGTGGAAAATATACCCGCTTCATGGTATAGGCAAATGAATTTGACTTGAGTATCTTTATTTAAAGCCGAACCTTGAAATTTCTTATAACCACCACTCTATTTCTTATATCATCGTCATGCTTCGCCCAGTCAGCCGATGAGCCTGGCACTGCGAGCGGATCTTTTTTTATCCCCCTGGAAAAAACAATTTTTTATAAACTTGGGGATAAGCAAATACCGATCAGGATCCAGCAATACGGGAATGCAACAGACATAGTTTTTATCAATCTCCACGCGAATGAAATAACATCGGTACAGGCTGCTCAGTTGATCCTGGAATCAAAAGGTGGCACTCTACTTAGAATTGATAACGGTAATCAAAGAGTTATCCGCTTTCGCTTACAGGGCATTACTTATGCCGTAGATCCTAACAGGGTTTTTTCACGTGCCGGAATCGAACAAAATCTAAAGGAAACCGGGAGGACCTCTGAGGCAGCCATTGATGAAATTGAAAAATTTGCCCAACGCATCCTCCAGTTAATTTCCGAGAATACATCCTGCATAGTGGCGCTCCATAATAATACCAATGAATATTATTCCATAAAAACTTACCTGCCGGGCAATGAGCGGCAGGGAGATGCCCGTACCGTATATGCAAACCCGGAGCAGGATCCGGATGATATTGCCTTTACAACAGACAGCATCCTTTACCAGCGAATGGCCGATCTCCGGTATAATTCGATCTGGCAGGACAATGAAAAAGTGAAAAAAGACGGCTCATTAAGTGTGTGGTGCGGTGAAAAAGGCCGGCGATACATCAATATTGAAACGGAGCATGGAAAGTTAAGACAATATACTGCGATGCTGACCAGTTTACTGGAAATTCTATCTGGAGAAAATAAATGAACTTGCCCCTGGTTAAACTTTTTGCAAAGGCAACCTCAACATTGTTTTACCGGATTAAGCTGAAATGATCCATCCTTTTTCCATAAATATTCCACCGAATGAGCTGGATGATCTGGGGCATAGAATCGCCCTCACACGGTGGCCCGATGAAATAAGTGGCAGTTCATGGGAATTTGGTACTGATCTTCATTACATGAAAACGCTTGCAGGCTACTGGCAATCAGGATTTGACTGGAAAAAAACGGAAGCTCTCATCAATGCATGGCCGCAATTCATAGCGGAGATCGATCGGTATAAAGTTCACTTTCTGCATATAAAGGGTAAGGGTAAGCGCTCTTTACCGCTTATTATTACTCATGGCTGGCCGGGTTCATTTCTGGAGTTTGTTAAATTGATCCCGCTGCTTACCGAAGGTCCCGAGCGATCATTCGACCTGGTCATTCCTTCGATCATGGGTTTTGGATTTTCACAAAAAATAACAGAGCCAGGTTGTAATCTCTGGTTAATGGGAGATCTGTGGCATAAATTAATGGCCGGTCTCGGTTATGAAAAATATATCGCGCAGGGTGGAGATTTCGGTGCCGGCATCAGCACCGCTTTAGCCTTACGACACCCCGAACATGTATTGGGACTGCACCTGAATTATATACCCGGTTCATATCTCCCTTATTTATCCCCGGGTGAAATGTTAACAGAAGAAGAGTTGAATGCACAGGAAGCTACGAATGAATGGTACCATTCAAAGGGCGCATATGCACATCAGCACCGAACAAAACCCCTCTCGCTAGCCTATTCACTGAATGATTCGCCGGTTGGACTTTGCGCCTGGATCATTGAAAAATTCCAGGAATGGTCAGATTGCGATGGAAACCTGGAATCTGTTTTCACCAAAGATGAATTATTGGCAAACGTAAGTTTGTACTGGTTTACACAAACCATCCATTCTTCGATACGACTCTATAACGAGAATAGCAAAACACCGCTGCATTTCAAAAAAGGTGAATTTGTTACTGTACCGGTAGGGATCGCCAGGTTTCAAAAAGAGGAACCCTTCCCTACCCGGAAATTCATTGAACGTGGTTATAATGTAAGGCACTGGTCTGAGTTCAGCAAAGGAGGACATTTTGCAGCTATGGAACAGCCGGAACTAATGGCAAAAGATATCATTGCATTTGTAAAAAGCATTTAATCCGGTTACTGTAAAGTCGGAAAATTTATTTACCCGTAAAATTTGCGACTCCATCTCCGGGAACCATTAACCCCTCAAAAATTAAATTCGTATTACTTTTTATCGCTTCTTCCTGTTCAATTTACCCCGAGGTGCACAGCGAATCACTGCGAAACCCGCTGTGTATCCCTGTGCACGCTGTGGTTATTCAGGCAGCACTCTCAGTTCATCTCTTTGTCTTTTTCTGCAATTACATTAAGTGCCATTTATTAATTACACTCACCATTCGATTTTGGATCGAGTGTGGTACCATACACTTTTATACATTCATTAGGAGGCGTTGGCCAGGTCCTGGAAACAACAGTTTTCCATGGTTCCCAGGCCAATCCTGTTGCCTCCTTTATCACCAATTTGATATTTGTGGCTCCGGTTGGAATAGTATACTTGTTGCGCCAACCAAAAGGTAAACCCTTTTGATCTTGTGCAACTACTGTCTTCCCGTTATAGGTATAAGTAAGATTAACCCATGCTGTGTATCCTCCACCCTGGGTTACAGTCAACTCATTTGGCTTGGCAACCATGTTACCTACTTCAGGGCAATCGCTCTTAACCTTTGGACCAAATACAGTTCCGAAAGCAGTATAACACTTAAAGGTTGGGGCGGCTAATGACTCGCTCCCTATAGTTTTCCAGCTACCAGCTAAATACAGTCCCTCTACTTTGATATTTTTGGCATCAAAAGGTATAGCGAGGCTTTCCTCGTGTCCCACTGGCAGATCTTTCGTAGTTTTCTCGACAGTTTGATACAATGGTGCCCAACCTGTTTTATCAACATTGGCAGAATATGTTAATTTAAATTTCGCAACATAACCAGCCTGGCAATAAAACCGCAATTCCCCATCTATTTTTGGCTGGATGACCTGGAAGCCTTTTTCCGAAGTTTCCATAAATGCTATATAAAACATGTCAATTGCATTAATATTACTTATGACGTTAGTGATATTAATGTACTCCGTCATCGCTGCACCCAGTTTCATTTTGAGCATGGGTTCTACTTTCATAGCTTCCACTACCCTGAATCCTTCCATTGTGCCCACCACAATTGCCATTAGGGTAGCAGCGACAGGAGCCGCAACTACTCCAGCCCAGCCCACCGCACCAATTGCACCACTGGCTGAGCCGCCGACTCCACCGGCTGCTCCACTAAATGCCACTGATAAGCTGGTAAGTGACGGAACGGCTACTCCATTGATAATGGTAGTCCCGGTTACAATACCGAGAGTAGATGTAAGTGCAGCCGCCGCCATTGCTGTGGCAGCGCTCGATAAGCCGATCGCGATCACACTTGCCAGCTGGTCAGCACTATAACTGCCAATTGCTGTACTTTTTGTCAGCACCGATTTTAATCCAGCTTTTGCAATAATATCCTGTGGCGGTGATTTCTGCTGGAACCACTCGGCATAATTCTTATCCTTTAAAGCACAATCAGGCGCGGGTTTATAGCCTTCACCTTTATAACCGCAAGGATCCATTTTCCAAACCTGGTACTCATCCAATATTGCTTTGGCCGATCTCACCTTCATACTTCTAAAGAGATCAGCAGACCATTTTTTTAATGCGACTATTGAGGGCTCAGTTGAAGTACTGATTATTTCGTTCATCACAAGTACTGCGAGGATCCCGTTGACCCTGGGCCGGAAATAAGGCATATTCCTGTTAGCAATATTGTTCAGCATCTGTTGACCATCATACACTTCGACTGAACTGGCTGCAAATATTTCAGCAGCAAGCAAGCTCAACCTTCCAAATGCCTGTTCCAAAGGACTCAACTGGGCATAGGTTTTTACAGTTTCATTCAGATCAACATTCGAAAGGGAAGGATTTGTATTAAACCCCAGTGCCTTTAACATCTGGTACTCATAAGTTTGATTCCGGGGGAATAATTGCTTAACAATAACCGTTTTGGTTGATGTCTGGGCCGACAATCCCTCGCCAAATAAAAAAATAGCGCAGGTAAGCAGGCCAATTAAGGGGGCAGTGATTGTACGTTTCATGGTATATTAATTTGATGATGACGAGGGGTGGGTTTTGATCGGGGTTTCGGCCTCCCGTTCAATTTTTTTTATCCGATCATTAGAAACCGTAATCACCACAATAATCAGCAGCAGGGCCACCACCATGATCAGGATAAAAAAGAAATTCAATTTTGGAGAACGCATGGATCAAAAACTTGCAGGTAATTTACAGGCAGGCGAAAGCGCTTTCCTATTTTTAAAGAGGACAATAATTCGCCAGTGTGTGGACAAAAACCTGACAAGATTTATAACCGTATGAAGATGAAGGAAAATACTTACTGATGTTGTTCCATTATAGCAGGGTGATGGCTTCCTCGATACTGGAATCTGTGTCGAGTCCAAGGCGTTGACGTAACCGTTGCTTGGTTTTATAAACACTATTTGCTGAAATACCGAGAATAGTTGCGATTTGCTGCGTGGAAAGGTGCAAACGCGTCAGTGCAGCCATCCGCATTTCAGCCTGAGTAATATCGGCAACCCTTTCCTGGAGATTAATAAAGAATCCCGGATGGAGTTGCTCAAAAAGCGATCTGAATTTATTCCAGTCTTCGTCCGTTAAGATGGTGAGGCTGGAAATAGCCGATGTCAGCTCCTGCCGTTCAGCAGACATATTTCGGTTGTTAAGCTGGAGCTGCAGTTCATCAACAAGATTGGCTTTTTCAACCAGGCTTTGGGTTAATGATTGCAATTGTTCCCGGGCGAGCAGATCGGCAGCTTTTTTTTCCTGGAGGGCCATCTGTTCCTTATGAACATATCTTATCCGTAGTTTATTAATGTATAAGAGTGCAATTATGGAGACCAGGACGATAAATACAATAATAACATTGCGTTTTTGCTCTTCATCTTTTTTCTCTTTTTTCAGGTTGGCGATAACCTGGTAGTTTTTTTCATTATCCAAGCGGGTCTTCAGGATTTTCAAGCTGCTTCGGAAAGCCACTTTTTCCAGCGAATCATGGAGATGGGCGTACAAATTCGCATAGTGATATACACTGTCGGTATTGTCGAATGCTTTGAAAATGTCTGTTGCCGTCCGGTAAACATGCTGCAGGTAATTCACTCGTTGAATGTTATAAAGATCTGGTGATCGAAGGAATTCTAATGCTTCCCGTATCTGCCCCAGCGCACTATCTTTCTTTCCTTCGGCCAGGTTGATCCTGGCTAACCATTGAAGACTATAAGCCGCCACCTTTCTTTCGGCATTTTTATTTATCTCATAATCATGTCGCAAATACTGCTTTGCTTTATCCAACTCATTCCTGAGGAACATTACCTGACCGATAAACCCTGAATTGATCGCTATCCATATGTCTTTCGTTGTTTTAATGTCCAGCGTACCGGCTAGCTCGCTTGACTTTTCAAAATATAAAAGTGCCGAATCCAGTTTGTTAAGTTGTTGATATCCCTGTCCGATAGTGTTTAAGTACCGGACACGAAAAACCAGAGGTGTGGCCACAGTGTCAGTATTGTCAAGGCCTTTCTTAATGTAATTAATACTGTTCTCATACTCCCGGGTGTGGTAAAATACTTCTCCCAACAACAACCATATCCCTTTCTGGTAGGGCAAGGTTTCCTCAAGTGTTTCCCTGATTTCGTCGGCTTTCAGAAGATAGGTAGCAGCTAACTCCAGTTCCTGGCATGCATACATCGTGGAGCCCGATGACTGGTTAGCAAAAAAAATCAGGTATTTGTCGCCGGTGCTGTACGATTCACTCACCGCCTTCTCGCATAGCTTTTGTAGCTCTTCTTTAGCGGCAACGCCTTTAAAGTGCATTGTAATACTCCGTTTCAGTAAAAAAAAACGGGTATTGTAATAATGATTCGATCCTACATGGGTTTCCAGTTCCCGTATAGTTGCAAACGCTGTACTGCTGTTGTTTTTGACTAACTCACGAGGGATATAGAGAAACTTTTGATTCGCCTCATTCGTTGTTTCATCGAGAATATTCACTATTTCCCTGATTGAAAGGGGTGATTGAGAAAAACTAAAAATACTTGCCTGTAATATCACAAACAAGGCAAGCAGGTGTCTCCATCGCGTTGAGGTGTGAATCATAAGAGTGATCAAATTAATAAAAGCGTGGGTATTTCAGTAATAAAAAAAAACACTGATATTGTTATCAGGGGATATTTGGTGATGTTGCTTTTCCAAAACCAGAATTATGTA
>JGI10216J12902_100024335_pt1 | contig 15818 bp, 15 predicted proteins | sample KanNatreferecore_FD_12902 | JGI IMG/M metagenome (IMG submission 12902)
GGTTTTCGGACCTTCCTGCGCCCGAGGACGGGCGCACTCCGGTTCAAGGGGCATTCGTCCGACATTCGGCTTTCTCTTTACCGCCTTTGATCTATATGGTTCGCATGCCTCGCGGAGTTTGCATATCGCTCGTCGTCGCGCTATGGATTGGCTCGCCAATTTGGAAATCGACCGCGGCGGAGACGAACCGCGGCAGCGCCCGCGTTGAGGAGACGCGTCCGGCGCATTTCCCGCATCGCATCTGGGCCGCGTGCGATTTCGAAGGGCGGACGCCGGATTATGCCTGGTTCGGGCCGGCGGAGACGAACGACATTCCCAGGTATCCCGGCAACGCCACCTCACTCGGTGTCGGCCCGCGGCCCTATCAAAACTTCAGCGGCGTCATGACGGGGATCAATCCGGTTCCAGGGCCGCGGATGGGAAAGGCCAACTATCTCTGCGTTCGCTACTACCTGAAGGGCGCGGACGCGGCGACCTTCCAGCACTTCAGCCTCACACGCGAGGACAACCAGCACATCAGGGTGTCGGGACTCACGGAAGGCAAATGGTCGGACGTCACCTTGAACTTCACGCGCGACGCCCGGCGCAATGACGGAACCGCTGAGCCGTTCGGCGACGGCGAGCGGATGGATGACTTCAAAGTTTTCGTCGGACGACCGGAGGCAGCGGCCGGTTATGAACTCCTCATCGACGACGTGATTTTCTTCGCCAATGACCCCGCACTGTCGCCCGAACCGGAGCCGTTTCCCAATCGGGTCATCTTTCTTGCGGCGTTCGACACCGGGCCGAAAGAAAGGTATTGGCCCGGAGATTTTGAGATCGTGGAAACTCCGCCGCCGGGGGCGTACTGGCGCGCGGCGAAGGCCGTGCCGCGCAAAGATGGCAAGGGGAAGCTCGTTCGTTTGCAGATCGACCCGCCGCGGCCGGTCGGCGCACATACCAAACTGCGGTTCCGCTATCACCTGACCGGCGCGTCGGCCATGACGGTCCAGATTTTCGATGCGACCGTTCAGGACAATCGCCACCTGGACCTGACCGGTTTGAAAGAGAGCCGGTGGACGACGGTGTACGTCGATCTCAGTCGCGATTCAAAGCGCAACGACGGGACAGCCAATTCGCCTTTCCTCTCCGGGAACAGGGTGGACGACCTGTTTTTCTTCGTCGGAAGCGACGGCAAGACAGAAGTGAACCTATGGGTGGACGAAGTGGTGCTTTACGACGCAGCGGATCAAAGCCACTAGCTCGCATAATTTGGCAGCGCGGCGGAGACGTGAATCGAATCGGAGCGCGGGCCGCCCACCGCGCAGCGGGTCCGCGGCTGGATAGGTTCTAAAAAACTTCCACGCATCCAGCCCTGTTCGGAACCGCTGCGGCCTGCAAGGCCGCCGGTCCGAACGAGCAAATTTCCGGTCCAACAACCCCGCTTCCGCCGTTTCCAGTGTCGCGATGCGCTCGAAGCCGCTGCAACCGGGACCGGTCGCTCTCCGAAAAACCTTCCAGGCCTGGGGTGTTTTTGTCGCGCTATGCAGTCCGCTCGCGCTTGATGGTCTTGCCGCCGAGAATTTCACGGAACACCTTCGGATCGACATTGCCTCCGCTCACGACACAACAGACCGAACGATCGTGGAACATTTCGGGCCGGGTGAGGAGTGCGGCGACACCGAGCGCACCGGTCGGTTCGGTCTTGAGATTGGCGAGCGAGAAGAGCAGCCGCACGGCTTCCTTGATGCTTTCTTCCGAGACTTCGACGATACCGGCGAGGCCGTCGCGAAGAACATTCCAATTGTGTTTGCCGAGGCTGAGCGTGCGGACGCCGTCGGCGATGGTTTGGGGTTCGGTTTCGTTGGCGACAATATGCCCCGCCCGCAGCGAACGCGCCGCGTCGTTGGCGATCGCGGGCTCAACACCAATGACCGGGGTCGCGTCGCCCGCGTTGCGCAGTCCGGTGATAATTCCCGAAGTCAGGCCGCCGCCGCCGACGGGCGCGAGGATGAAATCAAACGGCTGCTTCAGCGCGGCCAATTCGGCGCCTAGAGTCGCATTCCCTTCGATGACCAGCGGATCGTCGTAAGCGCTGGCGACGTAAGCGTCCGGATTTTCGGCGGCGATCTCCGCGACGCGGGCGTGTCGAGGTTTCACGCGGGTATCGATCAGATCCACGGTGGCGCCATATTCGCGCACGGCCTCGACCTTTACCTGCGCCGAAGTATTGGGCATGACGACGATGCAGGACCTGTCGAGCATCTGGCAGGCACAGGCGATGGCCTGACCGAAGTTACCCGAAGAAGCGGTGATGATTCGACGCTGAGGCACTTTGCTCGCGACGTTGAAGGCGGCGCGGAACTTGAAACTGCCGGCGACCTGGAACGTTTCGCTGGCGAGGGTGAGTTTGACACCAAGGCGGCGGGCGAGCCGCGGCGCTGCCAGGACAGTCGTCGGCTGGATGATCTCCGCGATGGGCCTGGACGAATGATCGGCTCGGTTCATGGACTTCTTGTGACATGACACTAGAGAGCTTCGCGGCACAATTGAATCACAATAACGTTGCTTCCTTGACCCGCCCTGTTGACGAGGTTCAAATTCACCGGGCTAATCGGTAGTTTCCAATCGAACCGATGGAGCTAAGCTCTGCGAATGCGAAACACGGCGGCGACTCTCCTGGTTTTCCTCGGGGGCTTCGCGATCATGGTGCTGGAGATTATCGGCGCGCGATTTCTGGCGAAGGATTTCGGCGGTTCGTTTTATGTGTGGGTGAGCCAGATTGGCGTGATACTGATCGCGCTGGCGCTCGGGTACTTCGTGGGGGGCGCGCTAGCGGATCGCTTTCGGCGGGTCGCGTTCCTGACGTATCTCCTCGTGCCGGCGGGCGTTGTGACTTTCCTGATTCCGAAATTTGCGGGCAGCCTGATCAACGCTATTATCGTTCGCCATCCCGCGGATCAGGAGATTCCCGCGGTATGGCAGAAGCTTGATCCGGCCATGGGCAGCGCGTTGATCTTTCTTTTGCCCTGCTTCGTCCTTGCGACGTTGTCTCCGTACATGATTCGGCTGGCGACATGCAAACTGGCGCACGTGGGACGGGTCAGCGGACTCATCATTGCGGCCAGCACGGTCGGCAGTATTGTGGGGGTGTTTGTTTCGGGTTACGTTTTGATCGATCACATGAATGTATCGGACATCTTTCGCGCGACGGGCGCACTGACGGTTCTGCTTGGCGTTATGTGCCTGTTCATGGATCGCTGGTTTGGCGATGCGGATTCGATGGCCACCAACGTGGACAACGAATGAAGAGTGGCGCGATCATTTTGTGCGCGGTTTGGATCGGCGCAGGGTGCGGACGATGCCATGCCCAGGCGGCCCAGCGGGTCGTCTTCGAGGCAACCTCGCCGTATCACCATATCCAGGTGATCGATCAGCAGGGCCTTCGCGTGTTGAGTTTCGACGGATCGATGGAGACGCGGATGTCGTTGCGCGACCCGTTGACCGGGCATTTCGAGTATATCGAGTTTTTTCATATGCCCTGGCTATGGAACAGTAACCTGACGAACGTCCTGATGGTCGGTCTTGGGGGCGCCAGCGTTCAGCGGGCCTACGAGCATTACTATCCGCAGACGACCATTGACACGGCGGAGATCGATTCAACCGTGGTGCGCATTGCCCGGGAGCATTTCGGCTACAAGGAATCGTCGCGGCAGCGGGTCCACGTTATGGACGGGCGGGTTTACCTCCGCCGCACAGAGACGAAGTTTGACGCCATCATCATGGACGCCTACGCGAAGAATCGTTACGGCTCATTCATCCCGTATCATCTGGCGACGAAGGAGTTTTTCGAGATGGCGCGCGAGCGTCTTACGACCAATGGAGTGGTCGCTTACAATGTCATCGGGGCATTTCAAGGCTGGAGGGCAGACATTCTTGGATCCGTTTACACCACCATGAAATCAGTCTTTCCGAACGTCTATCTGTTTCCGGCGAAGGAGACGCTGAACGTGGTCATTATTGGCACAAAATCGCCGGAGAAAACGGATTTCAACGAGGTTCAACGGCGGGCGAATGCACTGGTCCAAGCGAGGCGCGTCACGTGGCCGGCGTTTCGCAGCCGCGTCTCTTCCTTTCGCGCGGATCCACCGGTGAATCTCCATCTGAGTCCCGTGCTTTCGGACGATTTTGCGCCCGTGGACGGGTTGCTCCGCAAGACGGGGAAGTGAAGCTCCGTAAGGAATCGCCCGCGAAAGACGCGAAACAGGGCGACGGAGAAATCATCCGGGATTGACGGAGGTTCCCTCGGCGTGATTCGCGGGATATGCGCCGGCTTTCACGCCGTCTCGCGGGAGCGGAACTTTTCATTGCGGCCACGAGATGCTACAAATGGACGTGGCTTTCGACCGCGACAAGGTGAAGCAGACTGTCGGCAAACTGGCTGAGCAGGGCATTTATCTCGGCACGTCCTCCTGGAAATACGCCGGCTGGCGCGGTCTGCTTTATGACGAGTCGCGCTACGTCTGGCGCGGGCGACTCTCGGAATCGCGATTCGAGAAGCTCTGTCTGGCGGAATATGCGGAGGTGTTCAAAACGGTGAGCGTGGATGCGGCTTATTACAAATTTCCCGACCGAAACTACCTCGAAGGGCTGGTTTCCCAGGTGCCCGGCGATTTCCAATTCGGGTTAAAGGTGACGGACGAGATTACGATCAAGAAGTTCACCCGGCTGCCGCGGTTCGGCCCGCGGGCCGGGAAACTGAACGAGAACTTTCTGAACGCCGATCTCTTCGCGTCGGACTTTCTTGCGCCGTGCGAGCCGTTCAAACAGAGAATCGGCTTCCTGATATTTCAGTTCTCCCATTTCTATCCGGAGGACTTCGCGCGCGGACGGGATTTCGTTGAGGCGCTCGGCGATTTTCTGGCGAAGCTTCCCCCCGGGTGGCCGTACGGCGTCGAGATTCGGAACCGTTACTTTCTCAAGCCGGAGTATTTCTCGACTTTGGCCCGACAGGGTGTGACGCACATTTACAACAGTTGGGCCGACATGCCGCCGGTGGGTGAGCAATTTGCTTTGCCGGGCAGTCGGACCAATCCCGATTTGTTCAGCGTTCGTTTTCAGCTCCGGCCAGGGAGAAAGTACGAAGATGCGGTGAAACTGTTCAGGCCGTATGACCGGGTGAAAGATCCGTATCCCGAAGGCCGCGCCGCCGCGGCGAAGCTGATCAAAGAAGGCCTGCGGACGGGGAAGAAGACGCGGGCATTTATCTACGTGAACAATCGATTCGAGGGAAACGCGCTGGAGACGATCGATGCGGTGCTGGCCGAGGTGCTTGAGAGTTGATCGACGGGCGATCGTTCCACCCCGAAAGGTTTTCGCACGTCCTCAGGCAGCTTCCCCGGATCTCCCGCTTGTTGCAGCCTGGTTCCCTCCTGCGTTCGTGACTTGCTTTGCGAGTTTGTCCAGCAATGCGGCCCCGGTATAGCCGCAAATGGCGGCCACCGCAAAGACGCCGACGGCTTTGCCGACCATGCTGCCACTGAGGCTGCCGAGTTGGAATCCAGCCGAGAGCGCGGCGACGATGACGACGGCCATGAGGATTCCCTCGCAAATCTGCCACAGCCAGCGTTTGAACTTTTTTTGCGACGCGCGGAGAACACCGCCGATGGCCCCGCCGATCGCGGCTGCAAAGAGGAAGGGAATTGGCAGGATCAATTCGACCATACCGACGACGCCAAGCCGCTCGACCGGAACCGTGACAGTCCTTTCACCGAAGTCAGAGACGGCCGTGACGCTGACCTGGCGGCGGGACGCGGGCAGCCAGATACCGACTTCATAGCTCCCGGCGGTGCCGAAGTTCGTGACCACGACGCGGCTTGAATCCATCTCCATTTGCGCGTCCGTCAACAGCACGGTGTGTGGCAGCAGCCTGCTTTTGAGCGCCGGTGCATCAGGGCCGTCGATACCGATGGTGAGCGAATTGGTGTAAGCGTTGGCTTTGGGATTCCAACGCATGGCGTTTTTCGACAACCGCAGGAAGAGCTGCGCGCTGAGCACCTGGGTATCGGAAACAGTGACGACCGCCACACCGGGGAAATAGTTCTTGTTGGTCGAGAGCCTGGCGCCATCCGGGGCGGGAGACTTTTCTTTCAGGAAGTAGAGCACGTTCCTCTGCAGGACCAGGTTGGTCGCTCCGGCGGAGTGTTCGACAGCGTTCGCGGCGACCTTGAAATGGCCGGCTTCCTTGACCATCACTTGCATTTCGTGAAGTGGAATTCTGTTGAAGGTAATCGGTACGAGCACCCGGTCGTTCCGAAGGCTTCCGGTGGAGGCAACCGTGGCGAGCGAGGTTGCCGTCAGACGAACGGCGGCAGGCGAACCCGCGAGCCGGGCGGCGGTATTGGTGGCGGTAGCAGCTCCGAGCTCCGCGATCGCGAAGGTTAGGGCGAGAATTGCGCAGAATCTTTTCATGTTCCGTCGAAAGTCAGCCTCGAGGCTTTCACACTCCTCAAACGAACCGGGGGGCGACCCGCGGGTGGCCGGCGCCCCGCTGGAGACACGAGGCAACAGTAGGACCTTCAAAACGCCTGTCAAGCGAGCGCCCAATCAGGTAGTGCTCTGATTTCCTTGCAGCGGCGGTCACAGTCCGCTGCTACAATTTTGAATTAGGACACCACCCTCAATCATGCGAGGGAGGCCAAGCCTGCGCGCCCTTCAACTTCCTTAGTTCCGAAGCCCCTACTGAGCGGGGACATCGAGCCTTGAAATCCGAGCAAAGAAGGCGGAGCCTGTCGCCGAAGATCAACGGTGCCCAGAGTCATGAACGTCAAAATCGTCAGTGGGTTTCTGATCGTGGCCGCAGCCATTGCTCAAGCGGGCGACTCGGGTGGCGCGAACTGGCCGTCGTTTCGCGGCCTGCGAGCGAGTGGCGTAGCGGAAGGATTCGAAACAGCGGAGAAGTGGGACGTGCCCAAGGGCGAGAACGTGAAGTGGAAGGCGCCGATTCCGGGGCTGGGCCATTCAGGTCCGGTGATCTGGGAGAACCAGTTGTTCGTCACGACCGCGGTCAAGGAAGGCGACGCCGAGTTGAAGGTCGGCTTGTACGGCGACATTGAGCCGGTCAACGAACAAGCCACACATCGCTGGCAGACGTTCTGCCTGGACAAGCGGAATGGCAACGTGCTTTGGAAACAGACCGCCCGCGAAGGAGTCCCCAAGGTCAAGCGACATCCCAAGTCAAGCCACGCAAACTCCACGCCCGCAACCGACGGCAAACACGTGGTTTCGTTCTTTGGCTCCGAAGGATTGTATTGCTACAGCGTGGCGGGAAAGCTTCTGTGGAGCAAAGATCTCGGTGTGCTCGATTCGGGTTACTTCCGCGTGCCGACCGCGCAATGGGGTTTCGCTAGTTCGCCAATCATCCATCATGATCTTCTGATCGTGCAATGCGACGTCCAGAAAGGGTCATTTCTGGCAGCGTTCGATGTGTCGAACGGCAATGAAATCTGGCGAACCCCTCGCGAAGAAGTGCCCACCTGGAGCACGCCCACCGTGGTGGCGAACGGCGGGCGGGACCAGGTGGTCGTGAACGGCTTCAAGCATATCGGCGCCTACGACGCGCGCACCGGAAAGGAGCTTTGGAAGTTGCAGGGCGGGGGAGATATTCCTGTGCCGACGCCTGTCTTTGCGCATCACCTGATCTTCATTACGAGTGCGCATGGGCGGATGGCACCCGTTTATGCAATCCGGCCTGACGCCCGCGGCGACATTTCTCTTCCGGATAATCAATCGACAAACGACTTCGTCGCCTGGAGCATGAATCGGCGCGGAAACTACATGCAGACGCCCATTGTGGTGGGAGATTATCTCTACTGCTGCAACGATGCCGGAGTGCTGGCCTGCTATAACGCCCGCACCGGCGAGAATCTCTACAGCGAGCGGCTTGGCACGGGAGGGGCAGGATTCACGGCATCGGCCGTTTCGGCGGACGGCAGGCTGTATGGCACGAGCGAGCAGGGAACGGTTTATGTGATCAGGGCCGGACCGAAGTTTGAAGTGCTCGGGAAGAACGAGATGGGGGAGACTTGCATGGCGACGCCCGCGATATCGGAGGGTGTGTTGTATTTTCGAACACGGGGCAACGTGGTAGCGATCGGTCGCGAAGGTTCGACGCGAGCTGCGCCTTGAGGCGACGGCACATCCAGGGCGGTGTTAGTCCTGGTGTTAATCCTGATCCGGTCAGGATTCTTTCTTCTCTCTTTCTTGTCTTCCTCGCCCGACGCACCGTAACCGCCTCCTGACTGATACCCAACGAGCAAGAGTTATCTGGAGTCGCTCGGCCTATTTTTCGAAGAAAGGAAATAGTCGCGCCAACTCAGTCTTGTCCGGCCGGCGACCGTATTCGCAGAGTTCGAAGGCTTCGGCGTGTTTGATTTTCTCCGCCCGGTCCTTCGTATACCAGTCGTCGAGCTTCGAGCGGAAACGGGCCGCGATGGATTGATTTCGCTTCGCGAAGTTGTCACGGACCTGCTGGTGACGGTCCTTTTGTTTTGCCGGATCGGCGGGCATCAGGTCGGCGGAACCGTTGGCGCCGCCTTCGTAAAACTGCGAAACGATCACGCCGAGCGCATCCAGTTTCTTCTCCACGACGGAGTCAATTGAAACGACGACATCGGGCTGGAATGGATTCGGCTTCTGGAAGGAATCCGGGTAGTAGAGAAAGACGGGATTCTTCTTCAGCGGCGGAACGTCGGGGCAGATGAAAGGCACTGTGACCATGTAGGCTGCGTCCTGCACCAGCACGCCGGTGTACCGGTGATCGGGATGGTAATCGTTCGGGCGATGGCTCATCACAATGTCCGCGTTCCATTCGCGGATGAGACGGGTGATGAGACGGCGATACTCCAGAGTAGGCAGCAACTCGCCGTCATGGATATCGAGCACCTCGGTGGTGATACCCAAAATCTTGGCCGCCGCTTCCACTTCGTTTTTTCGGCGCAGCGCGAGCGGTCCCCCCGCTTCGCGCCAGTGGCCGATATCGCCGTTGGTCACCGAGACGAATTTGACTTTGTGCCCTTTGGCGGACCACATCGCAGCGACGCCGCCAGCCTGGAGTTCGCAGTCGTCCGGATGGGCGCCGAAACAGATAATCCGGAGCTTTTCGTCACCGGGCAATTCGGCTGCCCCGGCGTTAACGGAAAATGTTCCGAAGACGGGCAGTCCTGCAATAACGACAACGATAGATCGAATGACCGTGGCACTTGCGAGTCGAACGAACTTCATACGATTCCTTTTTGTTTGGGGTTCCGCTAGAACTAGGCGTGGCGGGGGGGCCAGTCAAAACAAAACGGGCCTGAGGACAGGTGATATCGGTCCGTTGGTCCCAAGTGAGGCGGTTGATTTTGAAGAAAAGGGGGTGTAAAATGGGCTTATGAATATGGTTACCGTTGCTACTTTCAACGAAGCGGCCAAAGCCGAGCCGCTCAAACAACGCTTCGCAAAGGCTGATATTCATTCGGAGATTTGCGACGAATCCAAGTTCGAGTGGACGTGGTTTGTCTCCAAGCCGGTGGCCGCTTTCCGGCTCAAGGTTCACAAGAAGGACTTCGAAACCGCTCTTCGGCATCTCAATGAGTGGCAGAGCACAGAAGGAGTGTTGCGGGATGCCGTCTGCTGCCCACACTGCGGACACTCGCGAATCGAGTATCCGCAATTCACCCGCAAATTCTTTCTGCCAAATCTGGTGAGCCTCGCCAGTGTGGTGGGCATTATCGACAGGGAGTTCTACTGCCAGGAATGCGGGTACACATGGCCGAAGGACCTCAAGGTCCATACTCCCCGAAGACACAGTGCACCGAAATACTTCATCGAGGCCGCGGATCCGGTGCCTTCTTCCTCCACCATGCTCACGCCCAGGCAGCGATTGGCCACGGCTCCCAAAGCTCAACCCGGAGCGCCTGCGGACCCGGGGATTCTCGGCAGGTGGGGCTCGAATCTACCTTCGTGAAGTGATTCGCCCGACGTGAGGTCTTGGGCCCAGCTGCAGAAGACAGCCGCTCGACAACCTTTTCTGAAGATGGCACTGTCTGGGTGTGGCTACGGATAAACTGCAGCAACTGCGCGAACTGATTCGCTCCTATGGCTCTTGTCTGGTGGCTTATTCCGGCGGTGTCGATTCGGTTTTCCTAGCCCGCGTGGCTGGCGACGTTTTGGGAGAACGTTCGCTGGCTGTCATTGCCGATTCACCCAGTCTGCCGCGGCGCGAATTGGCCGAGGCGCTGGAGATTGCCGGGAGATTTCAAATCCCTGTTCGGGTCGTCCGCACACAAGAATTCGACAATGCAAACTATGTGGCGAATCCGAACAACCGTTGTTACTTCTGCAAACACGAACTCTTCACGGAACTGGAGCCGCTTGCCAGGGCGGGGGGTTATGCGGTGATTGCTTACGGCGAGAACGCCAGCGACATCGGGGACTTCCGGCCGGGCGCGAAGGCAGCGGCCGAGTTCCAGGTTCGCGCGCCGTTGAAAGAGGTCGGATTGACCAAGGCGGAGATCCGCGCGCTGTCGGCGCAGCTTGGTCTGCCTACAGCGGACAAGGCGCAGATGGCTTGTCTCAGCTCGCGCATTCCTTACGGGGAGGAAGTGACGCTGGAAAAGCTAAGGATGGTCGAACGAGCGGAATGCTTTCTTCGTGACCTGGGGTTCTACGACGTGCGGGTCAGGCATCATGAGTTGCGTTCCGGGTTTCGAGTTGCGGGTTCCAGCTCTGGCGGCGCAGTTCAACTTGAAACTCGAAACCTGAAACCCGAAACTGTTGCCGCTCTGGCGCGAATCGAGGTCGGGGTGACCGAGCTCCCGAAGCTTATGGAGGGAGGGAATTATCAACTCGTGGCCAGCGCCTTGGGCGAAATCGGTTACGCCCATGTTACGCTGGACCTGCAGGGATATCGAAAAGGGAGTTTGAATGAATCGTTCATTGCTCCTCGCCAGAGCGTTTGAGTTTTGAAACTTTCAGGTCCGGCCGGTTAATCAATACCTAGTTTTGGACTATGGCACAATTCTCGTATAAGGCGCGGCGCCGCTCCGGGGAAGTCGTTCAGGGAGTGCTGGAAGTGCCGGATCGTTCCGCCGCGCTGGCTCAGATCGAGCGATTGGGTCTCTTTCCGGTGGCAGTAGAAATGGCCAAGGCGGCGGCTATTGCCAGGGCGGACCGGGCGGAGCGCAAGGCGGGATCCGCGGGCGTTCTGCCGCCGGCCTTGCGCGAGTTTCTGCATCGGAAGCGCAAGCCGAAGCTTCAGGAGTTGGCCACGTTCACGCAGCAACTCGCCAACCTGTTGCAGTCGGGCATGCCGTTGACGGTGGCGCTGAACAGCATGACGCACCTGGAGTCAAAAGGCATTCCCTCGGACGTGAGCAAGCAACTCCGCCAGGACGTGATGGAAGGGAAAGGTCTTTCCGACGCGATGGCAAAGCAGCCGGTCATTTTTTCGGACATGTACGTGAACATGGTGCGGGCTGGCGAACAGAGTGGCGCCCTGGTCGAGGTATTGCGGCGGGTGGCGGAGCATTACGAGCGGTTCGCGGAGGTGCAGTCGAAGTTCGTTTCCGCGCTCATCTATCCCTCCATCGTGGCGTGCGTGGGCGTGGGTATCATCATTTTTTTCATGACTTTCATGCTGCCAAAGTTCATGACAATTTTCCAGGGGTTGAAAGTGGCCCTGCCGGCGTCCACCCGAATGCTCATGAACCTGGGCGAGTTTTTCAGCAGCGGAATGACATGGCTGTTCATGGGCCTGCTGGCCGTGGTGGTGGCGATCCTGTTCATTCGGTTCAGGTCCACCGAGACCGGCATCCGCAAGATTGACAGTTGGAAGATGAACGCGCCGGTGCTGGGGAAAGTGGTTAAGTTGAACCTATTCGCGCAATTTGCCCGGACGCTCTCGACCTTGCTTCATAACGGCGTGCCGGTGCTGACCGCGTTGAAGATAACGGAACAGGTCATCCCGAATCGAATTCTCAAGGACGCCATTGCCCGGACGCGGGAGGACGTGACGGACGGCAAGACGCTGGCCCAGCCACTCGCGCGCAGCAAGGTGTTTCCGCAACTGATGATCGACCTGGTCAAGATCGGCGAGGAAACCGGTGACGTACCCGGGGCCCTGCAAAACGTGGCCACCACCTTCGAAAGCGAGCTGACTATCGCGCTGCGGGTGATGACGAATCTCATCGAGCCGGTGATGATTATCTGCATGGCCATCGGCGTGGGAGGGTTGTTGTTCAGCATCCTTTCGGCGATGTTCGCTATCACGGCCAGCATCGGACGTTGATGAAGTTTCACGCCCCACAACGCCGCGGTTTCACCCTCATCGAAATCATGATCGTCGTCGGTATCATGGCGCTGGTGCTGGCCATGGGGATGCCCTCGATCATTCAGACGATGCGGAAGGACCCGTTGCGCAAGGCGGTAAGCGACATCCTGGATTCGTGTGCCCACGCGCGCGCTCAGGCCATCTTGCACGGCGTTCCACATGAATTGGTCCTTCGTGCCGCAGATGGACAGTTGACGGTAAGACCGGTTGCAACGAACGCCGTCGATCAGACCGCGACTGAACCGGATGTCGCAGGCCAAGCGGGGAGGGGTTCGCCCTCGGGGGAAGCAGGTCCTCCGGTCCGACTGCACGAGGACATCGCCGTAACGCTGTTGTATGTGAACCTTAAGGACCGGATGGAGGCAGAAGAATCGCGTATCCACTTCTATCCCAATGGCACCAGTGACGAATTCACGATCGTGCTGGAGTCGAATCTGGGGGTCCGGAAAATCACCCTCGACTGTGTCACCGCCATCGCGGAACCGGAATTCGTCCGATGAAATGTACGACGGCCAGCGGTGACGGGTTCGCCGGCGAGCGGAGGTGTTTTGCCGGCGGCGCGTTGTGGCGTCGCCATGAAACGGCGTTCACGCTCCTGGAGGTGATGATCGCATTGGCGATCTTTTTTATGGCCGTGTTCGCGATCCTTCAATCGGTTTCCCAGAGCCTGGGCGCGGCGCGCAGCCTGCAACAGAAGTGGCCCGATCCGCGCGCCTTGTTGGCGGAGTTGTCACTGACGAACAAGCTGGAGGAGGGGACTGTCGAGGGAGACTTCGGCGATTTGCATCCGGACTTTACCTGGACGCGAGATATTTATCTGGTGAGGACAAACGGGTTGTTTCAGATCGATTATACGATCACTAGGGTGACAGGCAACCGGCCGCTGGAATGGAAGACCAGCGCTCTCTTGTGGCGACCGGACTCGCAGGTTTCGACCTTCCGGAGGCAGTTATGAGAGTTCGTTCCGCTCCGGGCGACCGCGCCTTCACTCTCATCGAGATCATGATCGCACTGGCGATTTTTGCGACGGTGATCGCCGCGATTTATTCGTGCTTCTCGGCCATTGTGCGGAGCAGGAGTGTTGCCCATGCGGCGGCGGCCGATGCGCAGCGGGAACGAATCGCGGTGCGGGCTCTGGAGGAGGCGCTGTTTTCCGTCCAGTTTTTCCAGGAGAACGCGCGCTACTATTCTTTCGTGGCTGACACGAGCGGCGATTTCGCCTCGCTCAGTTTCGTCTCGCGGTTGCCTGCCTCATTTCCTCGCAGTGGAAATTTTGACGACCAGTCGCTGCGGCGATTGACTTTTTCAGTCGAATCCGGTGTGGACCGGGGAAACAGGCTTACGCTGCGGCAGAACCCGATCCTGTTCGAGGCAAACGTTGATGAGGAAGAGAACCCACTGGTTCTGGCGCGCGACGTTCGCGAGTTCGTGGTGGAATTCTGGGGGCAGAACTCCAAGGATTGGGAACCTGAATGGCTTTACACCAATCAGTTGCCCAAAATGATCCGTTACTCGCTCGTGATTGGTCATGGAGATCAGAGGCCGGTTTCGCCGGGTGATGGCTTTGTCAACGTCATCACGCTGAAATCGGTGCCCATTCCCAGCTCAATGCAGGTGTCCGGACCCGGGGCATCGCAGGGAGGCGGCGGGAAAGGATCCGGGAAGTAGAGCCGAGCGACAGCGCGCCCGCGGACATGAATCTGAACCACCATCGAGCGAAGTCGGGCATCGCGCTGATCATCGTAATGTTGGTGATTGTAGTGCTGGGAATGCTCGCGGCTGGTCTGGCTTATTCCATGAAGGTGGAGACCAAGCTGGCACGCAACGCGAGTGCCGAGCCGGAGCTTGAACTGCTTGGGCTTGCGGGGGTTCAACTGGCCAGCTATGTCCTGGCGCCAATGCCGCCTTGTCCCTACGATGCGCTGAACCAGAAGTGGGCCGGAGGTGTGGGGAGCGATTGCGACACGAATGCCGCACTGGCGGATACTTCCCTGAAGGACAACAAACTTGGCCGAGGCAGTTTCTCGATTACCATCATCGACTTGGAGCGCAAGGTGAACATCAATTACGCAAGCCGTCCCGTATTGGAGAAAGCCGTGGATCTGCTCGGACTCGATCTAATCGACTCGTCGACAATTGTGGACTCCGTCGAAGACTGGCGAGACCGGAACGAGAATCCTCAGGTGAACGGCGCCGAGAGCGCCTACTATCTCGGTTTGCCAAAACCCTACGTGGCGAAAGACGGGCCGATCGATGACTTGTCGGAAATGCTGCTGATTCGGGGCGTCACGCCGGAGATTTATTGGGGGCCAGGTGGCAGCCACCGGGTGTCCGCGCCAGCCGGTGCAACCTACGGCGCTGTGACAACGAAGCCGACTGGCTCAGTCGGACTATTCGATCTGTTCAACACGGTCGGGCGGATGCAGATCAACATCAACACGGCGCCGAAAGAGGTGCTGCAGCTGCTGCCCGGTATCGACGAGAATCTGGCTGAGGGCATTATCCGCCAGCGCGCTGGCCTGGATGGAGTTGATGGAACCGAGGATGACACACCGTTTCAATCGGCCGGTGAACTGAGTTTCAACGTGCCCGGAATGAATCCGCAATTTGTCCAGCAGCTCCAGCAATTCTGCGGTGTCCGCAGCTTTACCTTCGAAGTTCACATTGATGCTGAAATCGATCAATACAAGCGGCGTTTGGTAGCGCTGTTGTTTCGCACCGGTTCGCGCAGTGTGCAAGTGCTGAACATGCACTGGGAGTAGACGGCGAATGAGACGAGGCGCGATGTCCGCCCGTTTCAAACCGTTGGTTTCGCAATTCCGGAGGAAATCAAGTTTGTGCTTGGTCGGCAGTTTCACAGGGGATTGGCGCAAAAAACGATCCGCCACCTTCTGGACCTGAAAAGTTTGCGGGCGTCATGCTTAGACTCGAGGCAGAGTTCCACGCATTCGTTGTAGCCGGCGAGCAGAGTTTAGCGGGTCGCGGAGACTCTCTTTCGGGCACGGAGGGAACCTGAGACCCAGGTTGAGAGAGAATATTCTTCGAAAAAGGAAAAAACCCCTTGCACTGGCAACCGACTTTGATATTTTCACGCCGCTCTTTTAGAAAAAGCAACGGGCCGAAAGACTGTCAGAAAAAAACCTATTGACAGTCCGCGTTTATAAAATAGTCTAGCGCGTAACGATTCTTTGTATCTGAGCTGCCGAGTGAAGAAGATGAATTCGGCGCTCAGGTTTTTTGTCCCCTGGACGGGAAAGCTTTTCGGGCGATGTTTGCCTGGTGCTCTTTGAAAATTGAATTGTGCGATAAGTTTAGAGCCCCTTCAGACACAACCAGTTAGTTGGGTGTGTTTGGAGAGTTTTAGGATTGCAAACAGTCAGGTCTAATCCACCTGACAGGAATCAAAGCTAACGTTTAAATCTACGGAGAGTTTGATTCTGGCTCAGAACGAACGCTGGCGGCGTGGATA
>JGI10216J12902_100728483_pt1 | contig 15783 bp, 17 predicted proteins | sample KanNatreferecore_FD_12902 | JGI IMG/M metagenome (IMG submission 12902)
AAACGCACCCGCGTTTTCACACAGCCTCGCGCATGGTTAGGCCGCGTTGTGCTCGGTCCCCATAACTCATGGCCTTGGATCATGTTCTTTCTGCCTTAGCTCTGCTTTAGCTTCTAATTGCTTCTCTACATCTGGTGCTCCCCTGATCTTCATCCAGTATTTTAGAGTATCTTGGAGAATAGCATCGAGCCTGCGTTTATAGCTTTCTAAAACCAACGGGTCGATATTTTCCGGGTCCAGACCGGAGGTCCAAAAGCGCAAATCCCGCTGCAGATCTTTAAGGCGAGCGAATGTTACGGTCTCTCTAACCCAAAGCGCCCGAGGATCGAAGAATGCCTCGCACGCGCTGAGAACGGAAATCACGGCGCTCAAAGCGAGCGAAACATTGATGAACGCCTCTCGCACCTCTAAATTTTGGAGCTTAAGTCCGAGCAGAACGCTGATGATCCCGGCCAAGAAAACAGAAACTATTTTTAGGCCGAAGGCATTATTCTTGTACCGCACGGAATCACGCTGATAACGACGGACTAAATCATCAACCTCCTTCTGCAACCAACTCAATTGTTCAGTGGCTTTCATTATTTTGGTTATGAACGGCCTAACGACCCAAGCTCGTCCTTGGTCTTTCGACCGAAAGCGGCTCGAAACGCGACGGTTGCAGTTGGTCTTGCGGGCGAATGCCAGCACTTGCTGCCAGCAGTTTGACAACGCCGGCACAAAGCGGCGAGAAGGAGAACAGAACTCTCCTGCTACTCGCTAACGGCAGCAGAGCCAATCGAGTGAGCCTCATAACCATGAAAGAAGTTATGACGCAAAAGTTCAGACTGTATCGGCGCGGCAGCAATGGCCGTTATTACATCGAAGACAACACCACCGGCAAACAGGAAAGCCTCGGCACATCCGACAAAGCGGAAGCCCTGCGGCTTCTGATGGCGAAGAATGAAGCTGATCAGCAACCGGCGTTCAACTCGCTGATTGCCCGCACGTATCTGGCGGCCGGTGACCCCGCCCTAGCACGGCGCACCTGGAAAGAGGTCATGGCGGCATTCATTGAAGCGAGAGCGCAGCGACGGGAAAGCACACGGGACCGCTACGACCAAGCTTTTCGGGAACCAATCCTCGCACAGTTTGCCGCCCGCCGGTTGCTCGACACACAGCCCGCCGACATCCTGCAATTGATCAAGGACGGCACGGTCTCAACGAATATGTATTTCCGGCGCTTGCACAGCTTCGCGCTCACGTTGGGTTGGTTGCCGTGGCCGATTCTCAACTACCGCCAATGGCCATCGCGCAAATACAAACAGAAGCGCGGCATCACGTGGGAAGAACATCGCCTTCTCGTTGACACGGAAAAGAACGCCCAGCGCAAGGCCTTCCTAGAATTGGCGTGGCATGTTGGCGCGGCACAAATTGATTTGGTGTCGTTGGTTGCTGAAAACATTGATTGGAGCACGAAGACCATCACTTACTTCCGCTGCAAGACCAGCAAGCCGTGCGTGCTTCGCTTCGGTGACGAAGTGGCGGCGATTCTCCGGCGCTTGCCGACGAGTGGCCCTCTATTTCCAAAATACTCGACGCTCTGTTCTGCCGACCGTGCGACGCGCTTTGCAGAGCGTGTCGAGCGACTGGGAATAAAGAAGCGCAGCGAGGAAGCGGGCATTCCTTCCATCAGCTTGCACTCCTACCGCTACGCCTGGGCGGAACGTGCCCGCGCGGCCGGATACCCCGAACGCTTTGCGCAAGAAGCACTCGGCCACGCGAGTGCAGCCATTCACCGCGCTTACGCCAAAAGCGTGCGCGTGGAGTTGCCACCGCTTGAAGAATATGAAAGGGACAAAGCGAAAGTAGTGACATTGCCCAAGGCGGCGTAAAAAACAGGGCCAGCCCGGAGAATTGTGGCGAAGGCAACCGCAAGCGAAAGAATTGTTGCTGATGGTTCGTTGTGACCACCGTAAACGGACTCGCGGCGTTCGTCCCACTCCGCCACGGGCCAAGATACGGGAATGCTTACACTATTGCCGTCTTAACGTCTGATACGGAGGACTTCCGAGCATTTTTGTTTCGCCAATAGTGGTGAATGGCATTCGTTGCTTTGGCCAACCACGCGGGATCCTTCGTCGATTCAATTACCAGCATCGTTGAAAAATATTTGACTGCGTTGGCCGGAGGATTCCCGAGCGGCTTCAGCAGTCGTGCCGACATCAAGATTGCAATATCGTGCGGCTGACAATTCAACAACCACGCCACCTCGTTGACGTTCAAACGAACGGGCAGCGTCTTCAAATTGAGAAACCTTTCGCATTCCGGATGCATAGTTCAGCAATTCCTTATCATCCGTGTGGAGGCGCCAGTGGTGGTGAAGATGGGCGCGATGGAAACCCTCTTGTAGGCCGCTTCCGACGGGCGGGGGCAGTCGTCAGGTTCAGGAATTTCTCACGTTGCGGATCCATGTTTGACAATTCTCCCTTCAGAGTAGTGCGACGTTGCGGGGGGCCAGGACGATTTAACCATGCAGTTCTGTAATTCGCTTTCGTCGCATCTCGCGAGATCCGCTGGGCCGTCTCGCGCCACCAATCGGTCTTCAACGAAGGCGGCAGGCAAACCGTCTACACGTCTACACGCGACGCGGAAGGCAGGGTTGGCGTCGTCAGCGAATTCACGATCGGCGGACCGCAGACCAGGAAGCGCTCGCCGTTGATCCCGCCAAGTTCGAGAGTGCCTTACGGACACAAATGACTCAAGCAGTGGAACCGGGGTTTCAATGGCGCTCATTGTTTGCAATTATTTATTGTCAGGTATATTTTATTGCAACCATTTTTTTGACGGCGGAAAGAAATGTTGTAAGACTGGTGCACTTATGAAGGAACTCGGCAACAAGTTGAAAGCCTTGAGGGGAAGGCTCTCCATCGAGCAGGCCGCGAGCGCGACCGGCAGAAGTCGTGAAACTATCCGCAAACTCGAAACCGGCCTGAATATCAGTCTCAAAAGTCTGAAGAAGATCGCCAAGGGCTACAAAGCAGAACCGGAAGATGAGGACGATCTGGTCTGCACCTGGTTGCGCGGACATGCCGGAGATCACGCCAAGCGCCTCCGAATCGAACCGTTGTCGGCCAAACGCAGCCGCCTCGCTGATGTCGCGCGCGATAAGACCAGCGCCATGATTGAAGCATTCAGCGGCCTCACTACGAAAGAGCAGGACGCATTACTCCTGGCCGCGCAACGCCCCGAAGTGCTCCGATCCGTACGCCACCTTCACCAACTCTACGACGCCGCCCGCTCTCGCAACCAGAACAACAGCGACTAGAGTGGAACACGCTTCGAACGAAGTTCTGGAACTTTGCAACTCACTGATACGCCGCGGGTTGCAATTCTGTTCCATCTGTTCCACCGTTTTCACCCATCCGTGCCTTTATTGCGATGTCTTCAACGGCTAACACGAGACCAGAGCAAGTGAATGATTTTCAACGCGCGTGCGCGCGTGTGAATGAACATCCAATACGGTGGAACGGCAGGAACAGATGGAACGGCCTTAGTTTTTGTTTTTTTTTGATCAAGTTAAAGTACTGAAAAGAAAGAAGAAAGGGAGAGGCGGCCCGTGCCCGTCGCTCTGTTCCAGCACTGTTCCAGAGAGCATCCAAGCATGGAACGGTTCGCGCCCGCGCCCAAGGCCTTGCAGACGCCTCCACGGGAGATTGCGTGGAAGGTGAGCGATCGATGCTGCCAGCGGTCGGAAAATGCGCGCACGTTCAGCACCTCACCCCCAAACCATTAAAACGGAAGATTTTTTTATCAATTCCGCCCCCGTCGGCTCCTATCCCCCTGCCGCTGGCCATGTGCGCGGTGCGTGCGTGTTTGCAGCCTGATCGCCGTGGTACCTCATCCGCAGAAAAACGCGTGCGGATTGCTCGTGGTGAACGCGTGAGTTTCCGAAATTCCCCGGTCGGCATGGTGTTCGTGAAGTGCAAGCGCGGTGCTTGCTACCACGCCAAGAGGAAAGGTTAAGCAATGAATATCGGTCTGTTCAAGCGCGTGCCCTGCAACGGCATGGCACCCGAACGCGGATTTTCTTCGCGGAATTCGCGCATCGTGAGGGCATGCGTTGAGTACTGTTTGATCACTTTTGAATCAAAAACCATACCCCCCACTTGGGGGATACAGCCCACTTTCGCACGCTGTAGCCAAAGGCGCGTCCCGTTCAGTGTTTACAAGCCTTTGACGACGTGCCCCGGCGGGAATAAAGCGCGTCTGCGGACGTACCCGTGTGCAGCAGTAGGTCCAATTTTAGCCCGGAAACGTTCGCGCGGTCGGGTAGCTTGCTACGTGCTAGCAGCCGCGCGAAAGGGAAAGGGACAACGCTGATGCAAACATGCTCCACGCGCGAGATCGCACTCCAATCACTCATTGCAGGGCGGATCGAGCCGTCCGCTTATCGCCTCGACTTACAGCAGCGCATCGTTCAGGACGAACGAAACGCCATTTTGGTACTCACTCTCTCTGGGGGCGCGGGGTGGCGGGCGGGGAAACCTGTGTCGCTCAACGCGGGCGGATGCGCGGCGCGGGCGGCGCGGCATCTTTGGCAAAGGCGCGGCAAGCGCCCAAGCGCAACGTCCATCGAAGAAGGAGCGAGCGCAGCGGCGTGCGCTATCTCTTGCGCGGTGCGCTCCTGGCACAAGGTCACGGCGGATCACTGGCAGTCGCAACGGTTCGTTAAGTATTTGTTTCGTATTGGCTGGCGCGCAGCATTCTCCGCCATCGTGGGCGACGAGGGCGCGGGCCTTACTGGTGAGAAGGCCGACCAAGTTACGACTTCGGTTCCGCTCACGGCAGCAGAGCTGCACCTGCAAGCCGAATCTCTCCAGCAGTGGGCACGCGGTGAAGTCGCGACAGTGCGTCCAGTGGGCCATGACGAGCAACGCGCCGCCCGTCGGCGGGTGCTGGGCTGGATTGCTTCCGTGTTGAAGACTAAGCAGGGTGGACGCAGCGGACAATCCGCACGCGCGCAGTTCATGTTACTACTGCGCGTGATCCACGGAGCAACGTGGGCCGACGCTGCTAAGCGGGCTGGATTTGCGAGTGGGCGCGCTGCGGTGGAATCTTTCCGCGCGGGCAAGCTATGGTCGCGACTCAACGACGCCGCGCTGATGTTCCCAACGGAACGCGAGCGCGAATTGCTTGTGATGCGGCGCGAGGCGGGCCACCGCGCGGGCAAGGCGATTCGGTGGCAACGCCACGCAATCGGCGCTGTTTGGACAGCCGCTACCAACCAACGCGAGCGCGCGGTCAGTGCAGCCAAGTTCGCACGCGATAAATTGCTCGCGTTGCGCGGCAACCGCCAAAACCGCTGGCAGTCAGCCGTCAAAGGACTGCGCGCCGGACATCTCCGTTAGAACACTGCTTCGCATCGCTACGCTGTCCCGCCAGCACGGGGCGGCGTTTTTCTTTCCCGATGACTCGATTGGTTCGACTCTCTCAACTCTGCCAAGGCGTGACTCTGCGCCGTTCGCTCATTTACTAACGAGCCGCGCGGGCATTCATCCGTTGCTTTAGCGAGCGACCGCAGGCGCGAGTCGCTGTGCCCAATGCGTTTGCACGTCATACGTGTCCGCAGAAATGGCTCTCGCGTCGTGATGCGAGTCTGCGCAATTCGCTCATTATATGGTGAGCGGATGAAAGTCCGCGCGCTCCTTCCGGGCAACTCAAGCGGTTGCCTCTCTACTTCCGGCGTTCACACCCTGCGCGGTGATCCGCGCAGACGTGAGTGCCGGAGCAAAATGCTCCGGCCACACGTCCGCACACTGGTAATGTCTCGCGGCAAGAATCGCCGCGCACTCCGAGTCGGAGGGCAGCAGAAATCGCGGCGTATCGGATTGGAAAAAATGTTCTTTGATCTCCCGTCACCAAAGCAGAGCGCACGCGAAACCGTGCGCTCTGCTTTGCTGACTTTCTGAATCTGCGGGACGGTCGGCGTCCCGCGTTCTGGACCCTTGCGGTTTCCACCAGCACTGAGATTTGTGCCGGCGCGCCCACGCTTGTGAAACGCGCCGCGCGCAAACCCAGAGGCGCGGGTCAAAGCCTGTGTCACATCAAACAAAAGGAAACCGTTATGCAATTGTTGCCCATCGCAACCCTCCGCGCCCTGAGCGTGGACGAGCAGGACAAACTCGCTCGCGAATCCGTAAAGCTCGAAGGACGCGCCAAAGCCTCCGCCAAAGAGGTGAAAAGCGCCTTTCCCGCCATCGGAAAAGTCGTGTGCATCGTCGAAGAACGTCTCAACGACCTCAAGACGGAGCGCAAGATCGCCAGTAACACGTCTCTCGCCACGTTCTGGACCTCCATCACCAAAGCGCCGATCAACAATCATGCGCTTTCGTGTGCCGTTGCCTTCGGCACGTTCGTCCGCACCGAACTCATTTCGGAAAGGGACTACGACAAGAACACGGCGCAATGCCTCGAACTGGCGGCGTCCATCTCGACGGCCGTGGGTGGCGATGTCACGCATGAAGCCGTGGCCCATGCCGCAGCGGAATTGCAGGATCGCTCCAAAGACTCCGCCAAGAATCTCCGGGAGATTCTTGCGGACGTGAAGGAGCCGAAGAAACTCACCGACGAACAAGCCGACAAGTTGTTAGACCGTCTCATGCAGGACGGCCACCTTGTTCGCACGGTGTCACGCGTGGGCGCGGAAATCGCGCACCTCGAAGACGCGGACGTGGCCAAGACCACGTTCTTCGCAATGGACGGAGCCATGTCACTGTTCGCCAAGAACATGGACGCCAAAGGCGCGCGCCGTTTCGACGACGACACGCTCAATGAGTGGGCGTCTGAACTCGGCACCGTTCTCCAGCAAAACGCTCCCGAACCCGAAGCAGCGGCAGCCTGACCGTCTGCACTCATCACACCCGTTCGCCAGAAATGGCGGACGGGTTTTTTCATTTCTTCCCCCCCCTTTTTTCTCACCGGTGCACCAACGAACGACAGCGATCACGTTGAGTGCATTTCAGGCGCGGTGCCAGCCGTCTGCTGAAACCGCTCCGACGAAAACCCCGGAGTTTGATCGCCAAGGTTCCGCTCTGAGAACTCCGAGTCGGAGTGTTCCGAAAATGTTTCCCGATTCCATTTAATATGAAAACCAATCCCACCATCGTGCCGCGCCGCACCGGCCCCAATGGCGACGCCATCTGGATGAAGTTCGAGTGCGGCGCCGGCTCGCGCTGGACATCCACTACCGAAGACTGGTCGGGCTGCCTCTGCAATTTCAGCGGCTGCAACTGCGGCACCATCGTTCGCAAATGCGGTGAGACAAACATGCGCGATGAAAAATGGTTCGGACTGCGCGTTGGCGCCGCGAAGGAGCAAGCGCACAACGAAGAACGTGAACGGCAGACGCAATCTCTCCTCGAACAATACTCGTGGCTTGAGCAAAGAGCAGACACCCGGCGCAGTTCCCACGCGCTGGGCGCGAAAAATATCCGCACGGAACTCAAGCGCCATTTCCCGTGGGTCAAGTTCACCGTTACGAGCAAGAGTTTCAGCGGCGGCAACTCCATCAACATTCGCTGGGACTTGGGACCCACGAGCCAGGCGGTGAACGCCATTACCGATCGCTATCAGGAAAGCGACTTTGACGGAATGCAGGACCTGTCGATACCGCGCCGCACACTGCACCCGGAACTCTTCGGCGGCGCCAAATACGTGCATGAGCAACGATCCTTCCCGCACGAACTTTACGATCAGGTCGGACGGGACCTCTGTGCGTTGCAACACGTCGAATACGCTGGCCAATACACCCGCCATCTTTACGGCCAGAGCGATGACCGCTCGCTTCAGGAGCACGTCAACGCATTGCTTTACTCCACCCATTTCGGCGCGGCTGAGAAATATGCCGGCGTCGAGCGCACCCCGCAGGCCGAACGCACTGGCACCGATTGGCATTGGTGCCGCATCAAGAAAACCATCGACGAAAACGATCCTATGGCACGATTCAATCCACTCAAACAAACTGCGAACGCAAAGAGCACTGCCCCAGCTTCACTCCCTTCGGATCAACAGGCTGGCGCTGATAGCGACATCTCCAAGCGGACTGTGGAAGTCATTACCACTCCTGAAGCGGCCTCCAAGATCACGCCGATCAAATTCACCGCCGCGCCACGCGCTACGACCATCGCCGTCACTCCGTGGCGCCGACGCTGGTAGAACACGATTCACTTTTCACGCCTCATGGCCTTCGAATACAAACTCACTGCCTTGCGCGAAACCGCGCCGGAGGTGTTCCAGTGCGACACGCCCGAGCGCGCCGCCCAATACTGGCGCGAACACATCGCTACCGCGCCCGCCTTCAATCCAGACGTGGAAGGCCTGTACGTTCTGCTGCTCAACACCCGCAGGAACGTCAAGGGCCACGTGCTGATCAGCACCGGCACGCTCGACACGCTGCTCGTCCATCCCCGGGAAACCTATCGTGCAGCCATCGTCGGCGCGGCCTCGGCCATCGTCCTCATGCACAGTCATCCCAGCGGCGACCCATCGCCCAGCGAGGCGGACATTCGCGCCACGCGCGATCTCATCCGGGCCGGACAACTGCTCAAAATGGAATTGCTCGATCACGTCATCGTCGGCCGCGCCAGCGAACATCAGCCACGCAATCACTGCTCCTTGCGAGAGTTGGGCTATTTTGCCGGGTAACCTCCACGCAAATCGTAATCCGAGTCCGGCGCCGGAAATTCGTAGAGATGCGCACAGCCGGTAGGCTGGGCGGCAACGACGCCGGTGAAGATGTGAGTGGTGGTCATCTCAAACTTTCGGCCAATCGTTTGGCGGGTGACCAAACATTGGCGCGTGGGGTATATCGAGTTCGAAGTGCTTCATTCGCTCGCGCAGGAATTTGATCACAGGTTCGGCCCGCAATCCGACGCCCCGCTCTTCAAACCCGTAAGGTAGCAAGCATGTGAGCGCATGGTTCACGAACATGAAGTCGAGCTCAGGTGTGAGGAAATTCTCAGCCGGATACAAAACGCCCTTCAGGTTCTTTGCCGCGTCTTTGAACCTCTCCGCATCTTCGCGTGTGCGTAGTTCAATCTTCAAATCCTGACCGCGCTTGTTCGCAACCAGATTGTAAACAGCGGCAAGGATATGCCAATCCTTGTAACCCTCTCGGTAATAGCATTCGCAACGCTCTAAGAATCGCTCATCCGATTGGAGCACTGAAACCTGTTCGGAAATCTGTTCCTGCAACCCGATGTAGCGATTTCGGATTTGGCGAAGCGAATCCTGTTCGTCAAACTTTCGGTGCAGGGGCGCCGTTGATCCAGTGATTGAGGTCATACATGTCCCGCCCAACAACGTCGATCAACAACATGCTCGTGGGCGAGGAATTAAGAGCACGTCGGAAAGAATCTTGTTCATGCCAGGCGTCCAATTCACGTTTCAAATCCTTCCACGGATCGATTGTGCTGGAGACGAGGAGGCGAAGGAGAAGACCCAACATGAAGTCTCGAAACGCGCCAACGTTTGATCGCATCCATTCGAGCATGTCAGGTTTCCAAACTAGCTTTTGCTCTCGAAGACACCCGAAATGTTCGAAGTTTGTCTTTGGCGGATTTTCTCCTTCCGGCCCTTCATCGATGAAGATTTTTACCTCGTCGACCACAAATGCCAGATTCTCCCATTTAGCTAGCGCCAAGGCGCTCTCCAACACGCCGAGAAAGTTTTCGGCAAACAAGAGCGGACCGAGCTTGTTTCGGCATCGGATGCGATACGTGACACCAAAGAGCCGAGTGGTGAACTCACAGATGCTGCGCGCCTCGTTGCAAAGATTGCCCGGCATCTGTTCAAACGCAGGTTGTTCTCGTGCTTTGGCCATCATCAAATCCAACTGTGATTCGTTCATGTCCGGAACTTCTCTCAGTTCTTCCAGCAAAACTGCTTTGCGGCCCATTGTGTACAACAGTCCCATGCGTGCGAAATCCAATCCGATCGCTCCCAAACATTCATCCAATTCTGCGAGTTCAGTCGTTTCATCAGGCGGCACCTTCAGAAATAGGCAGCAGAGGCATCCGTCTTGCCTGTGCAGATCTTCACTAAACTGGCCTGTATCGATGTGAAGGGATTCCAGTTGGTGCAGCATCCCATGCATAAAATTACGCCAAGCCAAAAATGGAGCGATGCGGCCATGCTCGAGTTCCAGCCACGACATGCGCATTGCTACATAGAAGCCACGTAGGGGCATGTCGTGGAATCGCTCCATAGAGTTGAGCGCGATGTGGGCGGCTGAGAGAGTTTCCATTCGAGCCGCCCATTTGAGGCCCAACTCCCGGTATGCGGCGGCACAAGCCAGAGCGGCGCGCACGCTCTCGTCCATTGTCTCTTCTTTGCCGAGATTCAAACGAGCTTGTGCGAGCTGCGCCAGAGCCTCGTGTGGACAATCTTTATCCAAAAGCTGCAAACCGAATCTTAACTGCCTCTGACCAGCCTCGGCCTCTCCAAAACGATGCGTGATGACTCCCTGCATATCGGCTTGAAGTTCAGCGTAGCCGGGACAGTCGCAGAACAATTCACCGAATAACTCCCAGATTTCTATAAACTGAAGAAGCGGATAGGCTCCGAGACCAGCTGATTGTTTAAGACACTTGCGAAGCGCGGCGAATGTTTTCTCAGCCGCTTCTTTGCTAAACCGACCTTCTTTCAGAGTCCACATGTGCAGCAAAGTTTCGGCATGTAGCGCGTTGTTCGGACGCGTGTGGTCGGCGGCGATGAATTCCAACCGCTGGCGCAATACGGCAACTCGTGCCTTCAGTTTTTCCTCGGGTTGTTTGTAAAACCCTGTGTCGTGCGCAGTCTGGAAAAGGGTCAACAAGTTTGAAAACAGCTCCGTTTCTTCTGCGTTGATGAGTTGCGACAAGTAACCCTCGATTTGCTCGTAAATGCGTTCAACTTCCGCAGCATCATCAAAGTAAAAGTACGTCCGCCAGGCGTGATGGTAATGGCAGCGGATGATGAGATTCGTATGATTGGTTTTTAGAGCAAGTCGGCGCGCTTGAGCAAAAAGACCGTCAACTTCCGCCCGTGGGCGTTCAAGCTGAGCAGCAAGTTTGCCCGCTTCGAGGTAATCTTGCGCAAGCGCGTATGCGTTATTTGGCGCGTGCTCAGGGTCCTGCAATTCTTTCAGCAAGTTGGCCAGACGTTTTTCCCGTGCCGTATCACGCGGACCACGTTTGCGCTCTTCGCGCACGCCAACATCCAAACCTAGACACGACACTGTAAGTTCTTCGAGTTGGTTACCCAAAACTTTGCGGACAATCCAAGTGCGGTCCAGAATGGTTACGCGCATGCCTGAGCTTTCGGTCAGTTCTGCCTCCATCTGCGCGCGCACTTTGTCCCGAGCTGGCTGATTGGTGATGAAAAAGACCTTTCGAAATTTCCGAGGGAGCGCGGCGATTTTTCCGACATCGTCGCGAACTTTGGCCCGCCAATCTTTTTTCGCGCTAAAGGCGAAGGCCCAATCCTCTTCCGCAGGGCGAGCAGTTCCACCCCAGTAACGATGTTCTGCCAACTCGCCGGCCACAGGATAAGTCGCGGCGTCCACTTTGCTATCGCCTCCGCCGACCGGACCTGTTTGCGGAATGAGGTTAGGACAGACCTCTCGTTCTGCTAGCCGCCGACAGAATTCTTCAAACTCCTGCTCTTTCTTGTTCGTGGTGAGTTGATCCAATTGGAACTCCAGCATCGCCTTGGTCAGAACGACACTTTTGGAGGCTTCGCTATCGGAGAAAAGTTCCGGTCGAATGTGTCTGTAATAAGCGCTCGGCTTTGCGGATTTTTGTCCGAGAGCCGCGAGTTCCTTCAATGACTTGGGCCGTTGATCTGGTTCTTCACTCATGGCTCAAAGCTTTTAGCCATTTCTGTTCGCGCTTCTGCAAAAACTCATTGTCCCAAGCGTAATCCGAGCGTTCGGGCAATTGGGTCGAGGCAAGTGGCTCATCGAATTCTTTGTGCAAGCGCAGGCGCCAGTCTTCACCAAAATCCAAGTGCATCACAAGCTATGAACTCTCAACCCACCGAATCGCTCTACACTTTTGGATACGTCCGGGTCAGTTCCGGTAAGCAGGAACTCTCCATTGAGGTTCAGGGCGGTCAGATCAGACGCTACACTTCATTCAAAGGATTGCCGGAGGCGGAGATCATCCCCGATGAAGATACTTCTGGTGGCATTGTGTTCGCACAACGCAAAGGTGGGCGGGCCATCCTGCAGCGCATCCAACGCGCGGTGGCCGACGGGCGAGAGGTCCATCTCATCGTGCCCAAGGTAGACCGCTTCGCGCGCGACACGGTGGATGTGAGCCAGACGGTGCGCACGCTGGATACGCAGGGCGTGCGCGTTCACTTCCTCGACATCAACGTGGACACCCGCACACCGATGGGCCGCGCCTTTATGCAAATCGCGGCGGTGTTCGCGGAACTGGAACTCGCCCGCATCACCGAGCGCATCCGCAACGCGATGGATGAGAAGCGCCATCGAGGGGAACTCACCGGAACCGTGCCCTACGGTTGGACGGCGGAAGAGACCGGGCACACAAGCAATAAAGGCGTGAAGGTCCGGCGCGTGTTGGACTGTCCTGAGGAGCAGCAATGGATTCTGCGCATGACCGCGTGGCGTGAAGCCGGCTGGAGCTATCACGCGATTGCCAATGAGTTAAACCGGCTCGGTGTGTCCACCAAACGCGGTGCCGGCGCCGTCATCAAATACAACGGAGCCACGCACTTCAGCCGCGGCAAATGGCAGAGCGGCAACGTCTCACACGTCCTCAACAACAAAACCGTTCGCGTCTGGCTCGTTCAAATGCGCAATCCAGAGCGTGGAACGCAGAACAACGAAGCTGCTTGAATTCCAATTCCCATTTTGCACTCCGCACCGCATTTATGAATCCCGCCCAATACAATCCACTCGCACCGGAAGATTTCATCGGCTCCGCGCGCGATTACGCTCTGCTCCTTCGTCAGGGAATTCTGCGTGCCCGGGCCAGTGGTGATACGCCCTTGCGCTATCTCATCAACGGCCCGCCCGGCATCGGAAAAAGCCAGCTCGTCAAATTCGCCCTGCGCGAACTGGGCGTGTCGCCGTGGTCTCTCATCAGCCGCAGCGGCACAGCCGTGGGGATTGAGGAAATGCAGGTCATCGAAGAGTCGGTGCGATTGCGCGACCTCTTTGGCTACCGCGCGGTTGTCATCGAGGAAGCCGACCAGATTTCGCAGAAGGCGCAGATTCGCTGGCTGGACATTTCAGACAAGCTACCGGCCGGCAATGCCGTGTTCTTCACTAGCAACCAGCGCGTGGACCATTTCGAGGAGCGTTTCCAGCGCCGCTTTCAGGTCTTCGAACTCACCCGGCCGAGCACTGGCGAGATTGCGGAACTACTCAAGCGCTGGGTGGCGCCCGTCACAGCGCAACAGATCGCGCACGATTGCAAAGGCTGCGTCGGAAGTGCCCTGCTCGACGTGCAGACCGCGCTGGATCACCTCGCTGCGCAAGCGGCGTGAAGGGTCGGCCAAGAATGATAATCGCCGATGTTCGTAACATATAAACCGTTTTTCAGTGACGAGGAACCGGTCATTCGGTTGCATGAGCGCCACGAACTCGGCCATGTCCAAACGCGCTTTTTATTTCACAGTTTTGCTTGCGACGTTGGGATGTGTTTGGCCTTCCTTTGCCGCAGTGCTCGGCCCCATCGCCACCACCGGCCACAACCAGGACATCGTTTTCGAGTCGGGATTGGCCAATGGGCAGGTCGGCGCCAACGGCGAACTGGGCAGCCGCCAGTATTTCGAAAATGGCGCAGGCGGATTTGCGGATGGGCTTCCCCGCAGCGTCACCGGCTACATCTCGCAGGCGGGAAATGCGATCAGCTATGATTTCCAACCATTCGAGCAAAGCAACATCCTGAAGTTCGAAACAGCGACAGCAGCTCAGACACTCACGCTCACCACACCCAATCTTTATTCTCAACTGGCCTTTGTCTTCAGCGGAGGCAGTCTCGCCACTGCGACAGAAGTCGCCGCGTTGCCCTACACGATCAACTACGCCGGTGGCGTGACGCAGAACGGCAGCTTGAATGTTCCGGATTGGGGCGCGGTTCCTGCACTTCCCGCTGGCACCGAACGATTTCTGATCGCGGATCGAACCACGGCCAGCGCGACCGCTTGGCCAATTACTTCGGACAACAACACGACGGCCAATCGCTGGGCCATTTACCTGACCGAAATCACGATCGCCCGACCCGATCTGAACATTGACAGCGTCACCTTCGGTCCTGCGACGTTGAATGGTGGACCTCTTAACGCAGGCGATGACGTGGTAGTGTTCGGACTGGCTGGAGCGCCGGCCGTGGTTCCCGAACCGTCCACCTGGGCTTTCGCTCTTCTTGGACTGCTCGCGTTTTTTGGAATCCGCCGGATTCGCAACTGAATCAGCCGACAACGCGAGAACCTGACCTCGGCGCACTTTTTCGCCAACATGCACGCGAATGCTTTTCGGTTGGAGCGCCTTGCTCGACGTGCAGCCGTGCTCGATCACCTCGCGGTGCAAGCAGCGTGAGAACGATTACCCTCCGCTACTGGTTGACGCATCCGAAATACCCTTTCCTTTTTCATTCTGTTGGCACATTGGTTGTACGCGATGGATAGCAACGACGGCAGCGTCCCAGACAAAATCATTCCCACGCCTCACCCCGCCGAGACGGATCTGGCGCTCGAACTCCTCAACGCTGGCAAGCCGGTGAAGATGAGCGCCGCCGAAGGTATCGCTTCCATGCAACGCCGCATCGCACTGCTCGAAACCGAACTGGCCAACTTCCAGCGTCTCAAGGAAAAAGAAGAAGTGAAGCGGTGCAAAGAAGCGATCGCGGAGTGTCAGTTGCGCATCAAGGAGTATGAACTGCAAAGCGGTGGTTTGAACTAAGCGTCGTCAACCGGCGACTCGACCGCAATTATCGCTTCACATGGCAACGGAGATCTGAGCGATGTTCAGCGCATCTGGCTGGATCGATCTGCTGAGCTGCATCCGCTGCGGTTTTTCTCCCGCTGTTAGGAATAAAGCGCTTCAAGTAAGAGCCGATCGTGGGAGTACGGATCGACATTTCTTAGAACCGTTTTGATCTTTCCCTCGGGCGCGATCACAAATGTTGTCCGCTCCGTTCGATATTTTTCATCTCTTACGCCTGCCACGGAATCTCGCCATACACCGTATTCTCGGACGATTCGCTTGTCCGTGTCGCTGATTAGCGGAAAGGGCAACGAGTGGAGTTCAATGAACTTTTTGTGAGATTCAGGCGAGTCCGTGCTCACGCCAAAGAGCGCCGCACGCGTGCCAAATTCCGCCCAGGCGTCCCTCAGCTTGCATGCTTGTGCAGTGCAGCCCGGAGTGTGATCGTGTGGGTAGAAATAAAGAACCACCCGGCTGTCGAAATAATCGCTCAATCGCAACCGTGTTCCCTCACCGAATTCCGCGCCGACCGCGATTGCCGAAAAATCCGGGGCCGTATCACCTGCACCAAGAACCATTGTATTCATGCAATAACTCCTTTCGGGGCTCATTCGTTTATCCCAAAACCTCGAAACGAATTGCGGGTGACTGCGTAATCAACACGGCGCAACTCCACCGGACGTGGCAATTCACGGGCGCGCGGAAAGTGCATAACGAGTCTTGCGACCGGTTCGGCAACAGGGCCTCCCAGGTCTTCGGAAATAATGACCGACTTCATCATGAAGTCGCTTGAAGCATGGATTTCTTTG
>JGI10216J12902_100775364_pt1 | contig 15781 bp, 31 predicted proteins | sample KanNatreferecore_FD_12902 | JGI IMG/M metagenome (IMG submission 12902)
CGACACCGGCGCCGGCTGGCCGCGGCGGCGGAGCACCTGCCGGCGCAGCTCGGACAACAGCACCTCGAACGCAAGATTGGCCAGGACCGGCACGACGATGGCCAGGGCGATGGTGCCCGGGTCGGCCTTCGACCGCTCCCACGCCCACGCGGCGTTCGACGTGGCCGACAGGCCGACGGAGAACGCGATCCCGAGCCGCGCGAACACAGCCGGGCGGGAGTCGAGGGCGGCGGCGAAGGCGACCGACGCCATGGCGACCGCGAGCCCGTCGATGACGATCGGCAGCAACTGCGGCAGGTGGAAGCCCTTGAACTCGGCGAACGCCGTCTGCTCCTCGAACGACCAGACGCAGCCGCCGATCCACACACCGCCGACGAGGACCAGCGCGAGGACGATCGGCAGCCGACTGAAAGGCTGGTCCGACGTAGCGTCGGGGCTGTTGCCGGTCACGCTGTACACCTCCCTCGAAGGGTGTGGGCCCGGCCGGGGGCGCGACGGGGAGGCGCCACCCCCGGCCGGACGTGGGACCGGCCGCCGCCCACGGGGGCAGACGACGACCGGGGCTTGGGGTTGGTCACGCGGGCACCTCGGCGAGCCACCAGTCGCCGACCTTCCGGGTGCGGGACACCACGGTCCGGATCGTCGGGAGGGCGGAGCCGCGGGCGAGCACCGCAGCTTCGCGGCGGTCCTTCTTGGGGTGTACCTCGACGTGCCCGTCGGGCCAGGTCTCCTGCATGGCCCACTCGTCGCCGGCCGTATCGGCGGTCCACGGGCCGACGTCGACGGTGCGGTAGACGACCTTCCCGGCGCCGGGCGTCCGGCGGTTGATGTTGTCGGCAGCGGCCATCGCCGACCCGCGGCGCTGGCCGAACTCCTCAACGTCGTCGGCACCGTGCGGCAGCCAGACGAGGACACCCCACTCGATCGCCTGGGCGGTCATGCCGGCACCGACTCACGCCGGGTTCCGGCCACGTACGCCGCGGCGACGTACTCGTCGAGGTCGCTGGCGCGGAGGGTCAGGTGCGGATCGGCGGCGTACTCCTCGTCGCGGGCCAAGCGGTCGCGCAGCCGCTGTTCGGCCTCCCGGCAGGACACGAACACGTCCCCGGCGGCGATCTTGTCGGCGGTTTCGGCGGCCACATCGCGGATCAGCAGCAGGAGCGCGTTGACGCCCGAGTCGACGCACACGCCGTTGTCGTCGGCGGCGTCGGCGAGGCCTGTGATCGCACCGGCGGCCGTCGCGGATGCCTCGCGGAACTTCTCGGCGAGGTCGGCACGGTTGAGGCTGTCGGTGATGCGCGAGGCGGCGTTGTGCGCGAAGTCGCGGGACTCGGTGGCGTTCATGACGTGGCCTCCTGGAGCGCGAGGTGGGCGTAGCCGCGGGCAATCGTCCGGGCGTCGGGCTCGTTGTCGATCGACGTGCACTGGTCTTCGATGCGGTACGACCGGCGGTACGTCGTGATCGTGTAGGCGCGGTCAACGAGCACGCACTGCAGCGTGATGGTCGTGTCACCGGCGCCGAACGTGACGTACTCGTCCTGGCGCAGTGGAGGCTTGGCCTTCGGGGCGGCGGCAAGCGCGGTCGTGCTCATGCGGCGGCCTCCGTGGTCTTGACGGCGAACTTCGGGCTGAGCAGGTGCGCGACGCGACCACGAGAGAGGTTGAGCTTGCGGGCGATCCACACCTGCTTGCGCTCGTTGTCACCGCGTATCTCGGCAACCGCCTCGCGGTAGATCTGCGCCTGGCTCGGCGTGAGGGTGCCGCGGTCTCGGCTGATGGCGCGTAGCCGCAGTGCCCGCTGCAGGGGATCGGCGATAGCGCGGAGCGCGTCGTCGCTGTCCTCGCGGTGCGCTGCGTCCACGTCGCCTCCTTGTGGCGATCGGGCCTATGCCGTTCGGCTAGGGCTAACGCAACTCTCGCACAATTGCATGATCAACGCAAGCAATTGCACACGCGGTGCACTACCGTGATGTCAGCCAGGTTCGCCGCCGCACCACCAATTGCCCCCATCGCCGATGCACGGCGGCGGGGGCAATTGCATAGGCGTTGCTCACGATGCGACCCTTAACCCGGCAGAGACGCAATCCGCAGGAGGGCGAACCATGCGAAACCTGACATTCCTCTGGAAGGACAAAGGCTCCGGCGGTGGCGGCTGCCCCGCGCTCTACGCCGTTGACGGCGGCTACGTCGTGCAGGGCATCAAGCTCACCGACGAGGAGCGCGCCCAGCTGCGCCAGCTCGCGGACAACGAGGACGGCGTCTTCGTTCCGGCCAACGTGCTCGACCGGCTCCGGCAGGCAAGCTGACCATGCCGCGCCAGTTCATCGACGAAGCGGAGTTCTACCACCGCCTTTTCAACTTCCAGCACACGGCGTTCCGCCTCGAATCACAGCGGATCTACCACGAGCCGGAAGAGCATGAGGCGGTGGCGTCCTTCGCCGCCGGTGACCCGTACGACCCGACCGAGCTCCCCAGCCTGAAGCTGTGGTTCGAACGCATCCGCGACCTCACCGACCGCGGCCGGCGCATGACCCGGGTCCGCATTCACGACGATCCGCCGACCGACAGCCAGCGGTGGGAGCGGTGGATCGGCACATGGAACGCCGCCGCCGGCGAGAAGATCTACTACCTGACCCGCAAGGAGGCCGGACACATCGGCCTCCTGACCGAAGTCGGTGACGCCGACTTCTGGCTCCTCGACGAACGCGACCTCATCGTCATGCGCTTCGACGCCGAGGGCAGGCGCATCAGCAACGAACTCGTCACCGACGAGCAGCAGATTCGAAAGGTAATCGGGTGGCGGAACCTGGCGGTCCGACACGGCACGCTCGACCACGAGGGCGCCGAACCCGCCTCGCATCCGGAGCCAACACCATGAACGAACCGAAGCCCTGGCTGATCCAGGAAGGCGGACTCGCCCAACGCCTCCGCGCCCTGCATGACGAGACCGGACTCAACAACAAGGAGTTCGCTCAGCGACTCGGCTGGGCCGAGTCGAAGGTCTCTCGGCAGCGACGAGGCATCATCACCCCCTCCCCGGACGACCTCGAGCAGTGGGCTCGCGCGACCGGCCGCCCAGACATCGTCGACGAGCTCGGCACGTTGCGGCGAGCCGCGCTGGCGCACGAGCGCACGTTCAAGGAGCGGATGGAGCGCGGCCAGGCGGAAGTCCAGCGCGACTATCTGCGGCTCGTCGAAGAGTCGAAGCTGGTCCGCTACTTCGAGACGGCGTGGATTCCCGGCTTCCTCCAGACTCGCGAGTACGCACGCGCCGTCTTCTCGGAGATGCAGGAACTGCACGGACCGAAGGACGACATCGACGAGGCCATCGCCGAGCGGATGAAGCGACAGCAGCTGCTGTACGACCCGTCCCGCCGGTTCGAGTTCCTCGTCACGGAGCCGGCCCTGCTGGTCGACTGGGTGACGGCGCGGATCATGGTTCCGCAGTTGCACTTCCTGTCGACGTGGCTCGACGCCCCGAACGTCCGTCTGGGCTTCCTGCCGATGCGCGGAGGGAACCGGCGGCCGTGGCAGAACAGCTTCCAGATGTACGACGACCTGGTGATCGCGGAGGGGTTCGCCGCCGAGGCGGAGCAGGGTCGGCCCGATCTGCACGCCCGCCTGATGGACGACATGTGGGAGCTTGCGCTGACCGGCGAGGCGGCCCGAACGTTCCTGGCCGGCGCCGTGAAGGTGTGGGAAGCGTAGGTCGGAAGCCTCTGCCCTCGTAGCAGCGACCAGCACATCGCCGCCTCGCGCTCTTCGGAGCCGAGGCGGCTTTCGTTGATTGCGGCCATACCGGCGCCGCCCGATCAGCCTCGCTGAATCCGCTCAAGGCGCTTCTGCTGAAGGCGGGCATCATCCGCCTCCTCCTTGGCTGGGTCGCTCTCGGGCGGTGCGCCCAGTTTCCAGAAGTTCGCCGACGCGTCTACCGGTTCGACCTCGCCGCAGCAGTCGGCTGGGGCGATGGCGGCGATAACACGTACGCCACTGCCGCGCTCGTCTGCCTGGATGAGCCGGCCAGCAACCGGGTAGGTGTCGTAGCCGGCCCCATCCTCCTCGTCGAGGACGAAGTGGGCGCGCCAGCCGGGCGGGGCGGGGCGGGGCGGGGCGGAAGTCAATCGTGATCCAGTCGGTCATTGTGGGGCTCCTGCGGCTAGTTGGGGTCGAAGAGCAGTGAGGATCAGCGCCGGGGAGGTCCGCGCGATGGTTCCGGAACGCGCGTAGCAAGCCCCTCCGAGGTCCGCGTGTGGTGGATGTGGTGGATTTCAGCGCGAACTCGGGTCGGCCTATACGCGTATTCGAGTCCGATGGTCAGTTCGGCTCCGAATCCACCACATCCACCACACGGAGGCGGTCAGGTGATGCGGAATGCCCCGGTTTCGTATCGTTCGTGGAGGGTGACTCCGATGTAGAAAGTGCCCTTGCGGTCGTCGGCCTTGCCGATGCCGCAGCGCGGAATCTCCCGGCCGAACTTCTGCGGCGTCATCGGCACCACCACTCCACTGCCTGGCGTCTTGGCCCATGTCAGGTAGCCGGCGTACAGGTCCGCGGCGTAGATCTTCTCCTCCGGAGACCGGAGCAGTGCGTCTCGGACGAACCCGGCGACGGGCGAGGCAGCGGCGTTGCCGATGGCTGTCTGCCTGACGACGGCATCGGGGACGGGCGGCTTGCCTTCGCCGTACCAGTTCGCCAGGATCGCGTTCAGCAGGCCGGACGTTTCGGCCAGCAGTCGCTGTTTGAACCCCTCCTGGACGCCCGTTGCGGTCTTCAGGATCAGGAAGTCCCATGAGATCTCCACGTAGCGTCCGGTGAGAGCGTCATCGGCCTTCCACCCCGGGCGCGCGTTCGCGGCCATCTCGAACAGCCAGTTCGCGTTGAACGTGACCCCGTTACGGTTCATCGCCCGCCCAGGGACCTCGCCCCCACCGGTGAGGAGTTTGACCATGCCTTCGTCGTACTGGGCACCCTCGCCGGGCTCCTCGCAGCACACGAACCGTTTCCCACGAAGCTTTGCGAGTTCGGAGCGGTAGGTCTGCTGGTTGTCGGTGCGCGCACGGAGGATGACTTGCACCGGGATCTGCTGGGCGTAGTCGCCGAACACGGCCTTCAACAGTGTCATCGTTGTGCCCTTGCCGTTGCGGCCCCCCTCGCCCAGGTTGCAGATGAAGTTCTCCGCGCCCATGCCGGACAGCCCACGACACCACATCTGAAGTTGGAAACGCCGTACGTTCTCGTCGGGCTGGTAGTCCTTGAACGCCTTCGCGATATTGGGGGCGGTGGCCGTGGGGTCGTACGCGCAGGCGGTCATGGTGTTGAGGTCGTCAGCGCCGGTGGGCCTCACCTTCTTCGCACCGTCCGGGTACAGCTCGATCGTCACCCCGTTCGCACATGGGACTTTCCACGGCTCCCCGAAAGCGACGTTCGGCAGGGCGTCGAACGCCTTCCAGTCGGTACAGATCCCTTCGGCGGTGCGTAGCAGTTTGAGGGCATGGTTCTGCTGCGACGAGCCCGAGAATCCGGCGATCTCGATACAGTCTTCACGGGTGAGCGCCCGCCGGGTGAGAATGCCGGCCGTGTAGTGCCGGACGGCGCCAGCAACAGCGGACAGGGCATGCGGCTCACCGTTCTCGGCCCACTTCGTGCCGTCGTAGGCGAGCCAGCCGAGCTCAGCGCACCACCGGAACCGCCCACGCAGGTGCGGGAGGGCGACATCGCTGAGTTTGATGGCGCCGAAGGTATCAGCGTCCGTCTGGGCGGTGTCGCGCTGCCTGGGGGTGCGGACCTTGCGTGCTGGTTTCGCCTTGCCCGGGTCCGCGCTGGCCGCCGTCCCGGACGAGGTCTCCTCCGCTGGCGGGATGCGGGGCGGCGGCGGGTGCTTGGCGAGGATGTCGGTGGTTCGCTGGGCGAGCGCGAGGGCTTTCGCGACGCTGGCGGCGGAGGTTGTGTCGTACGCCCCAGACAGGTTGTGCCGCTTCTCTGGTGTCGCGTTCATGGCCGCGACCGTCGTATGCTCGTTGTCGAGCATGATGATGGGACCTCCATAGTCCAATCGCGGCCCGGCAATGCGGTGGGGTAGACCGCGCCGGGCCTTTGCTTTGGTCGGGGGTCAGGACTGCCGCGGCGGCCGGATTTCGAACAGTTCCTCGAACCGGGGTGCCCGCTTCGCCCGACGGCGGCGAGCGATGGCGGCGGCGCCGGTGAGGATCGCGACGACCGTCCGATCGCCGATTCGATGCCCTCTGCGGGCGCGGTAGAGGTTGAGGGACCGCATGCCGAGCTGGCGGGCCTGTCCCTCGATGGTGAGCAGGGCGAGTTCGCCGAGGAAGGCATCGAGGCCGTCAGGCCGCAGATAGATACCCTCGACGAAAGTGGAGTCAGCTTTCACGAAATGTAGGCTAGCAGGCAATGTGCGAAAGTCGGCGCACTCCGTGAAAGTCGGCGCGTCATTCGTGAGAGCGTACGGGCATACTGTGGCGATGGCCGTCACGCGCGAACCGACCCGGTTCGGTCGATACCTGCTCGACCGCATGTCCGGCAAGGGCATGCATCAGCAGGTGGACCTGGTCAACGCCACCGGCATCAGCCCCGCGACCGTCAGCCGCCTCATCTACAGCGACGAGTACACGCCGGACGTGCGGACGCTCGAGCGGCTCGGCGCCGCCCTGGACGTGCCGGCTGCCGAACTGGTTTCCCGGCGCAGTGGCGGCGAACCCGGCCTGCGGGTGATCCCAGCCGTACTGGCCGAGCTCATCGAGATGGTGGACCCTGATTCGCCGTTGACCACCAACCAGCGGCGACGGCTCGAGCAGATGCTGGAACTCCTCGCCGAGACGAACCGCGCCTTCATGCACTCCGAGCGGTCAAACGGGAATGACTAACGGTCCTCGTCGAGCACTTCGGACGGCGCCGCCGCGAACGTCATTTCGACGTTGCCTTTTCCGTGGGGGTACAGCTGCAGGTCGTATTCGTCGAGGTCTTTGACGTCGCCGCCGGACCGTTTGACGGCCCCGGCGAGTAGTTGTACGAGGAGTCCGTCGACGGTGGAGACTTGGGTGTCGTCGTCGAAGTCGATGGTGCGGGTGAACACGTCGACATTGCGGAGGTCTCGTTGTCCGCGGCGGACGCGGATGTCGTAGCGCTTGGGGGCCATTGGTCACCGTCCGGGGTGGGGTCGACGCTTGCGGTGATCCTAGCGGTCCGGTGGTCGGCATGGTTCCACGGAATTCCAGCAATGTAATTCGCATCCGCATCTTGACCTGCGCGAACCGCGAGCGATCATGGGCGCATGGAGGCGGTCCTGTACGCCGGCGGCTGGCTGGTCGAACCGTGCTGGCTCGACCTCGACGGCCGCGGCGAACGTGCCTGGCACCGGGCCGTCGACCCGTGGGGCGCCGAACGTTGGGTGACCACGTCGCAGCTGCAGGAGCTGCTGCACCGGCATGGGCTCGACGTCGGCGACCTGAGCGTGCGCCCGCCACTGGTCAGTGACCTCAGCGACAGGTGCGAGTGACCCCACCTAGGGTCGAACACATGACCGAACCTGACGGCGAGCGACCCCCGCGTGGCCCGTGGATTCCGGAACATCTCCGCGGCTTGAAGCCCGACGAGGCAACCGACGAGCAGCGTGCCGAGATCCGGGCGGCGATCCGGCGGCAGTTGGCTGAGCTCGACGCCTACTGGACGCCGGAACGACGTGCGGGCTCTGCGGCCAGGGTCGAACGGCGACTCGCCGAGATCCGGGCGCAGGTCGATGTGCGAAACGCCGCCGAGGCTGCCGATCCGTCGCTGCGGTGGCGCCGTCTGGGCGAGGCGGCGGCCCGGGATGCTGTGTTCGCGGAGCGGGTGATACCGGCGGAGGGTGTGGCCGTGTTCCGGGAGGCGTTCGACGAGGCGCTTCCGCAGGTACGGGCTTCGAATCCGCTCGGCCGGTGAGCCGCTCCACAAGGCGGCACGACCTGCGTTTACGCCCGGTATACACTGCCTGTGTGGGCTACCAGTGGCTACCCGGCCTCCTCGCGTTCCTCACCGACGTCGAACCGTACGAGGTCAACCAGGCACTCGCCCACCCGCACCGCTGGCCACGCCGCATGCGCGACCCGCGCGGCGGCATCTTCATCGCCATCTGGACCCGCACCGCCACACAACGACCGATCATCGTCACCGTCCGGCCAAGCGCCGGCCTCGACGCCACGATCGTCGCCGCACGACCCATGACGCCCCTTGAGATCGCCCAACTCGAGACGTGGGAGCAAGACCGTGAACGATGACGTCGACCTGCAGGAATTCGCCGAAGCCGAACGAGCCGTCCACGGCCTGGCGGCCGGGAACCTTGAGCTCGTCTACGACGACGGCCCCGTCCCCGATCTGCCACCACCGGGCGCACCCATCACCGTCGTCCGGTCGGTCCGGCTCCCGTACGAGATCGACGCCGATGTCGTCGCCCTCGCGAAGCAGCGCGGGGTGAAACTGTCCGACATGCTCCGCGACCTGATCAGCACTGGCCTCGAGGTGACGACCGGGGTCGCACCCGACCCGGTCACCGAACTGCGCCGATCCCTCGACGCAGCCCAGCGCGCGGCGCGGGAACTGACCGCCGACCGGCACCGCGATGCGGCATGAGCATGGACCACGAGAAGGTGCGCGCGGCGATCTCCGACGCGAGAAGGCACCTTACCTACGCCAACCAATTCAAAGACGGTGACCACGCCCTGGCATCCATCAACGCGCAGATCGCGTCGGCGTCAGCCCTTGTCGCAATAGCCGACATGCTCTTCGAGCTATCGGCGGGCCGACAGACCGACCGATAGGCGAACTGCCGATCCGCTGCCAGTTGCGCCCAGGCTGGCAGGAACGGTCAGCCGAGCTCGTCGCGCGGCACGATGACCTGCCGGCCGTCGAACGGGTCCTCAACGGCGACGACGTCATCAGGCCCGAGCATGCCGGCGGCGTGCAGCTCGGCGATCCGCAGCGCCGCGAGCGCCTCATGCCCACCGACCTGGTCGGCGGCGTGCTGCTCGAGTTCGGCCTGCCGGTCGGCGGTGATCCCGTCGGCGATGAGCTGCCCAGCCTCTTCGGGAAGGTAGCCGTGGTCGGCCCACTTCGCGGCCTCGGCCGCAGTCAGTTCGATCCCGGCCGCTTCGAGGGCGACCGCGAGCCGCATCCAGTTCCCGGCGATGACGTACCCGGTCATCTGGGTGGCCAAGCGGCGGTACTCGTTGATGAACTCGATCTTCTGCACGGTCATTTCCTCCGGGCCGGGTCTGCGAGCCATGCGTCGACGTCGTCGAGATGCCACACGGGGGTGCGTTCGACGTAGCGGCGCGGCTTCGGTGCCTGGTCGCGGGCTACGTACGCCCGCCACGTCGCGGGCGTTATCTGCCGGCCGCGTTCGCGCAGGTAGACGATGAGCTGGGCGGTCGTGACCTCCCGGTCGGGGGTGGCGCCGAGGACGTGCCAGCCGGGTGGGATTTTTGCCGCTTCGGCCTCGAGCCGGTCGTGCGGGTCGGTGTCGCCGAGCGGCAGGGTGGACCAGCCGCGCCACGACCGCCGCTCCGGCTTCGCGGCCTCGTCCTCGGTGTACCAGAGCGCCCAGTCGGGCTGGGTGTCGCGGATGGGTCGTTCGGCTTCCATCCAGATGTCGACGGTGTCGCCGGCCGCGGCGATCGCCTGGGCGAGGGCGCGGGCGGTCGGGGTGAGCCGGTCGGGGTCGACTTTGACGTGGTCGTCGCCGATGCGGATGTCGAGCATGGTCAGGACTTGTCGTAGACGGTGACGGCGCTGCCGTCGAGGTGGCTGGTGTAGACGGTGCCGCCGGGGACCGTGCCGGCGGCGTGGCCGAGCGGGTGGGGGCCGCGGGGGAGGTCTTCGTCGCGGACGAGGCCGTGGCGGGCAGCTTCGGCGTCTTCGAGGTCGCGGGCACGGTTGGGGATGCGCTCGGCGGTGGCGAGGATCGCGGCGACGTCGGCGCGGCGGTTGGCGGGGAAGACGTACTTATCGCCGTGGTCGTGGCCGTCGAGGTCGGTCAAGGCGGCGGCGAGCGCCGGGTAGGTGAAGTGGAGGGTGCTGACGGCGATGTAGCCGGGGCTGTAGTCGGTGATCTGGGGGTTCGTCATACGCACAATCTACAGCGTCATGCTGTACAACGCTAGGCTGTAACCCATACCGGGCCGGACAGGCTCAGCCTGTTATGAGCCGATACGGCTCCACCACCGGCACGCCCACCGTGACCGCCCCCGGCCGCGACAGCTCACCCCGGCACCCGCAGGCGCACCCGTCGAGCAGCCCCCGCCGCACCAACTGCCGGATCTTCGCCGACATCAGGTTCGGTGGGAACAGCGTCGGATCGCATGCCGCGCCAGTCCCGACGAGTTCGGGGCGGCCGGCGAGGACCGCGGCGACGTCCCAGCGGGTCGCCCACGTCCAGACCGTCTCGTCGTCGGCGGAGCGGAGCCGGATCGCCTCGTCGACCGCGGCCAAGAACACCTCGTCGGGGATGTCCTTGCAGGCGCGCGGGGTCACAAGGCCCGCCCAGCAGCAGCCCGGACCGCCTCGACGAACTCCTCCACCCGGTCTGGCGGCAGATACCCGTTGAACGGCCCCACGGACACCTCGACCCACCCGTCGTGGGCGGCGTCGACCCGGACCGGCTCGTAGTCGGCGAAGGCGTGCGGCCGGCCCTCGATGGACTCGGGTGGCCACGTCCACGGCAACGTCACGGCGCCTCCACCCGGTGACCGCACTGCTGCACGAACCAAGCGTACGGAACCAGCGCGGCCCGCCGTTCGCCGTTGGTAGTTATGACCGTGGCCTCGCCGCCGTAGTGCGCGGCATCGACCCGTTTGCCGAGCTGGTCTCGGACTTCACGGACGCGCATCTCCTTCGACTCCATGTACCGAGTGTACGAGTGGTACTATTGGTACCAACACCCGGCAATGAGACGGAGGTGCAGTGCGTAGGTCGTTCAAGTTCGTGCTGCGCCCCACCTCTCGGCAAGGCGACGCGCTCACTGCGATGCTCCACGACCACTGCGAGCTGTACAACGCAGCGCTTCAGGAGCGTCGCGATGCATGGCGGACTCACCGGGCTCGAATTTCTTACTTTTCGCAAACTGCGCAACTCAAGGACATCCGCGCAAGCGATCCCGATCAGGCACGCTGGGCTTCAATGTCTCAGCAGGCGACCCTGCGTCGGCTGGAATTTGCGTTTCAAGGTTTCTTCCGTCGGGTTAAGGACGGGCAAAAGCCTGGGTATCCGCGCTTCCGGACATCGGCTCGATTCGACTCCGTCACGTGGCCCCTGGATGGCAACGGCTGCCGTTGGGACTCGACCGCCAATGCGGGCCCGATTCGGCTGTTTCTGAAGGGTGTCGGCCACATCCGGGTCCACGCGCACCGCAAGGTCGAGGGTGTCGTCAAGACCGTGTCGGTCAAGCGGGAGGGTCGCCGCTGGTTTGTGGTCCTGTCGTGCGACGAGGTGCCCGGACTGGTCCTGCCGGAGACGGGGAGCGCGGCCGGGATCGACATGGGTGTCGCGTCGTTCCTGACCACCTCCGACGGGGCGCAGATAGCGAACCCGCGCCACGGCCGACGCAATGCCGACCAGCTCGCCGCCGCACAGCGTGACCTCGCCCGCAAGCAGCGCGGCTCGGTCCGCCGCCGGAAGGCCCGCGAACGGGTCGCCGCCCTGCACGGCAAAGTCCGACGGCAGCGGCTCGACCACGCCCACAAGACGGCGATGTGGCTGGTCCGTCACCACGACGTGATCGCGCATGAGGATCTGCGGATCTCGAACATGACCCGGTCGGCGTCCGGCACTGTCGAGGCGCCGGGCACGAACGTGGCCCAGAAGTCTGGGCTGAACCGGAGCATTCTCGACGTGGGATGGGGGGTGTTCCTCAACGTGCTCGCGAGTAAGGCTGAAAGCGCCGGCCGCGTCGTCGTTGCGGTGAACCCCGCCAATACCTCCCGCACCTGCCCCGACTGCGGGCGCTGCGCGAAGGAGAATCGCGTCACCCAAGCCGACTTCGCCTGCGTCGCCTGCGGATTCGCCGGGCACGCAGACGTCGTCGGCGCCACGAACGTCCTCAGGGCCGGGCTGGCCCTTCTGCACGCCTGAGCGTGCAGAGAAGCCGCCTATGGCGGAGGAGTCACCGGAACGCCATGTCGACCACGTCGTCCCAGCTTGTCGGCAGGACCGTGCCGTACGGCGCGACCCACAGCTGCATTAGCGCCGGATCGTTGATCTCGTCCGGGGTGAGGTCTTCCTCGGGGGTCACGCGCCCTCCAGCACATACCGGTACGGTCCCGCCGAGTCAACATCCAGCCGGAACGTGCGCTCGACAGCCGGGCCTCCGTGGACACCGAACGTCTCGAACAGCCGAACCTCGGTGGGTGGTTCCCCGAATCGGTCGAGTTGGACGGCTTGACGCCGGCCGTCTGCGCGCCCGCCACAGAACTCGACCACAATTGAGCCCCCATCGTCCACGCCGCCTCCGCAAATGCCCGTCAAGTAGCGTCAACTGCCATCATCGCAGGCCAGCGCGTTGCGGTCATCGACCGGCGGGCGTTTCAGAACTTGGTCGTCAAGGAAACACCCGGCCACCGAAGCGGTCGGGCGGTCCTCGTGTTGCCGGCCACGCTTTGGGGCGTACCTGCCGCCGGCTCTCGGGGCCGCACCCACACCATGGCGCGTTTTACGGCGACGTCTTCGGCTGACCTCGCCCCCGAGCGGGAATTCCAGGTGGTGCCGGCGACAGCTGACGCCCGGCTTGTACTTCCCCGCAGGGGCCCGATCACGCGTCCGGACCACCTACTGCGCGTCAGTGATCCTGCGGCCACGGGCTGGCCGGGCGCCCACACCTCCGTGGAGGCCACGGCACCGCGGCCAGCCTATGGCTAATCCATGGCTACCGGCGGCTAAATTAGCCACCCATCCACCCGACATGCTCACGATGTGAAAGACCGCATCCGTCTGCGACTATCCGCGCCGTACCGGGATAGACGGCCACCGGCTGGCGCGGCGGCAGGTGGCTCCCACCGGGAACTACCGCCTTCCGCAGCACGGCACGTCGCCGCGCCGGCCTCAGCCGCCAAGAACCTTGACTCCCTCCCGGGCCAGGACCGCGAGAGCCTCATCGCGGGCGTCGAGGTGGGCGTCGACCTCGTCGGCGTCGAGGATCGTGTCGACCTGCTGGACGCCGTCGTGGTAGCGCAGCACCCAGCCGGGGTTGTTCGGGTCGCTCCGCGCGTCGTAGAAGACGACCGCCGGGCCGTGCTCGGTGGCGATCTCGATCGGTTCGGGCATCAGTAGGCCGCCTTGTCGCCGCGCTCGAGCAGGGCCTTGCGGACCTGCTCCAGCTCGCCGGGCGGCCCGTCGCCGCGGGACATGAGACTGAGCGTGACACTGTTCGCGCCGCTGACGTGCTGTGCCAAGTCACCGAGGCCCAGGTCGGCAAGGACCGTGGTCAGGGAGTCGCGGGACACGTTCGTAGACAAGGTCCAGGTTTTCAACAGGCTGCCCTCCAGGCCGAGATCTTGGGAGTGGTAGACGGGCAGGCGGTCGTTGATGAAGCCCGCCGCTTGAGCGCCGGATCGGTGCAGTTGTTGGCGGATCGCCTCCGGTTTGCGGCCGGTGAGTTCGGCCGCCTCGGCGACGGTGTAGACGCGCCGGCCGCCCTCCGTGTAGTGCTCGATCACCGCCGGATGTCCTGGCCCCATGCCGTAGCCGCGGCGGTCCGGTTGTCGGTGTCCGCGTTGGCGCCGTCCCAGACCATGACCCGCCAGTTGTCGCCGTCGGCGATGGCCTGGTTGTAGGCGACGTTGATCGCGATGTCCTGTGCGAGCTCGTGGCCGGTGACGGTGACGTTCTCGGCGGGTGCGACGGCCTGCCAGACGCTGCCGTCGGCGTTGCTGGCCTGGATTTCGACGGTGTAGGTCGTGACGTCGACCGTGGCAATGACGTTGCGCAACTCGCCCGGGTCTTCGTCGGCGGGGGTGACCAGGACCCAGATGTCGGTGTCGTTCTCGTCCAGGCCGGCGGCTTCGAGACGCTCGACAAGCTCGGCGGTGACGGGTACGTCGGAGTCGCCGAGTTCGTCGCCGTTGGCGTTGGGCTGCTCGCCGCGCAGGATCGTCAGGGTGTAGGCCACTTGGGGCTCCTCGGGTCGATGTTTCGCTGACCCGCTCATCGTGTCACGACGTCGTGACATCGGCATCGTCCGAACGACCGACCCGCTCCGCGTCGCGCCCCGCAGGCTTCCTCCGCATCGCCGGCTCCCGCCGCGGCTCGGCCGGCTGCGCGTCCAGGTGCTCCCGCATCGCCTCGTCGTGGGCGCGGGTCGCCCGCTGCAGCCGCTCAAGACCCTCACGTTCCTCGGCGGTCATCTCCGGCACCCCACCGCGGGCGTGCATCCACTCCAGCAGCATGTCGACCTGGATACGCAGCCGCCGGCGGTCGGTCGGGTTCAGCGTCTCGTCGAGCGACTGGACACGTTCGAGTTTCGCTTCGAGAGGGTCGGGTTCGTCGTTGAGGCCTGCGTCAGTCGGGGCGATCCCGCGGGCGACCTGGTTACGGAGCGCGCGCATGGACCCCTCGTCACGGTCGCTTTCGACAAACGCCGATGACCTGGCTTGCCGCCGGCCGAGTTCAAGCACCCGGTCGACGAGCAGCGTCAGGATGAGGCGGGAGTCCTCGGCGAGTGGTGAGTCGTCGCCGAGCATCCGGGTCAGTTCGGCGGCGAGTGGCGGCTGGTTCGACGGCGGGGTCGCGGGCGCCTCGCCGTAGATGGCGGCGACAAGCACCTCAGGGTCGACATCCAGGGCGGTCGCGATGCGCCGCATGTTGTGGATGTCGGGCCGGTAGTCGGGGTTGCTGTACAGCCTGGTGATCGTGGACCGGGACACGCCAGCGGTGTCGGCGAGTTCGGCCTTGGTCTTGAAGCCGAGGTCTTCCATCCGCTGGGTCAGGTAGCGCCCGGCTGGTGTCGTCGTCTGCGTCTTGTCCCCCACGGCGCCATCTTCCCCCGTTCGGGGCGCCTGCGGAAATGACGCGGCACGCGAGTGGAATTCCATCGCTGATCGTGCTAGATTCCACTCATGACGCGAACGCTTCAGCTGCGGATGGACGCTGTAGACCGGCTCACCGCCGCCACAGGCGTCCTGCACCTCAACCGCAAGCAACAGGCCGCACTCCTTGGCGTGCACTACGGGGCCTTCTGGCGCCTCAGCAACGGCACCTCGTCCGCGCTTAGCCGGACGGTCGCCGACATCATGGCCGGCGCCGCCCGCATCGCCGAGCGCTACGGCTGCGAAAAGCCGACCTTCGAGGAGCTGTTCGAGATCCGCGAGGTCGAGAACAAGCCCACCGCCGCAATCGCGGCCTGACCCAAGACGAGAAACGGCCCGGCCAAGCGCGTCGCAAGCGCTTGTTGAATGCCGGGCCACACGAACGGAAGGTGCATTCCGCCATGTCTCACGCACACCCTAGCAAGATCGGCACGACGCGCACCATCACCACCGACCGGGCCACGCGCCGCGAAGACCGCGCCCGGCGCATCCGCCGCCGCGACGCGGTCTGGAACAACGAGCTGCGCGCCGCACTGGCCGAGGCCGGGACGCTGCGGCACTACGAGCGGGCGGCGGTCGCCTGATGACTTACCACTACATCCGCTCCGAGCCCGGCCTGTGGACCGTCGGCACCGGCACGCCCAGCAGCCAGGGCGGCACCGACTGGGAGCCCGAGTCCGACCACAACAGCCCGGCCGAGGCCGCGGCCCGGGTCC
>JGI10216J12902_101696945_pt1 | contig 15779 bp, 14 predicted proteins | sample KanNatreferecore_FD_12902 | JGI IMG/M metagenome (IMG submission 12902)
TGGCGGCCTGGAACTGCGGGACGCCGGTCTCCGGATGCGCGGCGCGGATCCAGCGGGTGTTCCCGGCGCGCAGGACGGTGAACTCCGCGAAGTGGAGGACCCTGGTCCCCGGCATCACCTTGCCGGCGTACACCTCGTTGCGGCGGGCGACCGTCAGATACAGCTCCGGGTAGCCGTTGGCGATGTGGCCCTGCGCGGAGACGATCTGCCCCGGGCCGTTCTTCTCGGCGGCGTAGACGGGCGGCGGCCAGGCGAGCGAGGCCGGCACTTCCAGGATGAAGTGCTCCAGGTTCCCGCAGCCGGAGACGACCGCCCCGGCGACGAGCTGCGTCTCCGTGACCATCTGGTTGAGCGCCGGAAGCAGCTCCTCACCGGCATCCACGCGCACGGCGATCACTTCGACAGCGCTGGCGCCCCGATAGTACTGCATTGGCGGCATCCTCTCACCCGGGCGGGCTCTTCAGTAATGCATACTCCACACTATCCGCCAGCGCCTGCCAGGAGGCCTCGATCACGTTTGTCGATACGCCGATAGTGCTCCAGCTGCCGTGGCTGTCCGCGCCTTCTACTAGCACGCGTACCTTCGCAGCAGTGCCCTCGGCGGCGTCGACGACCCGGACCTTGAAGTCCGTGAGGCGGACGTCGTTCAACTGCGGGTAGAAGTGGAGCAACGCCTTTCGAAGCGCGCCATCGAGCGCGTGTACCGGACCGTCGCCCTCGGCTACCGTGAGGCGCTCTTCGTCCGCCACGCGCACCTTCAGGGTCGCCTCCGTGATCGGCTCCTTGTCGTGCCCGCGCTTCTCCACGATCACGCGGAAGCCGATCAGCTCGAACAGTTTCTGGTACTGCCCGGTCTCCTTCTTTACGAGGAGGTCGAACGAAGCCTCGGCGCCCTCGTACACGTAGCCTTCTGCCTCCAGCTTCGCGATCTTCTCCACGATCCGGCGGGTCTCCGGCGAGCGCTTCTCCAGGTTCACACCGCGTTCTTCCGCCTTCCACACGATCGTGCTGCCTCCCGATAACTCGGAGACCAGCACCCGGCGCTCGTTCCCCACCAGGACCGGGTCGATGTGTTCGCACGTGCGCGGGTTCTTTCGGACGGCATCCGCATGGGTGCCGGCCTTGTGCGCGAAAGCGGAGCGGCCGATGAACGGGCGGTGCTCGTCCGGCGGCATGTTCGCCATCTCGTCGACGAACGCCGAGACTTCGGACAGCAGCCGGAGCTGATGGTCGGAGATGCAGTCCAGCCCCATCTTTAACTTGAGGATCGGGATGACGGAGCAGAGATTGGCGTTGCCGGTGCGCTCTCCGAAGCCGTTGATGGTGCCCTGAACGTGTGTGGCCCCGGCCTGCACGCCCGCGATGGTGTTGGCGACACCCAGCTCGCAGTCGTTGTGGGTATGGATCCCGATGATGCCGGGGAGGTGCTCCTTCACCTGCCGCGTGATCTGCGCGATCTCCCAGGGCATGGTCCCGCCGTTCGTGTCGCAGGGGACCAGGATGTCCGCCCCCGCGTCCCTGGCGGCCCGGAGGGTGGCGAGCGCGTACGCAGCGTCGTCTTTGAAGCCGTCGAAGAAGTGCTCGCCGTCGTACACGACTTCCAGACCCCGGGACTTCAGGAAGCCGACGGTGTCCGCGATCATCTCCAGGTTCTCGTCCGGCGTCGCGTTGAGCACCTCCCGCACGTGCAGCAGCCAGGATTTCCCGAAGATGGTCACCACCGGCGCGCCGCTCTCCGCGAGCTGGACGATGAGGGAATCTTCCGCGGCCCTTACTCCCTTGTGCCGGGTGCTGCCGAAGGCACAGAGCTTTGCGTGGCGCAGCTTGAGATCGCGCGCTGCCTCGAAGAAGGCGATGTCTTTCGGGTTGGAGCCGGGCCATCCACCTTCGATGTAGTGGATGCCGAGGTCGTCCAGGCGGCGGACGACGCGGAGCTTGTCCTGGACGGTAAAGCTGACTCCCTCCCCCTGGCTGCCGTCGCGGAGGGTTGTATCGTAGAGCTGGATCATTTCTCAATCCGGGAAAAAACCACGGTGCGGGGGACACAGAGGGACACAGACTATTACAGATCTCCACAGATAGCAAACCGGGGGATCAAGTTTCCCCAAGGTCGGGCTGTGTCCGCCTGCTTCTTCTGTGTCCTTCTGTGTCGAGGATCCGGTGACTCAAGCCACCGCAATCCGCTCCGTAATCCGGCTGCCCATCTCGGATGTCGAGATGCGCGAACCTCCGGGTGAGACGATGTCGGCGGTGCGGTGGCCCGCCTTGAGGACCTGGTCGACGGCGCTTTCGATGGCGTCCGCCTCGCGGCCCAGGTTGAACGAGTGGCGCAGCATCATCGCCGCGGTGAGTATGGCGGCGATCGGGTTGGCGATCCCCTTGCCGGCGATGTCCGGCGCGGAGCCGTGGATCGGCTCGTAGAACGGCGTCACGTCGCCGTCCCCGAGACATGCGGAGGGGAGGAGGCCCATGGAGCCGGCCAGCATGCTCGCCTCGTCGCTGAGGATGTCGCCGAAGGTGTTCTCGGTCACGATAACGTCGAACGAGCCCGGGTTCCGGATCAACTGCATCGCCGCGTTGTCGACGTACAGGTGCGTGAGCGCCACATCCGGGTAGTCCTTCGCGACGCCCGTCACGACCTCCCGCCAGAGCTGGGAGCACGCGAGGATGTTCGCCTTATCCACCGAGCAGAGCCGCTTCTTCCGCTTCCGCGCGGCCTCGAAGGCCACGCGCGCGATCCGCTCGATCTCCGGGACGGTGTAGACCATCGTATCCACGGCGCCCCGGACGCCGTCGTGCTCCGTCGGCCCTTTGGGCTTGCCGTAGTAGAGGCCCCCGGTCAGCTCCCGGACGATCAGCACGTCAACTCCGTCTTTCACGATCTCCGGGCGCAGCGGGCAGACATCCACCAGCGCCGGGTTTAGGATCGCCGGCCGGAGGTTGGCGTACAGCCCTTTGCGGAGACCCAACAGCGCCACCGGCTCCGGCCGCTCCCGGGGCGGCAGGGTGGCGTCGCGCGCCGGGTCGCCCACGGCACCGAAGTAAATGGCGTCGCTCTCGCGGCAGATGCGGGCCGTCTCGTCCGGCAGCGCCGTCCCGGTCCCGTCTACCGCCGCCCAGCCGACGAGCGCCTCCGTAAACTCGAACCGGCGACCGAACCCCTCGGCCACCCGCTCCAGCACCTTCCGCCCTTCGGCGACGACTTCGACCCCGATGCCATCTCCCGGTAAGACTGCGATCCTCAATGCGCACTCCTCACTCGAAGCGGACGCGCACGCTGCGCCCGAACTCGAAGCAGATCTCCAGTTGATCAAGCACCCCGCGGCCGATCAGGTACTCATCGCCGAGGGCACGGACCGCCACCTCGAAGGATCGGTCCGCCAGCAGCAGCTCACCGCCCCGGGCCTCCACGAGAATGTCGAAACCGTCCGCGACTTGCAGCACGACCTCCTCAGATCCCTTTAGAACCTCTTCTCCCACGGATAACGGAATGATGACGTCGCCGTCAAACCCTGTGTCCGGCAGTGCCTCGCCGACGAAACTCTGTGAGCCGATGATAACCGCTATCTCCAGAAGCGGGTAACTCGGCATCAGCCGGCGCGCCGCGGGCGAAGCCGCGGCGTCCCGCGGTCCGGCGTGAGCCTCGCAACGCAGGAGCTGCCGACCCCGAAGCGCTCGCCCGCCTGGCGGATTACGTCGACCTCACGGTCGCCCAACACGAAATCCCCAGTCACACTGATTGCCACCCACTTGCCGGCGTGTTCGGCCATCAACTGGGGTCCATAAGTGTTCCAGATGTAGTTGTTGCGGTCTCGCACTCGTTGCCGCAGGGAGGCCATTTCAGCCGAGTCAGACCCGTAGCCGGATTCGATTAGCCGGCGCCGCTCCCGGTTGAACTCCTCGCCGGTGATCCAGGTCTGCGTTTCCGTTGCTTCGGCCACCTACACCTCCTGAGCCGCCAGCCGTTCCGTCTCGCTCCGCTTCGAGCCGTAATAGAGCAGCTTGTTCAGCGCCTGGAGATAGGCCTGTGCGCTGGCCTCCACCACGTCCAGGCTGGCGTTGCGGCCGGTGAAGACCTGCTCGCCGCGGCCGAGGCGGACGGTCACCTCCGCGAGGGCGTCCGTGCCGCCGGTGACCGCGCTGACCACGTAGTCGATCAGCTCGTGCTCCACGTTCGCGATCTTCCGGATGGTGCGGTAGACGGCGTCGACACTCCCCACGCCCGTCCCAACTTCGGTGAAGCATTGCTCGGCGCGCTGGAGCCGCACGGTGGCAGTGGGGACGCCGTCCAGGCTGGTCATTACCGTCATGTACTCGAGCGTGTACTCGCTCTCGTGCATCCCCTCCGTGTCGGCCATTAGCGCGACCAGGTCTTCGTCGTAGATGACTTTCTTCTTGTCCGCCACCTCGAGGAAGCGCTGGTAGGCGCGCTCGAGCTCGTCGTCCCCCAGATTGTAGGCGAGCGTCTCCATCCGGATCTTGAACGCGTGGCGGCCGCTGCGGTTGGAGAGCACGAGCTTGTTGCTGTCCAGCCCCACGTCCTCGGGCTTCATGATCTCGTAGGTGGTCTGCTCCTTCAGGACGCCGTCCTGGTGAATGCCGGCCGCATGGGCAAAGGCGTTCGCACCCACGATCGCCTTGTTCGGCTGCACCGTGAAACCGGTGTTCTTGCTCACGAGCCGGCTGGCGCGGATGATCTCCGCACCGTTCACTCGCGTGTCCGCCTGGTAGTAGTCCTTCCGCACGCGCAGGGCCATCACGACTTCTTCCAGCGACGTGTTGCCCGCGCGCTCTCCGATGCCGTTGATGGTGCACTCGATCTGCCCCGCGCCGGCCTGCACCGCCGCCAGCGAGTTGGCCACCGCCAGCCCCAGGTCGTTGTGGCAGTGGCAGGAGAAGACCGCCTTGTCGGCGCCCGGTACTTTCTCGATGAGGGCCTTGAAGATGTTCGCGATTTGCTCCGGCACCGCGTAGCCCACCGTGTCCGGGACATTGATGGTGGTGGCCCCCGCCTTGATGGCCGCTTCGACCACGCGGCAGAGGTAATCGATGTCGGAGCGGGCGGCGTCCTCAGGGGAGAACTCCACGTCGTCCGTGTACTCCCGAGCCCGGGTGACCGCCGCGACGGTCATCTCCAGCACTTCCTCGCGGCTCTTCCGGAGCTTGTGGCGGAGGTGGATGTCCGACGTGGCGATGAAGGTGTGGATCCGTCCGCGCTCCGCGTACTTCAGCGCCTCGCCGGCACGGTCGATGTCCGCCGGCACCGCGCGCGCCAGGCCGCAGATCACCGGGCCGCGTACCTCCTTGGCGATCTGCTTCACGGACTCGAAGTCGCCCGGAGAGGAGATGGGAAAGCCCGCCTCGATGATGTCCACGTTCAGCCGTGCAAGAAGCTGGGCCACCTCCAGCTTTTCGGCCGCCGTCATACTGGCGCCGGGGCACTGCTCGCCATCGCGCAGCGTGGTGTCGAAGATTCGGATCTGACGTTCCATCGGGTCCTACCTTTCACCAGATCTTCAGAAGGCTCAACTGGAAGCCTGGAATCACGTCCTCGCCATCCAGGGTGTCGTCCGCCTTCAGGACCCGGATCTGCCAGCCCGGACGAATCACATGTACCTGGCGTTTGTTCGGGTAGACCAGCCAGATCAGGTGTACCCCCGCGTCCAGATAATCCGTGACCTTGTCGTTGATGTCGCTGGCCGTGTCATTCGGTGAGACGATCTCGATCACCAGATCCGGCACTATCGGCCAGAACCCCCGGTCCGGAGGAGGGTTCTCCGCGATACGCACCGCACTCACGAACGCCTGGTCCGGACCCCTGGTCACGTCGGGGTCCCGTTTCAGGGTGAAACCGGTGTTCAGGAAGACTTCGCCGATCCCGTGGTCCTCAACATAACTTCCGAACGGGATCACGATCTTCCGATCGACGCGGCCGTGCTCCGGCCCGGCTGGCGACATTTCGACTATCTCCCCGTCCACGAGCTCGAGCCGCGCGTCTTTGCCGGCACAGTAGTCCCAGAACTCCTCTGCCGTGATGAGCCTGGTTGCTGCGATAGTCTCAGACATACCGGCCTCCGTACGAACCCCTGATCATTCGCCGAGGTTGTGGAAGCGGCTCTGGAGCGGCTGCTCCTTTACCTCGACCTGCTCTTCCACGGCGCGCTTCTGGCCGATCCAGCTCATCTTGCCGCGCAGCTCGGCGCCTACCTGTTCGATGAGGTGTTGCTTCTCCCGGTTCCGGGTGGCGTTGAACACCGGGCGGTTGGTCTGGTTCTCCAGGATCCACTCCCGGGCGAACTGGCCGGACTGGATCTCGGTGAGGATCTTCCGCATCTCGGCCCGCGTATTCTCATTCACGATCCGCGGGCCGCGGGTGAGGTCCCCGTACTCGGCGGTATCGCTGATGGAATAGCGCATCCCCGCGATGCCGGCTTCGTACATCAAGTCGACGATCAGCTTCAGCTCGTGGAGGCATTCGAAGTAGGCGATCTCCGGCTGGTATCCGGCCTCGACCAGCGTGTCGAAGCCCGCCTTAACCAGCGCGGTGGCGCCGCCGCAGAGGACCGTCTGCTCGCCGAAGAGGTCGGTCTCGGTCTCTTCCCGGAAGCTGGTTTCCAGCACGCCGGCGCGGGCGCCGCCGATGCCCTTCGCGTAGGCCAGGGCCAGCGCTTTCGCCTCGCCGCTGGCGTCCTGGTGGATGGCAATGAGGCACGGCACGCCGCTGCCCTCGGTGTAGACCCGCCGTACCAGGTGCCCTGGGCCCTTAGGTGCGATCATGATGACGTCCACATCCTTCGGCGGGACGATCTGGCCGAAGTGGATGTTGAACCCGTGCGCGAATGCCAGCGCCTTGCCGGGGCGGAGGTCCGGCTCGATCTGCTCCTTGTAGAGCCGCGCCTGGAACTCGTCGTTGACGAGGATCATGAGGATGTCCGCGCGCCGGACCGCCTCGTCCACGGTGACGACGGTAAGCCCGTCGCCCTGCGCCTTTTCCCACGATTTGCCCGGCCGCAGACCGACGATCACCTCCACGCCGGAGTCCTTCAGGTTCAGCGCGTGTGCGTGCCCCTGGGAGCCGTAACCGATCACCGCGACCTTGCGCCGGGACAGGAGCCCGAGATCCGCGTCCGCGTCGTAATAGACCTTTGCCACCAGCTACCTCCTAGCTTTCCTCAAGCTCAGCGCTTCCGGTGTCGGTGCGCTTCAAATCCTCGTCGGCCGGCCACAACTGCCGGAACGCCAGCCCCACCGCGGCGCCCAGCAAGCAGAACAGCACAACGTTGATCAGCAGCGCCGCCACGCTGTCCAGCCCGAAATGGTCCTCGATCCGGTTGTAGACCCACCACATCGGCCCCAGCAGCACTACCGCCGAGAGAAGCAGCGCCGCCTTGGTCAATCCCGCCGAACGCCGGCCGCGGTTCAGCACCACTAACGCCACCGCCGCCACCGCCGCGGCCAGCGCCGCCACGGTGATTGCGGCCCCCACCTGCCCGGCGTCTATGAGCTCGCGGTCCATCTTCAGGTGCTCAGGGTGTTCAGGTGTTCAGGCATTCAGGTCAGGTCGTTCCTGAACACCTGAAGGCCCGAACACCTGAACGCCTGCTAATCACTCGCTTCCCCGCATCTCCGACGTGGCGCGCGCGCCGCGCGCCAGCACGATCCTGCCGGTGCGGACCAGTTCTTTGATCCCGTAGGGCGACATCAGGTCCTGAAACGCATCGACCTTCCCCACCGGCCCCGTCACCTCGATGGTGAGCGTCCGCTCGCTAACGTCGATGATCTTGCCGCGGAAGATGTCGCTGATCTGCATGACCTCCGCGCGCCGGTCCGGGCCTACGGTCACTTTGATCAGCGCCAGCTCGCGGTCCACGGCCGGCGTGTTCTGGTAGTCGTAGACCTTGATCACGTCCACCAGCTTGTTGAGCTGCTTTTCGATCTGCTCCACCTGGCGCTCGTCGCCCCCGACCACGATGGTCATCCGGGAGACGCTGGGGTCCTCCGTAATGCTCACCGCCAGCGACTCGATGTTGAACCCGCGGCGCGAGAACAAGCCCGCCACGCGCGAGAGGACTCCCGGCCGGTTCTCCACCAGTGCTGTTAGCGTATGCTGCATTCGTTAGTCGCTTGCGCTCCCGGTGTTGGGGTGTTGGTGGGGTTGCGCGGTCTCGGGGAACTCCTCAACACCTAACACCTCAACACCCTAACACCTCAACACCTCAACACCTCACCTAGTCGCCCTTCTCCTGGTGCGGTCCCAGTACGAGGTCGTGGTAGGTCTTGCCGGAGGGGATCATCGGGTAGACGTTCTCTTCCGCGGCCACGCGCGCGTCGATGACGATGGGCACGTTCCGGACGTGGTCGCTGTGGTCCAGCGCATCGATCATCTCTTCCGGAGTGCGGGCGCGGACGCCGGCGCAGCCGTAGGCTTCCGCCAGGCGGACGAAGTCCGGGTACTCGCCGAGGTCCACGGCGCTGTACCGGTTCTGCCAGAAGAGCTGCTGCCACTGGCGGACCATGCCCAGGCTGCGGTTGTTGATGATCAAGATCTTCACGCAGACGCCTTCCGCGGCGGCCGTCATCAACTCCTTGAGCGTCATCTGGAAGGAGCCGTCGCCGGTGACCAGCCAGACTTCCTTGTCCGGCCGCCCCATCTTGGCGCCGATGGCGGCCGGCAGGCCGAAGCCCATGGTGCCGAGGCCGCCGGAAGTCACCCACTGGCGCTCCTGCGTGCACTTGTAGTACTGCGCGGCCCACATCTGGTGCTGGCCCACGTCCGTGGCGACGATAGCGTCGCCTTTGGTGTGGCGGTAGACCTGCTCGATGGCCCACTGCGGGGAGAGCTCGTCCCCTTCGGTCTTGTAGACCAGCGGGTACTTCGTGCGGCGGTCCCGCAGCTCGTTGTTCCACGCGTCGTCCGGCCGCGGCTTGACGTGCTTAAGCAGGTCCTGGAGCACCATCTTTGCGTCGCCCACGATGGGGATGTGGGCCTTGACGTTCTTGCTGATCTCCGCCGGGTCGATGTCGATGTGGATGACTTTCGCATTGGGCGCGAACGCGTCCAGCTTGCCGGTCACCCGGTCGTCGAAGCGGGCGCCGACCGCGATGAGCAGGTCCGTGTTGTGCACGGCATAGTTGGCGTATTCCGTCCCGTGCATCCCCAGCATCTGGAGCGAGAGATCGTGCGTCTCGGGGAAGGCGCCCTTTCCCAGGAGCGTGGTGGTAACCATGATGTTCGCACGGGTCGCGAGCTCAACCAGCTCCTTCTGCGCGCCGGAGTACACCGCGCCCCCGCCCACGTACAGGACCGGCTTCTTGGACGCCTCGATGGCCTTTGCCGCCTTCACGATCTGGAGGGGGTGGCCTTTGTAGGTTGGCTTGTAGCTGACCAGGCTCACGTTGTTGACCGGCTTGTAGTCGATCACCGTGTCCTGAAGGTCCCGCGGGATGTCCACCAGCACCGGGCCGGGACGGCCCGACGAAGCGAGGTAGAAGGCCTCGGCAATCGCTTCCGGCACCTCCTCGGCGCGCTTCACCAGGCGGTTGTGCTTGGTGATCGGCATCGTGATGCCCGTGATGTCCGCTTCCTGGAAAGCGTCCGTGCCGATGGCCCAGGTGGAGACCTGGCCGGTGATGGCGACAATCGGGACGTTGTCCATGTAGGCGTCGGCGATGGGCGTGACCAGGTTCGTCGCGCCCGGCCCGGACGTGGCGACGCAGACCCCGACCTTCCCGGTGACCTTGGCGTAGCCCTCCGCCATGTGACCGGCGCCCTGCTCGTGCCGGACGAGGACGTGACGGATCTCCTCCTCCTCGTAGATGGCGTCGTAGAACGGGATCACCGCCCCGCCGGGGTAGCCGAACATCACCTGGGTCCCGTGCAGCTTCAGCTGCTCCAGGATCGCCTTGCTGGCCTTCATCCGCATCGGTCGCCCACCTTCCCGTCGATCGGTATTTAACAATCTGGCAGCGCCAGAAAAACAAAAACCTCTCATCCTAGGGACGAGAGGCGCTGCCTTCGCGGTACCACCCTGGTTTCCGTGCGGCGACGAAACGCGACGCGGTGGCAGAACCACCGTTCATCCGCACGGACACTTGAGGGCGAGGTAACGGTCGCCACCCGGGAGCCCTTACTCGAGGTTCAGGGTTCCGGCTCGGAGGTGAGTTTCAGCGGTGGCCCGTACCGTCCTCACAGCCAGGGGACGGCTCTCTGGGACGCGACCGATCCGCTTACTGGTCCTCGTCATCGCCTGTAGCTCGTGAAATTTGTCTCAGTGTATCAGGAAGCGGGCGGGCGGTCAAGCGTGACTCGCGACCGGTTGGTAGGAAATCTGGCGAGGGCTTCACTCGTGCGGCGCACTCGCGGGCGTTCGCCCCGCCGCAGGTCCGGTCATTTGGGAAGGAAGCACCCGCGCCATTTCCAGCAGGAAGAGCCGCCGGATGGCGTCATAGCCGCGGTTGTTCGGGTCTTCGAAGATGGTGCAGTACCAGTAGGTGGGATCGTGCCGGCGGTAGTGACGGCGCCACCACTGTCGGCAGTAGATGCCGTGCCCAAGGAACGGATCGTGGATGTTGACGAGGTGTACGAACGGCCGGTCCGCCGCGCACCGCGCGATGACCTCGTTGTACGCCCGATGGATCCGCAGCCCATCCTTCCACGGCGGCAACGTCATATGGCGCGCGTCTCCCACGGCATCGGTCGGATCGTAGATATTCGCCAGGAAGATGGCGCAGCCGCCCGGAAACCCCGCCTCGATACGGTCCAGCATCGTTCCAAGCCGGGTTTCGAACGCGGCGATCCACGGCCCGGCCTGCTGGAAGGTCGCCCCGTACATCGCGTCCTCACGGGGAGCGGAGCGGCCGTAGTCGTGGATCAGGTCGTTGCCGCCCGTGGTCATCACCACTACTCCGAAGGTGCGAGGGCCCGCCTTCGGGATCAGCGGCAGCTCCCGCTGCAGATGGTACGGAGACGTAGAGCCGGAGACCGACAGGTTCTTCCAGCGCAGGTTCGGCAGCACGGCGCCGAGCGAGATGCCGTGCATCTCCGGCCACTCGTCCGGTGGGTTGACCACGAGGCGCTCGAAGTACGAGTGGCCCCTGGTTGAACCGAAGCCCGCCGTGACGCTGTCGCCGAGGCCAACGAGCAGAACCGGCCGGTCGGTCCACGGTCGGCTGAACGCCTGCCGCGGCACCGGCGGCCCCGCGGGCCCGGTCCCAACCGGCAGGCTGAGCCAGTAATGATGGAAGAACAGCCCGGCGAGAAGTACGACAGCCGCCCCAACGAGGACCCGTGTCGCGGCGCGCCGCGGCTTCGTATTCTTGCGCTGACGCATGTTGGCGTGCCAAACTGAAGCCGGGACTCGGGACTCGGGACTTGGAACTTGGAACCTGGAACTTGGAACTTGGGACCTGGGACTTGGAACTTGGCACCTGGGACTCGGGACCCGGGACCCGGGACTCACCAGCGCGGCCGCAGCGGCTCCCAGGTGGGGTCGTACTTCTCCCGCATGTACTCCGCGTCGGCGCGCCTGGTCTGGCCGCAGCGGCGGTAGTCCTCCGCCATCCGCGCCACCGCGTCCTCATCGATCCTGATGCCCAGCCCCGGCCCTTCGGGGACGGACATCTCCCCGTCCTTGAAGATGAGCTTGCCGCCCTCGAGGATGTCCTCGTCGATCCAGACGTAGTGGGTGTCGCACGCGTAGGTGAGGTGCGGCGTGGAGGCTGCGGCGTGGAGCATGGCGGCCAGGCTGATGCCCAGATGACTGTTGCTGTGCATCGAGACGCCGAGGCCCCAGGTCTGGCAGATTCTCGCCATCTCTTTGGTCGCGCGGAGACCGCCCCAGTAGTGGTGGTCCGCCAGGACGATGTCCACCGCCTGCAGGCGGATGTTCTCCGGGAAATGGCTGAACGCGGTGAGACACATGTTCGTGGAGAGGGGCGTGACGACGCCGCGGCTCACCTCCGCCATCCCGTCCACGCCCCACGTGGGGTCTTCCATGTACTCCAGCAGCCCTTCCAGCGCGTTGGTGACCCGGATCGAGGTCTCCACCGTCCAGATGGCGTTGGGATCGTGGCGCAGGCGGAAGCGCGGCCCGAGCTCCTGCCGCATCAGGCGGAGCGTTTCGATCTCCCGCTCCGGCTCCAGCACGCCGCCCTTGAGCTTCAGCGCCTTGAACCCGTGCTCCGCCACCAGCTGCTTGGCCTGGCGGACCATCGCCTCGGGCGTGAGGCATTCCCCGTATTTGGCGCAGTCGAAGTGGTAGAAGAGGTAGGCCGCGAACTCGATGGGGTCCCGGACCTTCCCGCCGAGCAGGTTGTAGACCGGCTCACCCAGCGCGCGCCCGGCGATGTCCAGGCAGGCGACTTCCAGGGGGGAGAACGTCCGCGGCTCCGGGACGTGCAGCTGCAGCGCCTCCGTCGCAAAGGGGTCCGCGCCGACCACGTGCTCCCAGACTCCCTCCAGGTCCGCCGCCGGCTTCGCGCCGCCGTAGGTCTCGCCCCAGCCCACGATCCCGTCGTCCGTGGTGAGCTTCACCAGCGTGCGCAGGGCAAACGGCTCGTGCACGCCGGTGGAGTTCCGCAGCGGCGGGTCCGGGAACGCCACCGGGATCACCTGCATGTCGACGATCTTCATTCCCGCACTCCTCCCTCATCCGCGCCAAGCACTCGGTTCCCTCGCTCCCGCGGCAGAACCTGCGCGGCACGCTTGAAAACCGCGGCGTTCAGGAAGAACCGACCGGGCCCTCCGCGAAACGCCTGCTCGTTGGGCGGCAGAGGCGGCGCTGCAGACCCGATCGAGCGGGGTAATACTCTTAGTAGAGGAACACGCGATGGACGAAGAAACGAACGGCCCTGACCACCGCATCGAGGCGGTGGTGCTGGCGGGCTCCATCAATCGCATCCCGCTCTTCCCGGGGAACCAACCGGGGCGCAAGGCCCTCGTGCAGATGCACGGGCGGCCGCTCATCGGGTACGTGCTGGACGCCCTCCACGCCTCGCGGTATGTGGACCGGATGATCGTCGTCGCCGCCCCTGAGGTGCTCAAGTACGCCGCCCGCTGGCCGCGCGTGGACCTGATGCCGGAAGGTCACTCGCTGGTGCGGAACGTCTGGCGCGGCCTGCACGCGGCGGGAACGGAGCGGGTGCTGTTCTGCAACCCGGACCAGCCGCTCCTCAAGGCGGAGATGGTCGACGACTTCATCGAGCGCGCGCTGCCCCAGGAAAACGCGGACCTGGTGTCCAGTTGGGTGCGCGCCGAATCGTTCGGCCCCTACATGGACGTGGGCGAGCACAAGATGGCCCGCTTTGGCGACAACCGCTACGCGCACGGCAACCTGTTCCTCGCCCGCAAGGCGTTCCCGGACAAGGCGGCCGTCCGCACGCGGTTCGACCGACTCTATGCGTGCCGGAAGAACAACCTCCGCTTCGCGTGGGCGCTGGGCCCCTCGCTGTTCGCCAGGTTCCTCTGGTGCGCCCTCACCCTCCGCCTTCCGTCTCTGGAACAGACGCTGGAGATCGGCGGGAGGCACTTCGGGATCAAGGTGACTCCCGCGATCTCTCCCTACCCGGAGATCACCCTGGACATCGACGAGCCGGAAGACTACGCCGCCGTCGCAAGGCACCTGGAGCGCCTGCGGGCGGACCTCTCAAACGCCGCGTAACCCACCGGTGGGCGGTGCCGGTCCGCGCCCTACGCGACAACCCTCCCCCGGACTATCCCCGAAGCGGGGCGACGATATACTGACGCGGGTCCTGGACATACCTCCATGCCGAAGCGTTCGCTGCCTCCCATTCGTCGCGCCGTGCACCACGTCCGCGGCGCCCTCACGGCGCCCGAGAAGTGGCTGTACGCCGGCGGAGTGCTTTCCCCGGCGGGGCTCGCCCTGCCCAGCTTCCTGGGGATCGGCGCGCAGAAGTCCGCGACCACGTGGCTGTTCCATAACCTGGTGTGCCACCCGGACCTCTTCCTGCCGTCCCGGAAGGAAGTGCACTACTTCGATTGGTGGTTCCACGAGACGCTGCGCTCGTACGCCCGGCGGTTCGAGCCGGGGCGCGGTAAGATCTGCGGCGAGGTGACGCCGGCATATGCGGTGCTGCAGCCGGAGCGGATCCGCTTCATTCGCACGATCATGCCGGACCTCCGCATGATCTTCCTGATGCGCAACCCTATCGACCGGGCGTGGTCGCACGCGCTGATGGACCTGGTCTGGCGGCCGGGCCGGCGGTTCGAGGACGTGCCGGCCGAGCAGTTCTACCGGCACTTCGAGCGGTCCGGCCCCCGGGCCCGGGGCGACTACGGCGCCTGTATCGACCGCTGGCTGGCGGAGTATCCCGCGGACCGGCTCTATCTCGGGTACTTCGAGGACGTCATCTCTCGGCCGCAGTGGCTGCTCACGGAGATCCTCCAATTCCTCGGCACGCGGACGGACGTGGACTGGAGCGCCTTCCCCCTCCGCGAGCCCAAGGGCAAGCACGGCTCGATCAAGCTTCCGCCGGAGTACCGCGCGCGGTTGGAGGAGCTGTACGGCGCCCAGATCGAAGCGCTCTACCACCGGCTTGGCGAGCCGGTTAAGGGCTGGCGGGTCGATGAAAACCAGGCCAAGCTCCGGTAGCATATAATCCAGTCGGCAGTCGCTCTCCCGGCCGGCCGATGCTTCCCAGTCTAGAACCCCTTTCCATCCTGGCGGCGACCCTTTTCGGGGCCGCCGTTGCTTCTGAGACCCGCCCCGAGGCCAGGGGCGGCGAGGCGCCGTTGCGCGCCACACTGCTCAGCCGCGAGGAGCTGGTCGAGCTGGCACGCTCGCTCGCCGAGGAGCACGAGGTCGCTCCCGTCCTCCGGGGCGAGCCGCTGCTCCGGAGCCTCAACGACAACGCGCGGGCGATCTACCGCGCCTACCGGGAGCTGGCGCTGGCGCTGCGGCGAGGGGAAACTATCACCCCGGCGGCGGAATGGCTGATCGACAACTTCCACATCGTCGAGGAACAGATCGGAGGCATCCGGAAGCACCTGCCGCGCAGCTACTACGCAGAGCTGCCGAAGCTCGCCAGCGGCCCGAACACCGGCTACCCGCGGGTCTACGCCCTGGCGCTGGCGCTCATCGCGCACTCGGACGGGGCGCTGGACGGGCAGTGCCTCCACGACGTGCTGCGCGCCTACCAGGAGCGTGAGGCGCTGCGGATCGGCGAATTGTGGGCGGTGCCGATCATGCTGCGGGTCGGCCTGATCGAAAACCTCCGCCGGTTGGTCACCCCGATCGAGCGCAACCGTCGGGCGCGGGCCGACGCGGACGCCTGGGCAAACCGGATCGTCGACGCCGCGACCGAGCACCCGGACGAGGTGACCGTCCTCCTGGGTGAGCTCGCGCGCCGCCGGGAGGGCATCAGCGGCGCCTTCGCGGTCCGGCTCTTCCAGCGGCTACGCGGGCGCGGCGCCGCCGTGACCCCGCTCCTCGAGTGGCTGGAGCGGTACGCCCTGGAGCACATGGGGACGCCGGTCGAGGAGCTGGTCCGGCTTGAAAACCAGCTGCAGGCCGCCAACCAGGTCTCCATCAGCAATACCATCACCAGTTTCCGGCTCCTGGACCGCCTGGACTGGGACGAGCTGATCGAAGCCGCCAGCCGGGTCGAGCAGATCTTGCGGGACGATCCGCCGGGCGTCTATCCGGGCTCGGACTTCGAAACCCGCGACGCCTGCCGCCACGCCGTCGAGCGGATCGCACGCCGCTCCCGGGCGAAGGAGACGGCCGTCGCGGAAGCCGCGCTCCGCCTCGCCGCTGCCGAGG
>JGI10216J12902_101417682_pt1 | contig 15767 bp, 15 predicted proteins | sample KanNatreferecore_FD_12902 | JGI IMG/M metagenome (IMG submission 12902)
TTCGGTTGTCGCCGCCATACCCGATGGATCGTCATGCCGCCCAGGACCGGGTCCTTCCATCGCTTGCAGGCCGGCCACCCGGCCCGCCCCGCCCGGTCGTCGGAAGGCCGGTCGGCACCTTGACAACCAGGAGAGGATTTCACCTTGCCGGCGAGCCAATCGCGTCGAAACGCGCACCAATCCGCACTTGGAGCTTCGCTTCCGTGCGGCTCCGGTTAGGGCGGTTATCCGTGCGGAAGGACCCTCCCGTCGCGGCCGGCGAAATGCCGGGCAAGCATCGCCCGGAGGTCGTCGCCGCGTTGGCCGCCAGAGCTCACATCGTCGTCGTCACCCACGCCTTCGACGGGTTCCGCACCGGAGACTACCTGCTGCGCACTCTGGCCGGGTATTGGGCCGACGCCGGCCACCAGGTTTCCGTCGCCGCGGGGATCGATAACCTGCCCCCGGCAGACATCGCGATCCTGCACGTCAACCTGTCCGTGCTGCCCGCCGCCTACATCGAGGCTTGCCGGCGATATCCGGTAGTGGTAAACGGAGCGGCTGTTGACATCCGCAAGACGCGGGTGAGCCGGCAACTGGTCCGCCCCGGGGACCAGTGGGCAGGGCGCGTAATCGTCAAGACCGACCTGAACCACGGCGGCACCCCGGAGATGCGGCTGGGCGAGCTGGCGCAGCTCCACGGGAGACCCTGCGATCTCCCGGCGGAAGAGCCGGTGGACTGGGAGGAGCCGTATCCGGTGTTCCGGTCGGCCGGCGAGGTGCCGGACGACGTCTGGGACAACCCGGGGCTCGTCGTGGAGCGGTTCCTGCCGGAAGAGGACGCACGCGGCTTCTGGATGCGCGTGTGGGATTTCTGCGGCGACCGCGAGCGCTGCACGCGCTTCCTGGGCGGCGATCCGGTGGTGAAGCGGACCGGCAGCCTGGAGCGGCATCCGTGCCCCGTCCCCGAGGAGATCCGCGCGGAGCGCCGGCGCCTCGGGTTCGACTACGGCAAGTTCGACTTCGTCGTCCACGAGGGCGAGCCCTTACTGCTGGACGCCAACCGCACGCCGTGGGCGCCGCCCCGGCCCTGGACTGCCGAGCTGGAGGCCTCGAACGCCGACCTGGCCCGAGGGATCGAGGCGTTCCTGCAGTGAGGACCTGATGCTGAGCCGCGGAGCCCGCCCCACCTTCCTGTTCGCCCGGTGGGTCTCGCATGTAACCGGCGCTCCCGTCCCACTCCCCCACTCCCCTTCCATTCTCTCGTTCAAGCCGCCATGCCCTACGATCCCGACTTCGCCCGCCTCTACAGTTGGGTTGTGCACGGCGAGGCGGAGCCGGAAGCCACGCCCGAAGAGATGGGGTTCCTCGCGTGGGCCTTCCGCGACCTGGCGCAGCGGGAAGTGCGAGACGTCCTGGATGCCGGCTGCGGCCAGGGCCGGGTGCTGGTTCCCCTGGCGGAGGCAGGCTGGCGGGTGACCGGCCTCGACAACAGTCCGGACATGCTGAACATCTGTCGCGAGCGCCTCAAGCGCCGGGGCCTCGAAGCGCCGCTCACCCTGGGAGGGATCGAATCGCTCGGCATCGACCAGGGCTGCGACGCCGTGGTCGCGATGGACTCGGTCGTCTGCTACGCCCTGGAGACCGAACAGCTCCTCGATGTCTTCAGGCGCTTCCGGACCGCGCTGCGGCCGGGCGGAGTGCTGGTCTTGGACAACTGGAACATGCTGGGGAACTGGCCGCTGCTGGAGCGGCCCCAGTCCTTCGGCGCCAGCGGTCCCGGCATCAAGGTCACCGGAGAAGAGAAGAACCGCTACGATAGCTTCCGCTCCCTCTGGGAGATCGAGATCACCGCGGACGTGCGTGAAGGCGGCCGGACGCGGCGCTTCCGGAACACCGAGCGGCTGCGGGCCCTCACCATCCCCGAGACGGAGGCCTACCTCCGGCAGGCCGGCTTCACCTGGGTGCGCAGCTTCCGGGACTACCGTCCCGAAGACGAGAGCACCGCCGATCCCGAGCAGGTGCAGGTAGTTTGTCTGCGGTGATAAGGCCCGACGCTGAGCCCGGTCAACGCGGGACGGTGACGAGGGTGATCGGCCATTTCCGAAGTGCGGAGTACACCGCGAGTCCCAGCAGCCCGACGGCGGCGCCCGGGAAGAAGCCGGCGTAGCCGGTCGCCAGCGTCCCCTCCAGCAGCGTCAGCCCGATGAAGCCGTACTGCACCGCCTCCAGCACCGCGGGCCGGCGGCCGTCCAGCACCGCGTTGACGTAACGCGGCAACGTCACGGCCAGAAACGGGATCAGCAGCGCGATGGAGTCCGCCCGGTAAGCGAAGCCCGCCAGGGCCTGGTAGAGCAGCAGGGATAGGGCTATCAGCAGATGCGTGAGCGCGACGACCGGCGTCGAAGGCGGGGCTCCCGGCTGCCGGACCGCCCGGAAGAGCCCCCAACCCGTAGCGTAGGCGAGGACCGGAAGCGCCGCTGCGGCGTATCCCTGGACTCCGAACTCCTCCGTGGTCATTCCCATCAGGAAGTTCGCCGCGCGGGCCGCTCCCAGGGTCAGGAAGCCGATGCCCCACTGCCGCTTTGTGGCCGCGGCGTAGAGCACCACCAGCACCCCGACCCCGACGGCGGCGAGCAGCGTCTCTCTCCCCGCGAGCGCGGGCAAGAGCAGTCCGGGTACGAGAAACACCCAGCCGACGCCCCACGCGCGGGCGGGCTCCACGCGCCCCGCCGGGAGCGGCCGCTCGGGGTGGTGCTGCGCATCGAGCTCGCGGTCGAAGTAGTGCCCGAAAACGGAGCCGGCGGCGAAGATCAGCGCGGCGGCGAGGGCGACGAGGTATGCCTTGCCGCTCGTGAATCCAGCTCCCGCGATCCAGGCGCCCGCCAGGCATTCCGCCGCGGCGGAGAGCAGCAGCGGCGGGTTGATGAGGCTCGGCAGCTGCACGAGCGGTGAGGTCTGCCGCACGTTCGACATAAAAAGTGCGGGAAGGAGCCGTTACTGACTCGGCATACAGGGGAACGTTACAATAGCTTAACGCGGACCGATCCCGCCGGAGAACTCGTCCTTGACCGGAGTCCACTACTCTCTCCAGCTCCCGAACGGCCTGACCGTCGTAGCGGAGCACCTGCCCGCGGTACGCTCGGCGGCCTTTCAATTCATCGTTCCCGCGGGGGCGATCACGGACCCGGAGGGGTATGAGGGGTCGGCGACGGTGCTGGAGGGGCTCTCCTACCGGGGCGCGGCGGATCGGGATTCCCGGCAGCTCTCGGACGCACTCGACGCTCTCGGAATCCAGCGGGGCGGCGGGGCGGAGCTGGAGTACGTCACCTTCGGCGGCGCGCTCTTAGCGGACGACCTGCACCGCGCCCTGGAGATCTACGCGGACATCCTCCGTCGGCCGCATCTCCCCCCGGACCAATTCCCGGCCGAACAGGCGCTGGCGCTGCAGAAGCTGGAGCGGCTGGAAGACAGCCCCGCGGAGAAGCTGTTCGTCAACCTCCGACGGGCCTACTACCCGGGATCCTATGGCCGGACGTCTCTGGGGACGGAGGACGGGCTCCGCGCCCTCACGCCGGGCGAGCTGCTGCGAGACCACTCGCGGCGGTACGTCCCGCGCGGAGCGATCCTGGCCGTCGCCGGCCGGTTCGTGTGGTCCGAGCTGAGCGATACCATCCACCGCGCCCTGGGTGATTGGGCGGGCGAGGCGCCGGTCCAACCTGCCGCCGACCCTACCGGCCGCATCGCCTACCGCCATATCCCGCAGGAGACGAACCAGGAGCAGATCGGGCTAATGTACCCCACGGTGCCGATCGGCCACCCCGAGTATTACGACATGCGGATGGGCATCGAGATCCTCTCCGGCGGCATGGCGGCGCGCCTGTTCACCGAGGTGCGCGAGAAGCGCGGCCTCTGCTACACCGTTCGCGCCATGCAGCACACCGTGAAAGGCGCCGGTGCGGTCATCGGCTACGCGGGAACCACGCCGGAGAGGTGCCAGGAAACGCTGGACGTGCTGATCGCCGAGATCCAGCGGCTCCAGGAAGGCGTTGAGGACGAGGAGCTGGCGCGCGCGCGCACCGGCGTCCTCTCCTCGCTCGTGATGTCCGCGGAAGCGACCCGCTCCCGCGCGCCGAGCATCGCGCGCGACCAGTACCTCCTGGGACAGGTGAGGACGATGGATGAGATCCGCGCAGCCGTCGAGGCGGTGACGACGGAGTCCATCCAGCAGCACCTGCGCCGCCATCCGGCGCGGGACTTTACGGTGGTGACGCTGGGCCCCGTTGAGCTGGAGGTGAATGCGTGAAGTTTCAGAAGGCGGTGCTGGACAACGGCCTGACGGTCATCGGAGAGCAGAACGCGGCCGCGCTGAGCATGGCGTGCGGGTACTTCGTCCGCACCGGCGCTCGGGACGAGACCCCGGAGCTCAGCGGCGTGAGCCACTTCCTCGAGCACATGCTCTTCAAGGGCACGGAGCGCCGCACCCCGGAGGTCGTGAACCGCGAGTTCGACGAGATGGGTGCGGACTACAACGCCTTCACCGGCGAGGAGTACACGGTCTACTACGGCTCCGTTCTGCCCGAGCACCAGCCCCGTCTGCTGGATCTCCTCTCCGACATGATGCGCCCGTCGCTCCGCGTCGAAGACTTCGACATGGAGAAGAACGTCATCCTCGAAGAGATCGCGCTCTACAAGGACCGGCCGCAGTTTCTCGTGATCGATGAGGCGCGCTCCACCTATTACAAGGGGCATCCGCTCGGGCAATCCGTGCTGGGGACCACGGAGAGCGTGAGCGCCCTGGCGCGAGACCAGATGTACGAGTACTGGAACCGCCGCTACGCGCCCAACAACCTGCTCCTGACCCTGGCCGGCAACTTCGATTGGGAGGAGGCGCTGGGCCAGGTCCGCGCAGCGACGAAGGAATGGGCCTCTGCGGACAGCCCGCGGCACCATCCGGCGTTCGATCCGGCCGCGGCGGTTAAGGTAGTAGCCAACGAAAAGGTCAACCGCGCCCACCTCGCGTTCGTCTCGCCGGGCGTGCCCGCGCAGAGCGACCTGCGGATCGTCGCCGACATGGTCTCCGATATCATCGGCGGCGGCGAGGGCAGCCGGCTCTACTGGGAGCTGATCGACCCCGGCCTGGCCGACGCCGTGCGGCTGAGCCACGACGAGGAGGACGGCTGCGGCGCCTACTTCGGCTACGCCTCCTGCGATCCGGAAAACGCCCAGCTCGTGCTGAATAAGGTCCGGGCCGTGCTGCTAAAGGCGATGGACGGGGGCCTGACCGAGGAAGAGATCGAGAAGACCAAGCGCAAGGCCGCGAGTGCGCTGGTCCTCCACGACGAGACCCCCCGCGGCCGCCTCTTCCACGTCGGCTTCGACTGGCAGTACCGCCACGAATACCGGCCGCTGGACGACGTGATCGATCAATACCTGGCCGTCACCAAGGCGGACGTCGACGCCCTCCTCGGCCGCCGGCCGTTCGATATCCTGACGGTCATCGGGCTGGGCCCGCTGACGGAGCTTGCCTAGGGGCTCATCTGCTGGCCCCCAGTGACATTGATCGCCTGGCCGGTCATGTAACTGCTCTCGTCCGAGGCGAGGAAGACCACGACGTTCGCCACGTCCGTGTAGGTGCAGCCGCGGCCCAAGGGCACCTGGTCTTCGTACTTCTTCCGGACCTCCTCGACGGTCAGGCCCCACTTGACGGCGTACTGCTCGTAGAGGCTCTGCTGCCAGAGGGTGCCGTCCAGCAGGTTCCCCGGGCACACCGCGTTCACGCGCACCCCGTACGGGGCCAGGTCGAGGGCGATGCTCTGCGTGAGCCCGATGCCGCCGAACTTGCTGGCCGCGTAGGCGGAGTTGCGGAAGCTGCCCTTCTTGCCGCTCTTGGAGTTGATCTGGATGATGACGCCCCGCCGCTGGGACGCCATCACCTTCGCCGCCTCCCGCGCGCAGAGGAAGTAGCCGGTGAGGTTCACGTCCAGCACCAGCTTCCACTCCTCGAAGGGAAAATCCAGCAGGTCGTGCGCTTTCAACACGCCGGCGTTCGCGACCAGGACGTCCAGCCCGCCGAGCTCCGCGACCGTGCGGGCGACCATCTCCGCGACCTGAGCCTCGTCCGCCACGTTCACGCGGATGGCGACGCTCCGCACCCCCTTCTCCCGAAGCGCCGCCGCGACCCGCTCGGCGGATTCGAGATTGAGGTCCGCCACCGCCAGGTTAGCGCCCTCGTGGGCGAGGCGAAGCGCGATCGCCTCACCCAGCCCCTGTCCGGCGCCCGTGACCAGCGCCACGCGATCTTTCAAGCGCATCTCACTCTCCGAGGCGTCGAGCTTGCAGCCGTCCGAGGCGCCGCGCTATACTGGGAGCGCCTTCGCGGAGGCGGTCCCGGCTCGTCCAATGGCAGGACAGCGGTCTTTGGAGCCGTTAATCGAGGTTCGAATCCTTGGCCGGGAGACGGCAAAGGGGGCGCCGTTGGGCGCCCCTTTCGCGCATCTCACCGGAGATCTTGCGGCTTCAGGACGTAGACCCCGTCCTTGTCTCGTGAGACCGTCAGCCCCGCGGCGCGGCAGACGACCTCGATCGCCGTGGCCAGCGGCTTGTCGCGGATGCTGATGAACTCCATCAGCCGGTCCAGCGCCTTACCCGTGGGGTCTCGCAGGATGATGTCCACTTCCCCGCTGGTGGCGAGGAGCGAGATCACCTGGGAGAGGGGCGCTTTGGAGAGGGTGAGCGAGACGAGCTTGACGGGCGGCTCCGCCTGGCCGACGACCGACGGCAGCTCGCGCACGTAGATGTTCCGGAACTCCAGGCGGTTGCCGTGGTGCTGCAGCTCGAGGGGCCCGCGGGAGGGCAGCGGCTGGCCGCGGAACCAGTAGTTCTCCAGCGGCACGTTGTCGACCACCACTTTGTCATTCAGCTTCACCGTCACGACGTCGCCCACCATCTTGATGTAGAAGGTGTTCCACTCACCGACCGGCTTGTCGGCGACGACCAGCGGTTTGCTCGGGCCCTTCTGGTTGTTGAAGAGGCCGCCGGAGCCGATCGGGTTGTCCCAGATCTGCACCTGGGGATTGCCGCGGAGATAGATGCCGCTGTCTCCCGCCGGGAGGATCTTCCAGTCGACGTAGAACTCGAAGTCGCCGTAGTCCTTGAACGACTGGAGGCTGTCCCCTTTGCCGTCGTAGATGAGCATGCCGTTCTCGACGCTCCAGTGCGCCCGCATCTTTTCGTCGGCGGCCTTCTGCGCTTCCACGAGCTGCTCCGGGCTGAGCGTCGCGCGGCGCTTGATGTCGATCAGGCCCTTCCAGTTCGTCAGGTCCTTGCCGTTGAACAGCGCGGTGAAGCCTCTCGGGGGCTTGTTCAGCTCCTGCGCGGAGGCGCCGCCCTGCGCCCCCACCAGCGCCACGGACGCGGCTGCGATCCATCGGTATGCACGCATCGCTCTCGTTCTCCTATCAGCGGCACGCTCGATGGTGCCGGTCGGTCTTTCGGCGCCGGCGGGGATCTCCCCTTCGACGAATGGGCTCGCCGCCGGTGGCCGGATTCCGGCCCCATGCGATACGACATGCAGGACTCCTTCCGCCCCATCTTTCCGACCCAACCTCCGCACCAGCCCCGCACCCCACCTGAGGCGCTCCATGGCCGAGCTGTTCTACCTCCCGAAAATGGGCCAGACCATGACGGAAGGCACGATCATCCGCTGGCTGAAGCAGGAGGGCGACAGCGTAGAGGGCTGGGAAGAGATCGTGGAGATGATGACCGATAAGGTCAACATGGGGGTCGAGCCGCAGATCAAGGGGACGCTGCGGAAGATCCTCGCCGGCGAGGGAGCCGTCATCCCCGTAGGCGCTCCCATTGCGATCATCGGCTCCGCCGACGAGGACATCAGCGGGCTGCTCGCGGACCTCACGACGGGCTCCGACGGGGCGGCACCGGCATCCGAGACCGCCACTCCTCCGGTCGCAGGCAGCATCCTGCAGTCTCTGACCGCGCCCGAATCCACGGTCGGGATGGAGGCCGGCGAGATCCCCAGCGTTTCCCCACGGGCGCGGGAGGCGTCGGAAGAGGCGGGCGTGCCGTGGAAGTCGCTTTCGCTGGAGGGCTCCGGCTTCGAGGGAATGGTGGTCGAGCGGGACGTGCTGGCCTTCCTCGAGTCCGGGCCGCCCTCCGAAGTGCTGGCGACGCCCCTCGCCGCTAAGATGGCGGCGGATCTCGGCGTGTCGCTGGAGGACCTGGTCGGCAGCGGGCCGCGGGGACGCGTGCGCGCGGAAGACGTGCGCCGCGCTTCGGGCCGGCGGCAGACGCCGGTCATCGAAGCGCGGGAGATCCCGCTCCAGGGGATGCGCAAAGTCATCGCGGGGCGGCTGTCGGCCAGCTACCAGCAGGCGGTCCACGTTCCGCTGCGCGTGGAGGTGGACATGACCGCCGCCGGGGAGATGCGGCGGCAGCTCAAACCGGTGCTGGAGCCCGCGGGGGCGCGCCTCACCTACACGGACCTCCTGGCGGCGGCGATCGCCCAGGCGCTGGTCGCCTACCCGGCGCTGAACGCGACGCTGGAGAGCGACGTCATCCGCATCCACCCGGCCGTCAACCTGGGCGTGGCGGTGGCGCTGGAGCAGGGGCTGACGGTGCCGGTAGTGCGAGACGCGCACGCCCTCTCCCTGGTGGAGCTGAGCGCCGCCATCCGTGCCGCCGCGGAGAAGGCCCGGGCGGGACAGCTCCCACCCGATGCCTACTCCGGCGGGACGTTCACCCTCAGCAACCTGGGGCAGTTCGGCGTGGACAGCTTCGACCCGATCATCAACCCGCCGCAGGTGGCCATCCTGGGTTCCGGCCGCATCCAGGACCGTGTCGTCGCGGTCGACGGCGCGCCCGCCGTCCGCCCCATGATGACGATCACCCTCTGCTTCGACCACCGCGCGCTCGACGGAGCACCCGGCTCGCTCTTCCTCGCCAGGGTGAAGGAGCTGCTGGAGAACCCCGCGCGTCTGCTGGTGTGACCCACTGACCGCATGGGACTTCTCGTCGACGGGCTGATCATCGTCGTTTACTTCGTGGCGATCACCGCCATCGGCCTGCACATGGGCCGGCGGGAGGAGAGCCTCCACGACTTCGCGCTCGGGGGCCGGCGCGTGCCGTGGTGGGCCGTGATGGCCTCCATCATCGCCGCGGAGACGAGCGCCGCGACCTTCCTGGGCGCTCCCGGCGAGGGGTTCAACAAGCAGAACATCACCTACGTCCAGCTCGTGGCGGGGCTGATCATCGGCAGGGGGATCGGGGGGGACGTCTTCCTCAAGCCGTACTACGTCTACAAGGTCTACACGGTCTACGACTACCTCGCGGTGCGGTTCGGAAACCGCTCCAAGAGCTACGTCTCCGCGCTCTTCCTCATCATGCGGACCCTCGCCTCCGGCACGCGGCTCTTCGTGCCCTCGCTGGTGATGGTGCTCGCCTGGCGACTCTTCGTCACCAGGGAGGATGTGCAGTTCTCGCAGCAGGCGGTCACCGAGGTCGCTCCGTACCTCGTCGCAATCGTGGCGCTTACGGTGGTCACCTGCGTCTACACCGCGCTGGGCGGCATCAAGGCGGTCATCTGGACGGACGTGATCCAGGCCACGCTGATGTTCGGCAGCGCGCTCGTCGCTGTCTTCACGCTGCTGAACCACGTCGGCGGCTTCGAGGCGGTGGCGCAGGCGGTACCCGCCATGACCACGTTGCAGGGCTACTTCATCTCCGGGTTCGAGCCGAACGTGGTCCAGCAGTGGATGACGGACCACCAGCTCCAGTCCATGACCTGGTGGGACTACGTGAAGCTGATCCTGGGCAGCGAATACACGCTGTTCTCCGCCCTGATCGCCTCCACCCTCACGAACATGGGGATGTTCGGGACCGACCAGGACATGGTCCAACGGATGCTGACGGCGGAGACGCACCAGAAGGCGCGCCGGAGCCTGATCACAGCGGCCTTCATGGACATTCCGGTGGCGGGGGTGTTCACCTTTATCGGGGTGCTGCTGTTCGTGTACTACTCCCGGACCTCGCCGGACCAGATGCCCGTCCCCGCGGACGTCTTCGGGTCCTACATTCTTAACGTGATGCCCGTCGGCATCCGCGGCCTGGTGCTCGCCGGGCTCTTCGCCACGGCGATGGGCTCTCTCTCCGCCGCGCTGAACGCCCTGGCCACCAGCGCGACGAACGATTGGTACATCCCGAAGGTTCGCGGCCGCGAGGAGCACCACTACGTGCGCGCCGCGCGCTACTTCACGGCGCTCTTTGCCTTCCTGATGGTCATCATCGCGGGCGCCTTCGCTTACGCCAAGGTGAAGGACCCCAACATCCGCATCATCCCGGTGGTGCTCGGGATCGCGTTCTTCATCATCGGGCCCATGCTGGGCGTCTTCCTGATCGGAATGTTCACGAGGAACCGGGGCTCGGACGTCGGCAACGTCATCGCGATCACAGCCGGGATGATCACCACCATCTACCTCGGCGACCTCCACGTCACGCTGGCGACTGTCCTCGGCCAGCCGGCGCTGTTCGCGCGGCCGGATTGGCTCCCCAAGGTGTCCTTCACGTGGTTCGCGCTCGTGGGCGCCGCCGTGGTGTTCGCGGTCGGCGTGCTGTTCAAAACCCCGCCGGAGGTGCTGGAAGCCGCCACGCGCCGCGCGGAAGAAGCGAAGACCGGCGAGGACAAGCCGCTGGCCCTGCGGACCTGACCATTCACGAGTGCCCGTTGGCACGGCGGATGACGGCAACGGCGTGCGCGGCCATGCCTTCTTCCCGACCCTCGAAGCCGAGGCGCTCGTTGGTGGTGGCCTTCACGCTGACCTGTCCGGCCTCGATCCCGAGCGCGGCGGCGATCCGCGCGCGCATCTCCTCGACGTGCGGGCGTATCCTGGGGCGCTCGGCAAGGAGCATGGCGTCGACGTTGACGGTCTCCCAGCCCGCCTCCCGGAGCTTGTCCGCCACCTCCGAAAGCAACGTGAGGCTGCTGATGCCGCGGTACCGGGGATCCGTGTTGGGGAAATGCTCGCCGATGTCTCCCAGCGCGGCGGCGCCGAGGAGGGCGTCCGCAATCGCGTGGAGGAGGACGTCAGCGTCCGAATGGCCGTCCAGGCCCAGCCCGTCCGGATGCTGCAGCTCGACGCCGCCCAGGACCAGGGCGCGGCCGGGCGCCAGCCGGTGGACGTCGTAGCCGAAGCCGGTCCGCGTGACCCTTCCTCCCATCAACGCCTCCGCTATCCGCAGGTCCTCCGCCACGGTGATCTTGAGATTAGTCTTCTCGCCCGCCACCAGGCGGACCGGGTGGCCCAGGCGCTCCACGTAGCTCGCGTCGTCCGTTCCGCTGAAGCCGGCCGCCCTCGCGGAGGCATATGCCTCGCGCAGCAGCTCCAGGCGGAACACCTGCGGGGTCTGCACTCCGTGGAGCTCGCGGCGGTCCACCGTCTCCGTGGTGTCGCGGCCGTCCGCGGAGCGCTTCACCGTGTCCGAAACCGGGATCGCGGGGAGGGCGGCGCCGGTCTCTCGTGCCGCGTGGATCACCGCCGAGATCAGCGCCGCGGAGGCCAGCGGCCTCGCACCGTCGTGCACCGCTACCAGCTCCGTTTCCGGCGGCACGGCGTTGAGCGCGTTCCGGACACTGTCGTAGCGCTCCTGGCCGCCTTCGCACACCCCGACGACTTTCGCAAACGCCGCGGCGATCGCGCGGACCCGTTCGAGGTCCTCGGCGCCGGTGACGATCAACACGGCGTCGACCTCCGGGCAGGCGGCGAGGGCCTTGAGGGTCCAGTGGAGGACCGGCTTCCCCGCGAGCAGCGCGAAGACCTTGTTCTCCGGGGCTCCGAAACGCCGGCCCCTCCCGGCCGCGGCTACGACGGCGGTGACCATGGCTTCACTTCTTGGTTGCGGCCCTGCGGCGCTTCTTGAACGGCCCGACGGCGGCGAACGCAAACTCCCCGCCGCCGAACAGCCGGTGCGCCACTCGGCGGGTGTCCTCCAGCGTCACCGCCTCGATGCAGGCGACCAGCTCCTCCGGCTCGATCACCCGTCCGTGGTAGAGCAGGCTCCTCGCGAGGCGGTTCATCCGGCTGCCCAGGTCGTCGAGGGAGAGCAGCATCGCGGCGCGCACCTGGTTCCGCGCCCTCTCCAGCTCCCCGGCGGTGATGCCGTTCTGGGCCACGTTCATCATCTCCTGGCGCGCCAGGTCGCGGACGGCGTCGAGCTGCTCCGGGCTGGTGTCCGCGTAGACGACGAACATGCCGCCCTCCCGGTAGGAGACCGCCTCCGAGCCGATGCTGTAGCAGAGCCCGCGCTTCTCCCGGATCTCCTGGAAGAGCCGGGAGCTCATCCCGCCGCCCAACACGAGGTTCAACACGCGCACGGCCCAGCGGTCCGGATCGTTCTCATCGACGGCCGCCGTGCCCATGCAGAAGTGCGCCTGCTCCGTGGGGCGGCTGACCAGGCATTTCTCCAGCACGCTTTCCGGCGCCGTCAGGAGCCGCCCTTCTCCGCCGCCCTCCAGGTCGCCGAGCTGGCGCTGCAGCTCGCTCGCGAAGAGGTCGTGCTCGACGTTGCCGGCCGCAACGCAGATCAGCCGGCCGGGGAGGTAGTTGGCCGTCAGGTGCTCCAGCAGGTCGGCGCGGGTGAGGCGGGAGATGACCTCCGGATTCCCGATGACGGGACGCCCGAGGGGGTGGCGCGGCCAGAGTGTGCGGCTGAACACATCGTGGACGTACTCCTCCGGCGCGTCCTCCAGGCTCTTGTACTCCTCGAGGATAACGCTCTTCTCCAGCTCGAGCTCGCTCTCATCGAGCAGCGGGTGGCGGAGCATGTCCGTGAGGATGTCCAGCGCCAGCGGCACGTGCTCCGGCAGGACCCGGGCGCTGTACCCCGTGTACTCCTTGCTGGTAAAGGCGTCCAGCTGCCCGCCGACGGCGTCGAACTCCTCGGCGATGTCCCGGGCGGTGCGGCGCTTGGTGCCTTTGAACACCATGTGCTCCAGCACGTGCGAGATACCCGCCAGCTCGTCCGGCTCATCCCGCGCTCCGGAATCGAGGCGGATCCCCATCGCCACGCTCTGGACGTGCGGCACCTGTTCCGTCACCACGCGGACGCCGTTCGCCAGTGTCGTTTCCCGTACCCGCGGATCGCTCATGAAGCTATTATCCGTCCGACGCGGCCCAACAGCGCGCCCGGTGCGTGGGACTGAACTCCGTCCACCCCGGCATCACCGCGCAGCGGTCGTGGGCCAGCGGGCAGCGCGGCTGGAAGGGGCAGCCTTCCGGAATGGTGAGCAGGTCCGGAGGCTGCCCGGGAATCCCGGTCATTCGCTCCTGCCGCTGGGTGTCCAGGCGCGGAACGCTTGCCAGCAGCGCCTGGGTGTAAGGATGGCGCGGGGCGTCGAAGATCTCGAACACGGTGCCGGTCTCCACCACCTTCCCCGCGTACATCACCAGCACGCGGTCCGCCGTCTCCGCCACCACTCCCAGGTCGTGAGTGATGAGGATGACCGCGGTATCGCGCTCCCGGCGCAGCTCCAGCATCACGTCGAGGACCTGCTGCTGCACGGTAACGTCCAGGGCCGTCGTCGGCTCGTCCGCGATGACAATGCGTGGGTCGCACCCGAAGGCCATCGCGATCATCACGCGCTGGCGCTGCCCGCCGCTGAGCTGATGCGGGTAGGAATGCGCCCGCACCTCCGGTTCCGGCAGGCGGACGCGCGCGAGCATCTCGACGGCCCGCTCCCACGCCACCTTCATCGGCACGCGGTGGTGCAGTGCGATGGCTTCCGCCACCTGGTAGCCGACCGTCATCACCGGGTTGAGCGAGGAGAGCGGGTCCTGGAAGATCATCGCGATCTTTCCGCCGCGCACCGGACGCACCTCCCGCTCGGGCAGCTTCAGCAAGTCCCGCCCGTCGAACCACACCTCGCCCGTCACCCGTCCGGGCGGCTCCGGCACCAGCCGCATGACGGATAGGGCGGTCACCGACTTACCGCAGCCGGACTCACCGACGACCGCCAGCACCTCCCCCGGCGCGAGGTCGAAGGAGACGCCGTCCACGGCGCGGGCGGTCCGTTCGCCGAGGCGGAAGTCCACCTGCAGATCGCGGACCGACAGGAGGGGTGCGTTAGGATCAGCCATTGCCTGAACAGTTTAACCCGCCGGTGTCGATTTCCGGGTCTCCCGAGCGATTACCTGGTGACAACGGACTGTTACGAGGATGAGCTGGAGGGCAAGATGGAACTCTGCATGGGATACTCCGACGACCAGAAGCTGGATGGCCGCGGCGAGCACGAATCGGAAAGCTGCCCGGTGAGCGCCGGCCGCGACGACAAGAGGGCCGAGCGGCGGTACGAGCGCTTCGAGCCAATCACGGTGCGGGCGGCGGCGAGGGTGCTCCAGCTCCGGCGGGCGGGGGTGGTCTCGCCGAGGGAAGCGCGGTTCTACCTGCAGGAGCTGGCGGCCATGGACCAGCACGCCGGCCGGGGCTCGTTCCCAAGATTGGCCCGCATGGCCGAGCGACACATGGCCACCCGTCCGATGGCGGCCGTCAGACCCGGACGCACCCACGGAAGCGCGGGCCTCGACCTCGCACTGGCCGCGTGAGCAACCGTTCGAAGCGGGGAGGGTGCAACGGGGCTTCCCAGCCCGGTGCCCGGCTTTGCAGATTCGTCCAGGCGCCGCGCCGGCAGGTATACTTGGCTCAGATCCGGCCGCGGCTGGTGAGCTTGTCGTCCCGCCGGCCCCTCTCCGGGGGGTTCTCGGGAACGTCAATCGTCGTTCCGGGAGGGGACGGATGCTTCGTGCGCGATGGGAGTGAGGACCGATCCCATTATGGAAACCAGTCAGGTCTTCGAAGGCACGTGGGAAGAGGTTTCCCGTCAGTCGGCCCGCTTTGCCGGAAAGCGCGTTCGGCTGGTGGTGGTTGAGAGCGGACAGGCCGGGCTGGGGGAAGCAAAGCTGCCTCTCTACGCAACCGCCACGCCGGCGGAGCGCGCTCGCGCCTGGGAAGAGTGGTGTGGCCTTCCGCGGCCTCATGTCCCGCCGCTCTCCCATGAGGCCATCAGCCGCGAGAGCGTCTACTCTCCCGAAGAGGACTGATGGCGCACCTCGGCGACACGAACCTACTCCTGCGCGCAGCCCAGGACGGCCATCCCCAGCAGGCAGAGGCGAGAGACGCCATCCGCGACCTGATTGTAGCCGGTGAGGACGTGTTCCTCATGCGCCAGAACCTGGTAGAGTTCTGGGTGGTCGCCACACGCCCCGCGGACCGAAACGGCCTGGCGATGACGCCCGAGCAGGCAGAAGCCGAGTTGGCCCGCCTGGAGAACCAGTTCCCGGTTCTGCCCGACACCGACGCTGTTTACGACGAGTGGCGCCGGCTCGTCACGACACACGGCGTGACGGGCTTCCGCTCCTACGACGCGCGCCTGGTGGCCTCAATGCTCGTTCACGGGGTCACGCACATCCTTACCTTCAACGTCGAGGACTTCCGTCGCTACCCGGGAATCGTGGTCGTCCATCCCCAGGACGCTGTCCCACCCGCAGCGCCGGCCGACTGACGGGCTCTGGGACCTCGTTTCCCACGCGAGTGAAGCCGGGCGCCCCAAACAGATTCGTAAGGCCTTCCGTCCTCCTCCGCGGCAGGATCTGGCGCGGGGCCGGTCAACACAACGGTGGAATGCGTCTCCCGTCCCGGAGGATTCGATGAACCACCGTGCCGTCTGGCTGGTCCTTTCCTGTGCCGGGCTCGCCGCCGCCCTTGGCGGGTGTGCGCCCGCC
>JGI10216J12902_112277734_pt1 | contig 15734 bp, 22 predicted proteins | sample KanNatreferecore_FD_12902 | JGI IMG/M metagenome (IMG submission 12902)
GAAAGACCGTGTCGCGATCGGCGGTCATCAGTCCTCCATCACGACGCGGAAGTCCCCGCCGGACGGTGCGAACTGGAGCGCCGGCTCACCCGTGATGGCCTGCGCGACTTGCTGCGACTGCGTGAGTTGCTGTTGCTGCTGCGCTTGTGCGCGATGGCGGCGGAAGAGCGCGAAGAGACCGATGCCGGCCACCGCGCACACGCCGCCGAAGAAAATCCACTTGACCGTTCTGCTCTTCATGACTCGTCGCCTCCCACGAGCGCGTAGCCTTCATTGAGCGTGCGCTCACCGCTCTGCGGATCTCGGCAGTTCAACGGCCGAAGACCCAGACGAAGTGCGCGGGCGTGGTCCATCGGACCTCCCCACGAAAACGGTCGGCCGTCGCAAGGCCTCATGCGCTCGTGGCCGAGGACGAGGCGATAGGCAAACTCGCGAATCTGCCCCCACCGGCGCTGGTACGCGCCTTCCCACTCGAGCGCTTCCGGCCAGTTCTCGGGCTCCGCGTCGGAATCCTCGAGATGGCGCGTCCAGCGGCAGTTCGAGCCCTCTTCGCGCTCTGTGAGCGGGCGCGAGGTCAGCACGCACGAGCTATGCGCGCGGAGCCACGAGAGTCGGGTCTCGACGGTCGTGGCTCGCGTTTCAGCGCACTGGTAGATGAGCGCAACCTCGGCGGGGCGTAGGACTTGGAGCGACGCTTCATTCACCGCGACTTTGGCGACCGCCACCGCGAGCTCGCGCCGCGAGTCGGGCCGCTGCGCGTGGCTGCCGCCGGTGCACGTCGCACCGAGAATCGCAATCCCCAGTAGGGTAGAAACGAACGCGAGATAAAGACGAGCGTCGATCCTTCTCAACATGATTCACCTCCAGAACTACCCTGTACCCCCTTTGGTCGATTCGATCAACCTGTCAGCCCGTGCTTGCGCTTGAGAGCCTCCCGATCTTCGGCCTTCATCGTTTCGTAGATCGCGCGGCGCGATTGGATGTCGCGCTTCACGATCTCCTTGACCTCTTCGTTCGAGAAACCGAGCTTGAAGAGCTCGACCGCGAACTCTACGAGGTCGGGCAGCACCTCTCCTGCGATCTTGATGGCTTCGGCTTCTCCACTCATGACTCACCTCCCGATTCGCCGCCGGACGTTTTCCCGAGATCCCCGAGTTGCGGGATGAGCAAGCGGAGCTGGTCCCAGAGCGCGAGTGCGCTCCGGACGGTTTCTCCGATACCCGCCTCGACACCCGAGTCGATGAAGGCTCGCGCCGTGAGCTGTGAATCCCGCAAAGTCTCGAAGCCTACGACCATTGGATCGCAGATCGCATCGACTTGGTTCATCGCCGCACTGTCTTGCTCGTACGTCGTGCCCTGACGTTCCACGATAGCGTTTCGAAACGTGTCGCACGTGTCGAGGACCATTTGGTAGGTCGGATCTGCGACGTCGGTCATCGTGTTGAGCGCTTCGTGCGCCACACGTTGGGCCGTGACGCCCCCGCATCCCGTAATGAAGATGGCGAGGACGAGAAGCGTGACGGTGGCCGCGGGCGGGATGCTCGAGCCGTCGCCTTTGCCGCTTCGCTTCAGCGGATTCGGGAGAAACTGGCCGATGAGCATCGGAAGGAGCCAGGCTTCGATTTTGGTGATCAGTACGCCCTCGCCCCAAATCTCGCTGGCGACGAGCGCGAGCGCGAGAATGCCGAGTACAGCCACGCCAGGCCAACTCGGCTCCCATCCCATGAACGAAAACTTCGGTTTCATGTTCGATCTCCTCAGTTGATGCCGAGACGCCGAGCGTGCTGCTCGAGTGTTCGGATGCGCGCTTCCGTGATGCCGTACGTGACACCGAGCGTCCGCTCGGCCTCCGCACGCGCAGCGGACTCCGCGAGCTCACGCGCCTCGGACTCGAGCGGATTGCGAAGGGCCTCTCCGCGACGCTCGAGGTCTTTGGCGTGCCGGCTCGCGAGAAAGAGCACGACGGCCCCGCCCCCGAGGAGGCCGCCCGCGATGGCGAGAAGGACCTTCTTCACGCGATCACCGACAGAATCCGATCGATGCGGCGACCGGTCTCGGGCGTGATGTTGTAGCGCGCGAGCGTGCGCTCGATTTCGTTGCGCACGGCGGGCGCGACTTGCGCTTCGACCTCACGCGCGAGCGCCGAGCGGATGTCCGCCTTGCCCCGCTCGAAAGAGCGATTGAGCTGCCACTGCGCGAAGAGCCAGACGCCCACGCCCACGGCGGCGCCGGCCCCCGCACCGAGCAGGAGCGTCTTGATGTTCTCTTTCATTGCCCTTCCTCCACGAGACTGAGCCCTTCGATGTCGTCTTGTTCGGCGAAGCGCCGCAGCTTTGCGATCGCCTCTTGATATTCGAGGTGCACCGTCGAACGCGAAAGACCGAGCGACAATGCGATCTCGGTCTTCGTTTCTCCCTGGGCGACCATCACGGCGATGGAGCGCTGGCGCGGCGATAGGCGACCGAGCGAGGTGCGCAACCAAAGCCGGAGCTCCTCTTCGTACCGCGTCGTCTCGGGGCTCGGTGCCGGCGCGGCGCGGTACTTCAGAACACCGTTGTTCGAATCGCGGCGCTCCGAGACCGGCGGACCCTCACGGCAGTAGTGCGCGACGAAGTTCGAGACGCGCCAGAGCACGACCTGCCGGGCCCACCGCGAGAACTTCCCGCCGAAGAGACCTCCGTTTGTCTCCGGGCGACTTGGGTCTAGGTCGCGGTACGAAACCCACGCCTCCAAGAGAGCACTCTCGCCGATGGAAATGAGGTCCTCGAACTCGATGGGAAAGAACGCGTGGGCGCGCGTCCTATCCATCGATCGGTAGGCGACCGAGCGCACCCAACCGCCATACTCCCTGATCAAGGCTATCGCCGTCGCGTTGTCGACGGACGAAAGGTCCTCGCGGAGGGATCGCGCTACATTTTTCTCGCCGGAGAGGCGAGAATACGCGACTGGCCTGGGGCTCGCTGCCACGTGATGACCATACCATGCAACATATGGCAGGTCACCTTTTGGGGGTCTACATCTGCGGGTAGAGACGGGTACGCAGCTTGGCGAGCTGGGCTTCGAGCTCGTGCCAGAGTAGCGGCCAAGCGCTCGTAGAACGCTCGAGGTCGAGCCAAGTCACGAGCGGCAGCGAAAATCGCGGGTCGTAGGCGTACTGCGGGACAGAGGTCTCTAGCGGCCGGGTGTTGTCCCGGTGCACGAGCGCCAAGATGGCCTCGCTCCCGCTTTCGTGGGGCTCGATCACCCCCGGGGTCCGCCGGAGCGCCTCGAACCAGAAGACGTCTTCGCCGTACATGCGCGAGGGAAACTTCGCCCCCCGCATGATGTCGCGGCGCCCAACCACGAGCTGTGGGAGCGCGGTCTGCATCTTCGGATGCGGGACCCACACGCGCTCGGACTCGAGGTCGAGAAAACGGATGCCCGTGCGCGTCGCCCAAGTCGTAGGCGGGCGCCCGTAGGCGCGCCCGAACGGGCGCAGAAGTGGGTTGTGCCAATCGTCATCGTCGACCCACGCGGCGTACTCACCTCGCGCGCAATCGAGGAGGAGATTTCGCTTCTGCCCGAGCGTGAGCTTGAGCTCCGTGAGCTCCGGGACGTGCACGATCGACGGCGTGAGCACCGCGGAAGTGGCGAAGTGCTGGCGGATACATTCGTACGCGCCATTGGTGTCCGAGAGGATCACGATCTCGAGCTTCGTACCGAAGTCGAAAGCGCGAACTTGCTTCTCGAGATTCCACGCGAGAAACGGCCAGAAGACCTCGCGCGCAGCCGTCGTGGGAACGAGGAACGAGAGATGGATCTTAGCGGCAAGCATTGGCGAGTTGGCCGACGCACTCGATGTCGGATTCCATCATCTCACGGACGAGGCTAGAGAACGTGTATGTCGGCTCCCACTTGAGGAGCGTACGCGCCAGTGTCGCGTTGCCACGAAGATGGTTGACCTCGAGTGGGCGGAGCATGTTCGGATCCGACTGCACGTGGACACGCTGCCACTTCGCATGCGCCGTCGCATCCGCATGCGGGTACGCGACCTCGAGCGCCGTCGCGAGAAAGTCTGCGACTGAAAAGCTCTCGCCTGTGGCGAGAACCCAGTCGCGCGGCTCCTGGTACTGCATCATCGCATGGATCCCGCGCACGTAGTCTTGCGCGTGACCCCAGTCGCGACGCGCCCCGAGATTCCCGAGGCGGAGAACCCCATCGAGACCAGCTTGGATGCGCGCCACACCGTGTGTGATTTTTCGCGTGACAAACGTCGGCGAGCGCCGCGGGCTCTCCGTGTTGAAGAGAATCCCATTGACCGCGAACATCCCGTACGCCTCGCGGTAGATCTTGGTCATCCAATACGCGTACGCCTTCGCGGCCGCGTACGGAGAGCGCGGAGCGATTGGAGTCTTTTCATCTTGCGGGGGCGGCATCCCGCCGAAGATTTCAGACGAGCTCGCCTGGTAGAACTTCGCCGCCGGACACACGATACGTGCCGCCTCGAGCAACGAAGTCGTCGCGACGCCCGTGTGCATCGCAGCCGCGGACGGCATGCGGAAGGACACGCCGACGTGCGACATCGCGGCGAGGTTGTAGATCTCGTCCGGCTCTGTCGCATTGAGCACCCCGATGAGCGAATCGAGATGCCCCATGTCCCAGTAGTGCAAGTTGAGGCGCTCGAAGATGTGATCGATCCGCTCCGTGGCGAATGTCGAGCTCTTGCGAACGAGGCCATGAACTTCGTAGCCCTCTTCGAGCAAGAGCTCCGCGAGATACGATCCAACCTGACCCGTAACGCCTGTGACGAGCGCTCGTTTCATGGCCAATCTCCGCGCACGACTTGTTCGAAGCGTTCGAGTTCCTCGAGCATCACGTTCGGGTACGGGCCACCTGGTAAGAGGTACTCGTCTCGCGGCCAGCGGGAGTAGAACAGCGCGCTATCTTCGCGATTGCGCCCGTTGTTGTTGGTCTCGCGGAGCCCGTCTTGTACGCACCAGTCGAGACACCGGGACTCGAGCGCGGGCTCGACCGTGTACCCAAGCTTCCAAACCCAGCACGAGAGCTCGGTGTCGGCCGCGTAGGTGTGGTAGATCGGATTCCAGAAACCGCCTTGGATGTAGGCGATCTTCTCCGCCACATCGCGACGAATCATCCCGAGATTCGCGTACGGACGTCGATGCACCGGGTAGGTGCGAAACTCGGCGTTCGTTTGCTTGCCCTCGCGGTAGGCGAGCGCGAGCTGACCGACCACGCGCTTCTCCAAAATGCGAAACGCAGAAGAGAGCGCGTCCCCCAAAACCTCGACGTCATCGTTGAGTGCCATGACGTAGCGGCCCTCGGACGCCTCGAAAGCGCGATTGAACGCGCGCACAGCGCCCTCGCGCCGCTCTTCGACGAGGAGCTTGCTGACTGGGTGGAGGCGCCCGAGGGTCGTATCTTGCCCGCGCAAATACTCGAGCGACCCATCAGTCGATCCACCGTCCACCACGACGATTTCGTAATCGATGTCGGCATCGACTGCGGCGTAGATCGAGCTGAGGCAACGCTTCAACGACTCGAGTCGATTGTAGGTCCCGAAAATGATCGAGAGATCACAGGCCACTGGCGTCCGCCTTTCGATCGCGAATGAAGTTGAGGTAGAACGACATCTCGAGCATCCGACGATTCCACGTGTGGTACTCGCGGGCGAGCCTGGCGCCGACGGCACCAATCTCGGCGCATGTCTCATCGTGCTCAGGCTTGAGCAACTCCTCGGCGAGCGAGACGGCTTGCATCGGAGAATCCCATCCGATGCAGTTATCCCCGGACTCGAGCCCGAGCGCGGCCATGTCGTCGAAGTTCTTCACGAGCACGACCGCCCCGCACGCGAGCGCGCGAAAGAGGCGATCGGAAGAGTAGCGCTCGAACTTCGAGGTCAACGAGAGCGAGAGCGCGATACGCGACGTCCGATAGAGATACGCGCTCTCGTCGCGCGGGAGCTCAGGACCGAAACCGCGCCCATGCGCGACGAATGGAAGCTCTCGCGTCCGGAAGGCCCGGACGACATCGCGCCGGAGTTGCGCCTCGTGCTCCGGCATCCATTGCGCCCACGTACGATCGTCGTAATCCTGGCCGAGAAAGACGACGCGCGGTTGGCGGTAGAGATTATCCGACCAGGAGACTTGCTCCCCATCGGGCAGCGTCCAAGCTCCGCTCTCAGGCTCGAAGTGGACGTCTTCGTCGTAGCCGATCTGGAGATACGCCGCGTTCTTGAAGCCTGCGGCGCGGTGTTCGCGCACCTGCGTCATGGACGAGAAGAGCATCAAGTCGACGTGCGGGGCGAGCTCGTGCGACCAACGGGGGTCGCGACCGATGTCACCACACCACGAGACGAAGAGGCACTCGGGCGCGCACTGCGCGCGCATCTTCGCGATGAGGTCGCCCGAGATGATGTCCGGCGTCTGGAGTTGCATCCAGACGAGCGTGGGGCGGAGACCGAGCGAGAGCGGCTTCATGAGAACGTCGGGGCGATAGAGCGGGTTGCGAACCGCTGTCCAATCGACGCGCGAGTAGGAGCCGGGCGAGAGCGCCATCGACTGCAACGCCGAGCAGAGACTCGTCTGCGGCTCATTCGGCGTCCAGAGATGGACGTGGAGAATGACCTCACGCGAGAGCTGATTCGCGAAGAACGGAAGCTCCCCACGTGGGGAGTCGCAAGCAGAGAGATCGATCATTCGCCGCCTCCCGGCCACCACGCACCGAATCCGGTGTAGTGGAGGTGATGGAGCTCGAGTTTCTCGCCTGGAAGCTCCGACCAAAACCTCTTCATGTCGTCGTTGAGTAGGAGATCGTCGAAGAGCACAACCCCATCCGCCGCGAGCAACGCTGCAAGGTCAGCTTCATCAGTAACGCGGCTGTGCGAATGCTCCCCGTCGATGAAGATCAGGTCGGGGCAAACGCGCATCGTAATCGCATTCGTAAGACACGCGATGGAGTCGCCCCAATGGAACGTAGTGCGCCCATCGAGAATCCCCGCGCCTTTGTGGAGGCGCTTCGCCTGATTGATCAAGTCGTTGTTGAGCTCGATCGTATGGACGTTGCAACTCGTATTCGCGGCAAGATGCGCAGTCGCAGTACCGAGATACGTGCCCACTTCAATCGCCGTGAATGGATTCTCCGGAGTCGCCTTGCTCGCGATGCGATGCAGGAAGCGGTAGTAGAAGTTGCGGAAATCGTTCGCCTCAGGGAGCGACCAGAGCTCGTGCGGCCGGATATTGACCGCCAGAAACGACGGGTCGGAAGCTTCGAGCACCATTTCTTTCGTGACCTTCACTTGATCCCCAGAATCAGATTGTTGCCGTTGTCGAAGTAAGTCTCGGTGAGACCGAAACGCGTCGCGTGCGCGATCGTACGCGCCTGCGCATCCGGCTGGAAGCGATTGTAGACGTACTCGACGCACACCATCTCGGTTTGGAGCGCGTGCAAATCGAGCGCCTCGAACGTGTCCACCGACGAACCCTCGGTGTCGATGTTGATGAAGTGGTACGGCCCCGGACACGCCCCGAGGAGCTCCTGGGGCGTGACCTGCGGGACGAAGAAGTGCCGCCAGTACCCCGGCGCGGCAGCCGCGAGGTCATCGTACGTCGTCGAGAACACGCCGCGCTCGAACATGTGCGCGAGACGTTGCTCGCCGGCCTTGGTCGTGATCGCCGCCTGGACGAGTTTCACCCCGGGGACCTCGCAATACCGCGCGAGGAGCTTCTCGAACGCCCAGCCGACCGGCTCGACGAGCGTTCCCTTCCACCCCACGTCGAGCATGAGCTTCGTGTTGGAGAGGTACTCCCCGTCGCCCGCGCCGATATCGAGCAAGAAGCCATGGCGATTGCCGCCCCACTTCTTCTTGCGCAAGAAGAACGACTTGATCGCGAGATCTTCTTGCGATTGCGAATGTGTTTCCTCGGTCATGATTGCGACTTCCGCATCTGCTCGCGATCGTAACGCGCGAATGGATTGATTTCCGTTCCCACGAAGACGAACACGCCATCGCGCGGAACGTATTTTCGCTCGCACGAGCACACGTGGCTCGAGAGCATATCCACGAGATGCATCGGCAAAGAGGAACCGCACTCGCACTTGGCCTCTTTCTTAGTCACGTGAGCCTCCGCTTGTGATCGTGTTCGGGATTCGAGAGGTTCTGGAAGTGGTACGCGTACGAGCTCACGCGCTTGAGTGCGACGCCCATGGCGACGGCTTTGTCCCAGAGCTTGATGTCGTTCGGCTCGGGGAACGGTTTCTCGGTCTCGAAGCGCCCGAGGCGATCGAACAACGACTTCCGCATCATGCAGGGCATGTACCACGCGCGCTCCAGGCGCATCGGCGCCGCTCGCCGAGCATGATCGGAGTTGCGGACCCAATCGAGGTACGCCCACTCGCGCTCGATGAACTCTTTCGGCGTGCGCCCGAAGTCGCGTTGGATGTTGACCGGCGCGACCCCGATAACATTCGGCTCGATCAAGTACGGGCACACGATCGAGTTGTCGTCGATGAACTCGAGGTACCGCCCCTCCCACCCCGGCGACATGATGACGTCGGAGTTCGAGAAGACGATGTTTTCGTACTTCGCCTGGTCGACGTAGCGATTCCAGAGCTTGTACGGGCACTCGAGCTCGCGAGGAATGAGGACCTCGTATCGGCAGAACGTCCAGCGCTCGAGGCGATCGAGTGTCAACTCGAGCGCCTCGTCATTCAAGGGTCGGCTGAGGTGCGGGATGATGATGGAGATCATGCTTTGAAGCCCATCCAATCTGTGAGGAGCGTGTCAACGCACTTTGCACAGATATGACCTGAGCGGTAGTCGTCGGCGATAAATGGCGCTTTGAAGCGATGGGGATTATTCGCCATGAAAAGGTTCAACGGCTGTCCGTTGAGTTGGAGTTGAGCCCATCCGGGCGGCGAATGCGACGACACGAGCACCGCTTTGCAGCGATCGCACTCGTACTCGTAAACCGCCTCACGAATCGTGCGGGTACTCATCGTTGAAGACCTACGTACGTGCGAAGCGCACTGGCAACGATCGGCGTACAGTCAGCGCACAACTCCCAACGCTGCACGACACCCGCTACTTCTGCCGCCGGCTCCTGATTCCCCACGTATAAGTTCACCCCGACGCCACCGGCACTCGCATGCACCCAACCGGTCGGCTGCTGATTCGAGACCAATGCCGCGCGACACTTCTCGCACACGATCGAACGCAGGTGCGCACGAAACGTCATCGGATTACCGGAATCCCCTCCGCGTACGGATGATCGGAGAGTTGCGCATAGAGCGTCTTCAAGATCCACGCTGGACTGGGATGGTCTTCGATACGACGCGGGACCCAGAAGTCTTTCTCGCATGTCGGATGGACGTCGGAGATACCACTCGCAGGCGTCCACGGGAGGAACTTCTCGCGGAACCAATCGCGGCGGAGCTCTGGCTGGTGCCCGTGGATCGTCCACTTGTACTTCATGAGCGCTTCGGATTGCGCGTACCCGAAGTGAAGCACGGGAACGAGTTGCTCGGCGCCGTGGTACTTCGTGATGCGCGCCGCGCGATTGTTCCAGTTGAACACGCGCTCCGGCATCGCCGGATCGACGCACACCCAGTCGAAGCTCCGCCAGAAGTGGACGAAATGCGCGCGCCACGAGAACGCGTTGTCGCTTTCCGCGCGCTCGATGCAGCGATGTAGGGATTCCGTATCCCAGATCTCGTCGGCATCGACATGCACGCAGATGTCGGAACCCGGAGCGAGCTGCTCGATCTGCATGCGATGGCGGCCTTCGCCATGTGCCGAGACGCGATGCCAGCGAAGCTTCGCCGGGTCTTTCAAGAAGCGATGGGCCTCGATCAAGAGACGCTCTTCGCTCTCGTTCCCTGGGGGCTTCGCTCCAGCGTTATGCCCAAAGCTCGGCGTATCCGTGTAGAGGACGTGGATCTCATCCACGCAATCCTGGATGGAGCGAATCGACCAAGCGAGATACTCCACGCCGTAGTGGAGCGCGTAATAGGCGATCTTCTTACTCATTCGGACCTCAATGCGTGAAGGACATTCTGCCCGAACTGGGACAGATGGCAGAGGCGCTTCCAGAGGTTGTGCCCGAGCGCCATCGTCTTTTCCGGCTCCTTGCGCAGCGCCAAAACTGTTGCGGCAAGCTGCTCGTACGGCACCACGACCGCGTCTGTACCCGGCACAACCGGATACGGATCGGCGAGATGCTCGGACACCAGCGCCATGCGATACGCGGCAGCCAAGGCGATGCGCAACGGCTCTGCGATCGGGAGCGGCTTGTTGTGCTGGTGCACGTTGAGCATGATACGCGAACGCTCGAGCGAGTCTGCCCGCTTCTCGCCCCAGCCGTTCTCCGCACTCGAGAGCGTTCGCAAGTCGAAATGGATTTGGGCGCGACGTGGTACGGGTGCAGCCATGGCCGCATAGTCGAACGGGCGATCCCTGTGGTGCAGCCGCTCCCTACGCGGGTCCGCCAGCCCAGGATGGCTCCCGAGCGGTACGAACTTCAGACGCGGGTCCAGCGACGCGTAATAGCGATCGGAGACCCACACCTCATCGACGAAGTCGAGCTCATCGCGGAGGACGGTGAGAGGACCGCCGTCATTGTGCGGGCCGGAGTCGGGGCGCTCGAGATTCCACCAAATGAGCTTGAAGTCGGGATGGCGCCTGTGGATCTCGCGACGATACGTGATGTGCGGCCGGAGCTCGCCGTTGATCGGAGCGACGATATACGTCTTCGGCTCGCGGATGTCGATCTCATCCACGAAGCACGTCTTGAAGTCGGATAACGCCACGAGAGACACGTAATCCGTGTAGCTGTCGTATTGGTAGCGCGTGTGCGCGAAGATCGGCTCAGAAGACATTGGCCACCATCCATTGGAAGGTCATGACGAGACCGCGCTCGAAAACCACCACGGGTTTCCACCCGAGACTTCGGATATACGACGAGTCGAGCAATCGGTCATTGGCCCCGTTGCTCTCGCCCGACCATACGAGCTCACCTTGGAAGCCGAGGAGCTTGGTGATGGTCTCCGCCAACTCTCGAATCGAGAGCTGCGTGCCAGAGCCGACATTGATGATCGAAGGCACGTCGTCCTGGCCGAGAATCTTGTAGATCGCGCGAGCCAGGTCGCGCGCGTAGAGGAACTCACGACGCGGGCTCCCGTCGCCCCACAGCGAGATCGTCGCTGCCTTCGTCTTCGAAGCCTCATACGTCTTGCGCAGGAGTGCGGGCAACGCATGGCTCGACGCGAGATCGAAGTTGTCGTAGGGGCCGAAGAGATTCGACGGCATGAGCGTGCACCAGCGCGACTTGCCGTATTGCTCGCGGTACGAGCGCACCATCTCGATACCCGCGATCTTCGCGACGGCGTACGCGCGATTCGTCGGCTCGAGGGGGCCCGTCAGGAGGTCGTCCGGCATGATCGGGACCGACGCATCGCGCGGATAAACGCACGTCGACCCGAGAAAGATAAAACGATCGACGCCGAAGACGCGCGCCGCCTCGATGACGTTCGTCTGGATGGCGAGATTGTCGTGGATGAACTCACCAGGACGCGTCTGGTTCGCGCGAATCCCGCCGACGCGCGCCGCGCAGAGCACGACGGCCTCAACCGGCTCCCCCTTGAGCTCTTGCTTCGCGAAGAAACCGAAGACTGCACGCTGGTCCCGAAGATCGACACCTGGAAGCGTCAGTGTACCGATGCCGCACGACGCGAGTTCCTCGACAACATGCCGTCCGACGAGCCCGGCGTGGCCCGCCACGAAGATGCGCAGCTTGGAGACGTCGGTCATACCGCGAACGCGCGCCACGCTTCGTAGCAGTTGATGGTGTTGCGCCCGACTTGCTCCGCGTACTTGACGCAGTTGTGCGTGCCGCCCGAGGACCCATCCCATAGCGCCAGAAGGTCGGTGCACTCTTGCACCATCCACTCATTGCGCCGCTGCATCTTCCATGCGGCGTACGGGCCGGGCGAGACGATAACGATTTGGCGCGCGTCTACGAGGATCCTCCGATAGCGCTCTTGTGCTGGCGCCGGCCACATGAGCTCCTGGCCGGTGTGCGGCACGGCGGCGATGAACGGGATCTTGCAAGCCACCGCCGCCATCGCGAGCGCTTGGTCCCAGCCGAGGGCCATGCCGGAGATCACTTCCGCAGGTTGACGCTCCGAGAGCTGAACGGTCGCAAAGGCGATCAGCTTTTGGAATGCTATCTCGGTGTACCCGCCAAGCTTCGTCATCCGATGGCCTGTGCCGGCGAGGATCATCTCAGTCATTTTGCTCCTCCAAGATCTTTGCCACGTAATCGCGACGTTCCCTCAACAGCACGATTTTATCCCGCAGTGGTATCAGGCGATCTGGAAGGTATCCGTCAATCGCGGAGGCGAGGAACTCGTCGTGCGCCTTTTGTACGTCCGCCTCGAGCTGCGCGAGCAAAAGAGCACCGGAGTCCCCGACGAACACCACGGAGCCCGGCGTATGCGAGATGGCATCGCGATAGGGTCCCAGTGCTGGGCTCGTCTGCGGGCGCACGATGCGCAACGCGACGAAGAGCCGCCGTAGCCACCTGAACATCACGAGACCTCTTTCCAGTTGTTGCCGACCTTCGGCGTCGCGGCGAAGGGCATGACCGGCGCACCCTCGACGATGACGATATCGACGCTCAACTCCTCGGCCATCGCCGGCTTCACCTTGTGGACTTCCTCTTCGGGACAAAGGAGATAGACGGCGTCGTGTACCTGCGCCATGAATAGCGCGCGAGAACGCATCTTCGCGAGGCGCTGCTTGAGCGCGACGAGCCGGAGATTGATGACGTCCGCGCCAGTTGCCTGAATCGGGAAGTTCCACGCGACCGTCGCGTCAAGCTCGCCGAGAGGGAACTCGCGCCAGCGGCCGAGAATCGCAGAGCGAACCTGCTGATGCTCGATCGACCAGCGTAGCGTGTTCTCGCGCCACGACTCGACACCCGGGAAGGTATCGAAGATCTTGCGAATGATGACCTTGACCTGTTGCACCGAGAGGGGCGGGCCATCGTAGCCCTTCTTGTAGATCGTCTCGTGCACCTTCTGTGCGCCAGCACCGTAGTTCATGCCGTAGATGCAGTGCTTGACGATACCGCGAAGGGTGAGACGTCCCTTCTTGTCGGCCGCCCAGAAGGCATCACCGAAGACGACGCTCGCCACGAACGAGTGCGGGTCCTTCTCGGGATCGCCCTTCGCACCTTCGTCCGCGTCGCGACAGCGACGGATGAGCTCGGCGTCGCCCGAGAGCGCGGCGAGAATCCGCAGCTCGAGTTGCGAGTAATCGGCGCCGAGAATCTTCCAGCCGGGCCATGCTTGAACGATCTCGCGAAGCCACTCCGGGACGTTCTGCTGATTCGGCGACGTCGAGAAACGACCCGTGACTGCACCCGTCGTGTTCCACGAGATGTGGAGCGCCGAGTCATCGCGGATAATGATGTCCTTGCCGTGGAGGTGATTCTTGCGCGCGCCGTCGAGCTTCCGGTAATCGACGAGGAACCGCACGAATGGATGGTCGACGAGCTGCGCGAGATCTTCTGCGGCAGTCGACGGCGCCCCCGTCTTCGTAGTCGCCTTCGCCGTGAGCTTGAACGGCCCCGACGGATGGAAGAGGACGTATTGGATCTGCGGAGTCGAATCCGGATTGAAGTCCTTGAGCCCCGAGAGATGGATGAGCTCCGACTTCCAGCCGGCGAGCTTCGCACGGGTCTCTGCGTCGATCTCCTTCATGCGCTCGACGTTGAGCGGAAGGCCGACCCACTCCATCTCGGTCGCGATCGGCGCGACGGCCATGTCTACGTCGTAGACATCGCGCAAGCCCTCGGTCGCGAGCCGCCCACCTTGCGACCACGCCTTGACCACCACGCCAGTCGGCATCTTGCGCTCGAGGGGCGGGAGGCACGGCTGCCCTGTAATGATCTCCCGCGTCAAGCTCGTGACGCGTACGTCGCGCGCGTTGTAATCCGCGAGGTCGCACCAGTCGCGATAGACGAGCGCACCGCCGACCTTCTTCGGCTCCTTCCAGTGCTCCGCCTCGGTGAACTCCGCGCCCATGATCGCGAGGTTGTGCGGCGAGTTCGGTCGGAGCACGTGATGCGCAGACTTCGTGTCGCCGCCGATCGGCTCGGTCTTGATGCCCCAGACGCGGCGCATGACGTTGTAGTCGTACGAGCCGGCGTTCTGGCCAGCCTTCGGCGAGTCCTCGCGCGTCAAGAAGTTCGCGAGCGCCGCATGGAGCTCCGGGTCGCGAATCTCGAACTTGTGGTGCGTATCGGTACCGACGTTGACAGCCAGACCGCGCGTGTCGACAACCAGCACCTCTTCGCGATCGGCGCGACCGATACCGATACAGCGAATCTCGGTGACGTCTTGCCACGCTTTCGCATCGGTCTCGACGTCGAGATCGTAGAACCCAACCTCACGAGTATACTCCTCGACGTCGGTCGGATTGTCCGTGTAGATCTTGCGAAGCTTGAAGTTCGGCGGCCGCTCGAGGAGTCGCTTCGCCTTCTCGAGGCTCGACACAACGAGCGGAATCGCGAACTGCCAACCGAATGCCTTTTTCTCGTCGTCGATCGGACGCAAGAGAAAGCTCGGGTGGAACGCCGGGATAATCCACTCGACGCCGAAACGGTCCCATCGCGACCCGAGCTTCTTCGGATCGAGAAGCGACCCGACAACGCTCGTGACGGTGTAGTCCGACTTCCACTCCAGGTACTTCGTGGCGATAGTCTTGCGCCCACCGCACGCCGGACACTTGATCAGTCGAGGACGAAGTTTCTTGATATTCGCAGCGCACTGCGGGCACTTGCCGTCCAACGTATCCAGCATGTCCTTGTGGACTTGTTTCAGTAGCTCTTCCCCGCGCGTGTGCTCCTCATCGAATGCGTAGAACCAAGAGCAATCGCCCGTCGCGCACTTGATGACGGGCCCGATCTTACGCGTCTTGGGATCGCACTTCGTGCACGTCGAGGGGACTTGCTTCGCCTTCTCGATGGTGTACAGAGTCGCCGCGTGGACTGCGGCGTTCCCCATGCAGACCACGACGCGCGGCCGCGCAATCTCGAGCTCGCGCTCGAGGCGCGGAAGGCAGCTCGGGACCGCCTGCGGGAAGCGATCGGTGAAACCCGCCCTCTTGTTCTTGGTCTCGTCCTCGCGCTGGAGGACCGGCGGCATGCAGAGCGTCGCATTCGTAATCCATGTCGCGTCGCGATCGATATCCGCCGCCGCAAGAAGGTCGTCGAGAAGCGAGCCTGACTTGCCCACGAAGGGCATCCGCTTCACGACCTCCTGTTTGCCGGGGCCCTCACCGATAATCATCAGCCCGTTGAAGGACCGAATCGGGGGCGGGGAGGCGACGCACTTGTCGTTGTCGCGCTGGACTTTCAGCTCACACGAGTCGCACTCCGCGCACTCGTGGCCGATCGTCGGAAGCTGAACGTTCGGCGACACATGCCCTCCATACGATTCAAGGGCACAAGGCTCCCAGCGGGACGCCGTGTGAAATCATCCCACGGACAGCAGCACACGATCTGCTGCCACCTGGGAGCCTTCTACCCTCGAACTAAATCCGATCCCCGTTCTTGAACGCTCGGACGAGAGCCTCGAAATCGCTCTCGAGCGCGATGGCGGTCTTGGGCTCCACCGCTCGGAGCTCGCGAATCCCGCGACGCACATAATCTTCGAGGCGGGCCACGTAAGTCTCC